>Ga0181553_10000348_pt1 | contig 39937 bp, 38 predicted proteins | sample 011ome_17_FD_133753 | JGI IMG/M metagenome (GOLD analysis project Ga0181553, IMG submission 133753) | Coastal salt marsh microbial communities from the Groves Creek Marsh, Skidaway Island, Georgia - 011502XT metaG (megahit assembly) | ecosystem: Environmental > Aquatic > Marine > Intertidal...
GAGTAATTATTTCGAGTCACTCAACTTCCGTTATTTCGGACCGGTTGACGGGCACGATACCATTGGTTTGGTGAATATCATGAATGATTTGAAGGACATTCCTGGTCCAAAGATTCTACATGTCATCACAACCAAAGGAAAAGGATATAAGCCAGCAGAAGAAGGAAACCCAACAAAATGGCACGCGCCAGGGGTTTTTAATAAAGAAACTGGTGAAATCGTAAAAGTCATTCCATCAAGTCCAGAAGCACCAAAGTTTCAAGAAGTTTTTGGACATACGATTGTAGAATTAGCTGAGAAGAATGAAAAAATCATGGGAGTAACACCTGCCATGCCAACAGGTTGCTCATTGAATATCATGATGAAGGCCATGCCGGATCGTGCATTTGATGTGGGTATTGCTGAGCAGCATGCGGTAACTGTTTCTGCTGGGATGGCGACACAGGGTTTAGTGCCGTTTTGTAATATTTATTCTTCATTTATGCAACGGGCATATGATCAGGTGATCCATGACGTTGCACTGCAGAATTTGAATGTAGTTTTCTGTTTAGATCGTGCTGGTTTTGTTGGAGCGGATGGTGCAACGCATCATGGTGCTTATGATATCGCTTATATGCGATCGATTCCGAATATGACAGTGAGTGCTCCAATGAATGAGTCAGAATTAAGAGATCTCATGTATACAGCACAACTGGAAGATATGGGACCATTTTCGATTCGCTATCCAAGAGGACGTGGAGTAATGCCGAAATGGAAAACACCTTTAAAGGAAATCAAAGTTGGTACTGGTCGTAAATTAGAGAACGGTTCAGATTTAGCTTTTTTAACCATCGGTGCAATCGGTAATTTAACGACCAAGGCAATTGAGCAGTTGAAGGATAAGGGAATCAGTGCTGCTCATTATGATATGCGATTTGTTAAGCCAATTGATGAAACCATGCTTCATGAGGTCTTCTCTAAATTTGATAGAGTTATTATCGTTGAGGACGGTTGTTTAATGGGAGGATTAAATTCTGCGATTCTTGAGTTTATGGCTGACCATGATTATAAAGCAAAAGTGGTTCGTCTGGGAATTCCAGATAAGTTTATCCATCACGGGACGCAGCAAGAGTTATACGAAGAGGCATTCTACGATGTCAATGCGCAAGTAAAGTCTGCTGAGAAACTCATGGAAGGCATCATCCTAAAAGCATCTTCTTTGGTCGGGTAAATGAAACCTGAAAGACCTTCATCTTGTACTTCATGTGAACGCGAATTACCGTTGACATTTCATCATCTTGTTCCAAAAAAAATGCATGAAAAATATGCTGTGAAGCAGTTGCATGGAGAAAAAAAATTGATTCATTATGGTGTTTGGTTATGCAAAGATTGCCATAAGAAAATACACCGTACGTTCTCGCATACTGATTTAGCGTTAAACTATTACACATTAGATGCGCTATTGCAGCATACTGATTTTTCAAAATTTGTGAAATGGGTAAGTAAACAAAGAAAGCCTGTTAAGCGTGCGCCTTCCAAACCACGTTCTTAAACGTATATCGATTAATCATCAGAAGCCTTATCTTTGGTAAAAAAAAGATGCAGAAGCAAATCATAGGCCTATTCCTTTTTACATTTCTATTAGCTGGATGCAATGGAGAGGTTGATCAATCCGATCAAGATTTAATGAATCAGAATGTTGAAGCGTTTTTGATGCTCGAAGATTCGATCCAAGTCAACACTGCGATTGAAGATACTGTGTACCTTGACAACCTCAACGAAATGATTGCACAAACAGAGAAAAATTTAAACCTGATTGGAATGGATTTAGATACGCTCTCTAAAATGATCGATGCAGCTGCCTATCATAAATTGGCTTTGGAAGGTGAATCAGTCAACGCTGGAATATTCAGCAAGAATAAATGGAAAGATTCGCTCCAAAATAGGGAAATTCAATTATTACAATTGCAGTTGCAACAAGCCAGACTTAAAGATCAAGAAAATCAGTTTAAGCAAACTAATCGGGTTTTGTTTCGATTAAAAAGAAGTGTCTGGGCAAATGTTGCAGGTTTTCATGTTCGTGCTGAATACACGGTCAATAAGGATACCATTACTATGGGATTGTTATTAGACGCCAATTTTAATGTAGTTGATTAGAACGCATTAACAATTTATATATTAAGAGATTACGAATCGTTGTAGCGAAAGTTGCAACGATTTTTTTGTTTCCATACAACCCTTTTTCATCGATATCCATCAGTAGATTGATTAAAGGCCTTATATCATTAAAATCAAAACTGAAAAAATGAAAAATTTGAAAAAATTAAAACGAATATTTGTATTTGCATTCATGGCACTGGCTGCTGTTGCATGTCAAGACAAGGTCCGTTATGAATACCTCATGAACGTGCCTATTTACACCGATTATGAAAGTTTTAGAAGCACGGGTGGTTTTGAAGGGCCAAAATCAATGGAAACACAAGGAGCGATTTATTATAAAGATCAACACCTCTTTATGGTAGAGCCCGATAAGGGGATACATTTTGTAAATATTGAGGACCCTGCAAGTCCGAATCAAACAGGATTTTTGAATGTCTGGGGAGCAACAAGTATGGCTATTCGTGGAGATTATCTGTATGTGAATAGCTTTATTGACCTTTTAGTATACAATGTAGCCGACTTCACAAATCCTGTTTTTGTCGATCGATTAGAGGATGTCTTTCCGACAGCATTACCCCATTCTGAAGGTAACTATCCTTACGAACCGATTGATAAAACCAAAGGTGTGGTAACGGCTTGGGAAGTTAAGGAAATGGAATCCGATGCTGGAGAAGAATTACCAACTTTTGAGAATCCGGGTAATTTGGGAATTGTTACCACTTTTGAGGATAATTCTTTTGGTGGCGGAGAAGTAGGAACTGGTTCTAATGGTGTTGCCGGATCAATTAGTCTTTTCACCATTATTAACGATTACCTCTATGTGATTGAAGAAGGACAATTTTTGCATCCATTCGATATCACCAATCCAGCATCACCAAATAAATATGATCAAGTAGGTGTTTGGGGTGATGTGGAAACCTTATTTCCGTATGAGTCTTATCTCTTCATGGGCACACCATCGGGTATGATTATTTATGACACGGAAAATCCAACCATTCCTGCTTATGTGTCTTCGTTGAGCCATGCTAGAGGTTGTGACCCCGTAGTTGTTCAAGATGATTTTGCTTATGTTACCGTTCGCTCTGGAGGCCCATGTGGTGGAAATATCAATCAATTGGATGTAATAGATGTATCGAATATGAGTAGCCCTGAATTGAAGCGCAGCTTTGAAATGGACAATCCACATGGTCTCGGAATAGATGGTGTTCAACTCTTTATTTGTGATGGTGATGCCGGTTTAAAAGTCTTTGACGCTTCAACACCTGAACACAGCGGTGATCAACTATTACATCAATTTAAGAATATTCAAGCGATGGATATTATTCCGCTCGATGGTATTGCCCTCGTTGTGGGGCAGGAGGGTATCTATCTATATAGCTATTTAGATCCTTCAAATATTTATGAACTAAGTAAAATTAACTTTTAATGAAAACGATTGGAATAATTGCATTGACCTTATTAGCCATTACAGGCTGTCAAAAAAACAAAGAAGTGGTGATCTATGATGAAAATGATTTAATCATACGTTTATTGGATGTAGAAGACACAAGATGTCCTGAAGATGCGATGTGTGTCTGGGAAGGTAATGCGAAGTTAGATTTAAGGGCGGAACACAAAGGAGAAACTGCCGATTTTATTCTCAATACGTTTGGCGATGAGGAATATGATAACGACACCACTTTGTGGGATTATGAGATCACATTAAATGAATTAAAACCATATCCTCAAACGTCTGGAGAGACGGTTAAGTTGAAGAATTATGAGGTGTCATTGACTGTCACTCCTCAATAAACAATCACATGAAAAAAGATTAAGATGAATAAAATAAAAGCAATAGCAACTAGTTTAGTTTTTACACTAATGATCGCCTCTGGGTTTGCGCAGGTGGATGATACTCCGCAAGCCGATAAAACAAGAGCGGTTTTAAAATCAGGATTCTATAATCGCACAAGCGTTGGTGTTTTGGGAGGAAGCGATGCATCCTTCTCTTTCAATATTGTCAATGGTTACCAATTTGGGAATCGGTTCAGCGCAGGAATAGGAATGGGTTTTGAAAACTTCTTTTGGACCGGTTATGTTCCTGTTTTTGCAGAAGGTAATTATCATTTTTTGAAGTCACAAACAGGACCTTGGGTAAATCTAATGGCAGGTTACCAAGTTCCGACCGAACAAATGGGCTCTAACCGAGGAGGATTTACAGCAGGGGGTAAAATTGGGTTTGATTTTGCAATTAATGAGCATGTTGGAATCATGACAGCGATAGGCTATCGGTATGCGCATTTAAACCAAGAAGCGGTTTGGAATCCTTGGGATAGCTTTGTAATAGTTACCGACATTAATCGCTTCGATTTTCGTTTTGGTTTCATATTCCGACAGTGATTAAGAAAGCAACCATAAAACACCAATAAAATGGCTTAAATTGGCGTTATAATTAAGATTAGTAAAAGCAGATATTTCAACGTTCAACACATATACGGATGAGGCATTAGTTGCAGCTTGTTTAGAACAGAATAGGCCAGCGCAACAGGAATTGTACGTCCGATTTGTAGGCATGATGAAAGGAGTTTGTCTTCGTTATGCTAAAGACGAAATGGAAGCGGAGGATATATTACAAGAGGCATTTATTCATGCTTTCAAGAACCTGGATAAATACAATCATAGGGGAGCGCTAGGGGGTTGGTTAAGGAGGTTGACGGTTAATAAAGCGCTCGAATTTTGTAGAAAAAATGCAAGTTTTCAGCGCGCAAAAGATGGTTACCAGCAGGTGCAATCAGATCCAGTTTCTGAGAGCAATGAAATCTTCAAACAAATAGGATTAGAAGAATTGGTAGCAAAGATTCAGCAATTGCCAGCTGGATATCGAACTGTGTTTAACCTCTATGCCGTGGAGGGGTATAAGCACAAAGAAATTGCGGAAAAATTGCAGATAACGGTGGGTACATCAAAATCGCAATACAGCAATGCAAGGCAACAATTAGCTGAAATGATTCGGCAAGAGCAAGAAGATGAATTAAAACGAATGGCGTATGCAAAACAATGACGATAGTGGTTTTTTGAATGATCGCTTTGAAGGTTATTCGGCTGCTCCTACAGATCAGTTGTGGGACAATATTGCCGAAAGTCTAGCAAAGCCTAAGAAAAAACGAGGCTTTATTTGGTGGTGGGTAGGTGCTGGTTTGGCTGCGGTTGTTGGCCTTGGTTATATCAGCGCAAATCAGATTTGGAATGCAGATGATAAAATTGAATATCTATCAAGACAATCAGAAAATGATGTTTCCGATCAAAAAGTATTCATTGATCATTCAACAATTTTCAATTTAAATGATTCAACGGACGATTTAGTTAATACAGAGAATATTTCGCGTAACAAAGATCTTGTCAAATCGGATGTATCTTCGATGCCGACAAACACCAATCCTTCAAATGATCAGATAATAGACAGAGAAGAGCAAGGGAAAAATGAGGAGGCAGATCTAAAGAAAGATCCGTTTTCAATCAATAATAAAATGGCCATTGCTTTAATGCCCATTCAAAAGCCGGAATTGCTCGCAGTTTCTTTTCCAAATAATTGTTGCGTGTTTGAGCCAAATTTAGAAAAACCGAAAAAAGGAACATGGGAGTGGGGCTTGAGCATTAATTCATGGCATTCTTTTAATTCAAGTGCATCAGAAGATAATACCTTAGTGGATACTGAAATTGCTGAGGAGTTCACAGATGTAAGTCCGACATTCTCAATTCGGAAAAATCTTGGTTTACGGGGTTATTTAGGTTATCACCTCAATGAGCGTTTTCGTCTCTATACGAGTCTTCATTTTGAAGGGACACGTTATCGGTATAGTGGTTTAATTACAGGAGGCTTTCCATCAAGTGAAGAGGTAACATCTTTTTATACAAATCAAGTGCGTCAATATTCATTCGGAATACCGATTGGTATTGAATTTGATATTATTGATCGAAAGAAGTTTTCTTTTGCAGCCGGTTTCGATTTCTTAAATGAAATGACAATTCACGAACGGTATAAACCTTATTATGATGGGAATTATGCAGGTCCTGAGGTGAGTGGTAATTCTTCATTCTTCCATTATCGATCGGCTTTGGGAGCACATATGAACTTTAATTATCATATCAATTCAAATCTGAGACTGAATTTAAGACCTGGTTTGCGTTCCTATTTTGGAGGACCATCGATGGAGACCTTTATATTACCTAACCGCCAACTTTGGTGGGGAGGTTCAATCGGATTTATTAAGAGCTTTTAATAGAAGGGAAGTTTTTTTTGAAACTTCCATCTCAAAATTTAAAATTCGATTTTACGACTGAATATCAACCCCAATTCATCTAGCGCTTTTGTTAGCTCATCAAACCCCGTAATCACATAATATTCCTCTTGCAAAACATCCGTATCAAATTCATGATGAATCATTTTTTTCAATTCGAAAGGCAAAAATGTACATTCATGATTCGCCACGCGATTGGTTTCTCCAAAGGATGACATAATGCCGGCGCCGTAGGACAAGATTTTATCTCCAGATTGAAGAACCCCAAATTCGATCGTAAACCAATACAAGCGTTGTAACGCTTTTACTGCAAAGGGATTGGTCTTGAATTGTTGTCCCAATTGGCCAAATCTTTCTGCAAAAGCAGAGAATTCAGGATCCGCTAGAAGCGGAATGTGTCCGAATACATCATGGAACATATCAGGCTCTTCGAGATAATCTAATTGTTCCATTTTCCGCAACCAGGTTGAAGAGCAAAAGCGCTTCTCAGCTAATAAATCAAAAAAGTCTTCTACCGGAATTAGTCCTGGAACAACTTCAATTTTCCAGCCCGTTTCAAATGTGAACCATTCTCCGATTTTCTTAAAATCCGGAATCGTTTCGTCGTTTAATACGGGTGCCATTTTTTCAAGGCAATTTAGGTAACGTTGACTGCCTTTTGTTGCTGAATTTTCAACCTGTCGAGTAAAGAGGGTCTGCCAGACCTTAAGATCCTCCGAGGTGTACGTTTCTAAGTTTTGTTTCATTACAAAATAGTTATGGTATCCCTGGGAGCTGCTTAAAAAAATAACCGGTTCCCAATGGAAACCGGTTTATAATCTTTATGCTAGTGCATGCAAAACTATTCGGCCCCCTGACTGGAAGTCGAATAATAATACGTGCTATGGTTATTCTTCAAAAACATGAATTGAAGCAAATTTATAAAAATATTTCACTTCTAGTGTTAAGCAAACATTATTCCAAAGAAAACAGTATCCATCCGCAAAGAGTTGAGGTATTTCCCAATCGAATAAGTATATTTGTGGCGAAAATTTATTGGCGGAAAGCATCTGATTCAAAGTATGATTTGAATTGAGTTCTTCCATATCAATCAAATATAAAATGGCAACACAAGAAGATAACCTTAAAGACATTATTGGACACGCAAAGGAGTATGGATTTGTATTTCCTTCCAGTGAAATTTATGATGGGCTTAGCGCAACTTATGATTACGGTCAGTTGGGTGCAGAGTTGAAAAATAACATCAAGGAATACTGGTGGAAAGCCATGGTTCACATGCATGAAAATATAGTCGGATTGGATGCCGCTATTTTTATGGCGCCTCAAACTTGGAAAGCTTCAGGACACGTTGATGCCTTTAATGACCCATTGATTGACAATAAGGATTCAAAAAAGCGATATCGCGCAGATGTGTTGGTGGAGGATCATATTGAAAAGATTCGAGCAAAAATCGATAAAGATGTTGCCAAAGGTTTAAAGCGTTTTGGAGATGATTTTAACGAAGAAGAGTTTCGCTCAACTAACCCTAATGTTTTAAGACGTCAAAAACAGATTGACGAAATTGAAGACCGCATGCGAGATGCGCTTGAAAATGAGCGCTTGGATGACATGAAACAATTAATCGAAGATTTAGAAATTGCATGTCCATTGAGTGGGTCTAAAAACTGGACGGATGTTAAGCAATTTAACCTCATGTTCTCCACCGAATTAGGTTCTGTATCCGGAGAGTCAGCAAAGATCTATTTGCGACCAGAGACGGCTCAAGGAATCTTTGTGAATTACCTCAATGTGCAGAAGTCGGGACGCATGAAAATTCCGTTTGGAATTGCGCAAATTGGAAAAGCATTCCGTAACGAAATTGTTGCACGTCAGTTCATTTTCAGAATGCGTGAATTTGAACAAATGGAGATGCAATTTTTTGTCCGTCCAGGAGAAGAAATGAAATGGTATGAGTACTGGAAGGAGTTCAGAATGACATGGCATAATGCATTAGGCTTTGATCAAAATGCATATCGCTTTCATGATCATATTAAATTGGCACATTACGCGAATGCGGCAGCTGATATTGAGTTTAAATTTCCAATGGGCTTCAAAGAACTCGAAGGAATTCATTCACGAACAGATTTTGATTTAAAACAGCACGAAGAACATTCCGGTAAGAAATTGCGCTATTTCGATCCAGAAATCAATGAATCTTATGTTCCTTATGTGGTGGAGACTTCCATCGGATTGGATCGTATGTTCTTGGCCGTCTTGTCTCAATCTTACACTTCAGAAACGCTTGAAGATGGGTCAAATCGAATCGTATTATCGATACCACCCGCTTTGGCACCTTACAAAGTGGCAGTTATGCCATTGACGAAAAAGGATGGGCTTCCAGAGAAAGCACGCGCTATTATTGATGATTTAAAAATAGATTTCAACTGTCAATACGATGAGAAGGATTCAATCGGAAAGCGTTATAGACGTCAAGATGCCATCGGTACGCCTTATGCTGTCACGGTAGATCATCAAACATTAGAAGACAATACTGTTACGATTCGTGACCGTGATACCATGGAACAAGAGCGTGTTGCTATCGAAGAATTGCCACGGATCATTGATGCAAAGGTGAGTATGCGTAAGCTATTGAAAAAATAGACTATTTAAAATATTCTTGCATTGGTTCAAAGTAATGATCCTCCCAACCTTTGATGTATTGTTTTCCGCTCTCGGATAGGTTCGTATGTATCAGGGTTAATTCTGTTTTACCTTCAACTTCGTTGAGTAGAATTTCAATGGTCGAATCTGGTTCATCGGCAAAAAACTCAGTCGTTCGCCATGACTGCACAATTCTTTTATTTGGTTTTAATGCTATATTTTTCCCGGAGATATAACCATCCCAGGCTGAAAATGAAGCACCAATTTCAGTCGAAGCTGTTGCTTCCCCGCCTGTCATGTCGGAGTGCCCTTCGTTAGATAGCCAAGATTCGTATATTTCCTGTGCAGTAGTGTTGAATGTTGTTTTGAGGGTAAATTCCATGGAGTTCGTTTTTACCCAATTTACTTATTTGTTTTGAATTTTAGCGCTTTTTCTTTTTCCTTGGGTAAACTTGAAAAGTCCTTGAAATTTGAAAGACGAAGCCACTTCCGCGGCTATAGGTTTTGTATCGATAGGATCCAATAAAATCGCTACTATCGTAGACATCCATATAATGATGAGTTGCTTCAAGAATTTTCATACCTTGTGTGTAGCTGAACATGAGATTTGCAATATGTTTTTCTTTGAAACAAATATTTGCGCTTGCACCAATGGTAAAAAATGAGGATATTCTATTTACGCCATAAACAATATGACTTAATTCTACCGTAGTAGAGCCTAAAGTTGTTCCTCCTGCAGAGTAGACAACTGGATTGCTAGGTATCGGTTCATATTTTTTTAATGATTAGACATAAAATACGTGTTGTCGTCATATGTACCTGGTTCTCCTAAAACATTTAAGGCATATCCTAGTGATTTTGGACTTCTGTTCCAATCTCTCTCAAATGTATTCCAAAACACTTTAAATCCACTTAACCCGTATGTCGGAACATAGTTGGGGCTGAAGTGAAGATTTACATTATGCGTAGCTGGAAGAAATGTTTTGTGTATGTAACAGAATTGTCGTTATTTGTGTGGAAAACATGATTGAATGGGTATCCAGAGGATGTGTACGTTGCTGCGAGGGCAAATTCAGATTTATTAGAACCACCAGTTTCATATCCATAACCCGATTTAATACCGATTTGTTTTGTTCTAAACTCAACTATATCGTCAAACCCTCTATCCTGATCGCCATCTTCTGGTTTGTCATTGTTATCTTGTTGAATTGGAGGTAAATATCCTTTTGGACTTGCATGATCTACTAGGAACAATGGATTGGTTGTTTTTAATGACGTTTCCTCTCCTACAATAATTTCATGTAGTTTGCTATTTTCATCATAATACCATGTCACAATATAATCTTCAATATCTGAATTTTGACTACAGTCCGTTTCAATATTAGGTGATAATAGAGGCTGCTTATTATGATCAATAGCAGCTAGGTTCGGAACAAAGGTAGCTGGCACATATTTTTCCACTTCCATTGTTATTGGATATTCAGGATTACCCGTTAATGGCTCATGCGTCATATCTTCAGCTATTCTGTCAAGACTTAAGTTGTTTTTGGCCAAATTTTCATTAATAATATTAAAGAAAATTGGTGCCTCTGTTTTCAAGTCTAAAAGGTAGGCCGTTTGATTGTCTGACTTTTTTGCCATTTCAATAATGGTTTGATTAAATTCTTTATTTTTAATCAATTCTTTTGTTGCCAAACCAATTTCATAAAGATATTTGTTTAGTTTTTCTTCATCTTTGTCATTCGAATTTATTATTAATTGATTTATATCCTGCTCATTTTCCAATAATGGAACCTTGTCAAGTGTATAATCAATGTTGGCTCTAGAAACATTTTCGTCTACTGTTTCTTGAACATCCTCTTTGTTACACGCCAATGCTAAGAATGATAATGTAAACATGGCAATTGTTTTTGAAAACTTTTTCATTTTCTATTTAAGTTTTGGAATGGCCTACTTTGTTAAGGAGTGTTCGGCTCAATTTTTTCTCCGCATTGCAAAGTTGAGCCAAAGAAAGCATCCAAAAAACAGCTAAAAGCCTGAGGAAAGAGAATTTATTTTAGGTAGAAAAAGGGATGGGAATGGCAAACGCTATAGCCGCAAAGCCAGTAAAAAAGTTGTGTAAAATAAAGCTTGAAATATTTAAACGGGGATTAAAATGTTTAATCATCTCGTCATTCAGATTGACTGGTAGAAAAAGATAAAAATCAGTACAAAGACGGATGGCTTAGGAGGTAAAAAGGAAGAATTCTTGTGTTTTTATTGTATATTTTTTATAATTCGTTCATTGTCAAATTGATTGAACTGAACAGTGAATTGTTTTTTAATCAAGTAGGTCTCCAAAGCTATTTTTTCATGGCCCCAAAAAGAATATAGCGCCAATTTTGTGGTGTAATAGGTGTTAAAAAGCGATCTAGTCCAGCAAATTTTCGACGTTGATTTTCTGAGCGACCAAATAAACCGACAACACCGTGGGTTTCTGTTTTTTTATCAGCAAAAGCATCTCCCCAATCGAGCATTTCGCGCGTCTTGATATAGCGCCAGCGCTTACCCCATTTAACAAATTTATTACGCAAATATTTATGTAGTTTACTACCTTCTAGGTTTTCTGCAAATAGAAAAATGCCGTCTTTTTTTAATACACGGTGGATTTCTTTTAGTGCTTTTTCTTGATCTTCTGTATTTGAAAGTGCTCCCAAAACTGATTTGAATACAACGATATCTACTGATTCGTCCGGAAGATTAATCGCTTTCATATCGAGGGCTTGATACGATACCCGATCAGCAACTTTATACTTCTGGTGCAAATGTACGGTTGACTCAGGCAAAGGATTGTAGTCAGAACAAATCACATCATGGCCATTCAATGCAAAATATAAACTAATGCCGCCTTCTCTTTCTCCTAGCGCCAGTACTTTCTTTGGTTGTGAATGATCGATATGTTTCTCCCAAAAAGGAAGGCAACGAGACCAGTTTTCAATATCCCATTGGATAATATCCTGAAGTGCCGATTTTGTGAGGGAGCTAGATGTCATTGTATAGGTTTCACTTCTTTCAAAGTGAAGTTATTCAGTGGTTATATCTTCATTTCAGGAACATTATCTGGAATTACTAAATCACCTGCTGTTGCGGCTTTGATTTCTTCGACTGAAACTCCCGGTGCTCTTTCTAATAAATGGAATTTTTCATCCTTAATCTCAAGTAGTGCTAGATTAGTAACAATGCGTGTGACGCATCCCACACCCGTTAATGGCAACGTGCATTCTTTTAGAAGCTTAGACTCTCCACGTTTATTAGTGTGCATCATGGCTACGATAATATTTTCTGCAGAAGCCACTAAATCCATGGCGCCTCCCATACCTTTCACCATTTTACCCGGGATTTTCCAGTTTGCAATATCTCCATTCTGTGCAACTTCCATTGCACCAAGAACAGTCAACTGAACGTGTTGTCCTCGAATCATTGCAAAAGAAGTGGATGAGTCAAAAATGACACCGCCATCTTTAACCGTAACGGTTTGTTTTCCGGCATTAATTAAATCCGCATCTTCCTCTCCTTCAAACGGGAAAGGGCCCATTCCTAGCAGTCCGTTTTCTGACTGAAATTCAACTTGAATGCCGTCGGGGATATAGTTTGCAACCAATGTTGGAATTCCGATTCCTAGGTTGACATACCATCCATCCTCTAATTCTTGTGCAATTCGTTTTGCTATGCCTATTTTGTCGAGCGCCATACTATTCGTTATATCGATTTGGAAAATCTCTTTTCAATTCATAAAGATAACACTTTCCATCAGGAATTGAATAGTCCGCTTCTTCAATATTCCAGAGATAGAATTTGAGTGTTTTAGCCTGAGGAGGAACGTGATGGATGAGAATACCTTGTTTTACATTATTTTTTTCGCCCTTCCAATCTTTGCGGATCCAGTCCATCGGAATATAATCTGAATAGAGGGATTTGCCCACCTCATCATTGACGTTTATCGCCAACCAAGCAATAAATGGACTGGGTGCAGCATTTAATGTAATTTCTGCGCCAGCATATAAAGTTCCGTCTTGGTATTTGCTAATGTTCATTTCAAGAATATTATGATATTCGTTTTTTATTACTCCTGATGTTGGACATGCTAGGGTATCAAAAACGAGTTGGCGACTCAGTGGTGTTTTGCGTTCAAATAAAGTTAAATCGGCATAGGGGTCTGAAACCACAGGTTGGTAATAATCAAATAGAATTGAATCTTCATTCTTTCCATTTCGGATGATTTGAAAATCAGCATCCAATGTGACATGATAATTGGTATGTATTTTACCTTGTCCTCCGCCAGATCGCGAATTTAGATAATACCAACAAAATTCTTGTGTCTTATATCCTCCTACCGTCAATGGAAAAAAGTGAGGATTAGGTGTATCTCTGATGTATTCAAAAATGGCAGGTGAGGTTCGTTCTTGTGTCGAGAAGACGGAATGCTTTGGGTGTAAGTGGAAGAGGAATAAGACCGGGAAAATAAGAAGAATGATTCCGACCCATTCCGTCCTTTTTTGAAAATCACTGATTTGCTCAAGCGCATAACCTAATGCTAAAACGAAAAGTGGGTAGAGATGCATCGCTACGCGATCTTCTGGGAAGTTTATGCCTAACACATAATAAAGAGCAAATATTCCAAGCAATAACATCAGAAAAACAAATGCAAAAATACCTTGAGGCGATAACAAATAGGTCCAAGATGAAGCTTGTTTTGCCTTAAGAAAGCGGAAGATAAATAGACTGATTATGATTCCTGTAAGTAAGGTAATAACAATGGCTATACCAAGATTGTAAGTGCACAAAATATATTCGCTCAAGGTTTTGACCGTGACTTCGTAAAACCCTTTATCACTGCCATAATAAAAAGCACCTCTTTCCTTAAATGCAAATGAAACTTTTATGAGTGTGAGTAGCGGAACGGTGCTTAAAACCACAATTCCTAGTCGGGGAAATATATTTTTTTCTTTACGAGCGATCAAGAGGTGCAGGCCAGTCATCGCGAAAAAGAGCAAGGCTGGAACCACGAGTGTTAAATTAGCAGCGGCTGCTGCGATAACAAAAAAGAACAGTCCAATAAAATCAATAATTTGATTGCGATTACGGATGAGTTGAAAGAAATAAAAACCCATCATTAAAAAAGCAATGGACATACCATATCCACGTGACTCGGCAAAATATTCAAATAAGTAATGGGACATGATAAATGCCAAAAGAGTTGCCCATCGAATAGGGCTAGACTTTAGTCCTTTCACTAAATGATAGGCAGCAAATAAATAGAACCCATAACTGATCACATTGGGCAATCGCAAAGCGATTGGAGCATTGCCAAATAGATGATAGCTGATATTGGTTAAAAATGAATTGAGGATATGGTTATTCGCATCCCAATGTGCTTCAGGGGGGAGGTAATTGTCTGACTGAACGTAATAGAAAAATGTCGCGATTTCATCATGCAATAAAGGCATTTGAATCGCTTTTATGATCAAAAAGAGGAATAGAAGGATAAAAAGGAGAACGATACTTTTTCTTTCAACCGCTCCAAAAAAATTGGCGGACTTATGGGCTGTTCCCTTTTCTAGCATAGGTCAATTACAAATCCGTTTGGTGAACGGAATGAATTAGCTTCTTGGGCGTGTTGTGCGTTGCTCAATTCGTTTTTCAAACTTCTCGCCTTTGAAAATACGTTGTACAAAAATACCTGCTGTGTGTATATTGTTTGGGTCTAGCTCTCCAGCCGGAACCAATTCTTCTACTTCAGCAATAGTTATCTTACCTGCTGTCGCCATGACGGGGTTAAAATTTCGAGCAGCTGCTTTAAAAATCAAGTTACCCGCGGTATCACCTTTCCAAGCTTTTACGATCGCAAAATCGGCGTGCAGTGCTGATTCTAAAATATGTGGTTTGCCATTAAAATCCTTCACTTCTTTTCCTTCCGCTACTTCTGTTCCGTAACCTGCAGGCGTATAAAATGCAGGGATTCCAGCTCCTCCAGCACGGCAACGTTCAGCTAATGATCCTTGTGGAATCAAATCCACTTCTAATTCACCGCTTAACATCTGACGTTCAAATTCGTCATTTTCACCAACGTAAGAAGAGATCATTTTTTTGATTTGTTTCTTTTGCAATAAAAGACCTAAACCAAAATCATCTACCCCAGCATTGTTTGAGATACAAGTTAAGTCCTTCACACCCATTTTTACCAATTGAGCAATACTGTTTTCCGGTATGCCACAAAGGCCGAATCCTCCTAGCATGATGGTCATTCCATCTTCAATTCCAGTTAATGCTTCACTAACGTTATCAACTACCTTGTTCATCTTACTTGCTTATTGGTTTATATTCCAGGCCCATCCATCTGCACTGAACATTTGAAAATGCTGGCGTCATAATTTGGGGGAGCTTCAAAATCTTTTTTCGAAATATCTAGTGTTTTGTCTTTGTAAACACGTTGCATATAGTAACCATATATTGGTAATGCCATTCGCGCACCTTGTCCCCAAGGATAACTTCTAAAATGAATAAACTTATCATCTGCACCAACCCAAACGCCGGTTACTAAGTCAGGTGTTAAGCCCATGAACCATCCATCTGCAGCTGAATTGGTTGTTCCAGTCTTACCAGCCGTTGGGTATTTAATTCCACCCCATGGGCGACTGCTTCGCAATGAACTACTGGTAGCATAAGTTTTTCCTTGATGAACGTTTTGCGCACCGTTTACGGCTCCTTTCATCATATTGATCATGGTATAGGCCAACTCTTCACTCATCGCTTCACGAATATCGTATTCCAAATCAATGATAACATTTCCATTTCTGTCCTCGACACGCATAACATAAATCGGCTCAATATAAACGCCCTTATTTGCAAAAGTACTTTGTGCGCCTACCATTTCATATAAAGACAAATCCATTGGTCCTAGACACATGGCCGGAACGATATCTTCCTGACGTAAATGGATTCCCACATTTTCTAAGGTTTGTGCCATACGCGCTGGGCCGGCTGTTGCACCCATATCTTTCATGATGGCAACGGTTATGTTGTTTAATGATCCAGCAAGCGCAGCTTTGCTAACAATGTCATCTCCCGTATTCTTTGTCCCGGTCTTTGGGCACCAGGATTTATCTCTGGTTGGACTAACAGGAACATCAATACAATATTCCATGTCGACGTATGATTTGCAAGGTGTGATAACTCCAATGTCTAATGCCGCTGCATAAACAAAAGGTTTGATCGTCGAGCCTACTTGTCGTTTGGCTTGTTTTACGTGATCATAAGCAAAATGATTAAAATTCGGTCCACCTACCCACGCCTTAACAAATCCTGTTTTTGGATCCATTGACATGAGACCAGCTTGGAGAATACCTTTATAGTATTTGATTGAATCATAAGGCGACATAATTGTGTCAAATTCTCCTGTATAGGCAAAGACTTTCATCTTTACCGGTTTTTTGAAATTTTCTTGAATCTGAGCTTCCGATTTACCAGCTCCTTTGAGGGAACGATAACGATCAGAGTTTTTCACTGCACGATTCATCAAGGCATCAATTTGCGCGTCATCTGTATCATTCGCAAACGGAGGTCTTTTATTCTTTTTATTGTTTTTGTCAAACTCATACTGCAATGTTGTTTCCATGTGCTCTTGCACTGCTGCTTCTGCATAAGTTTGCATTCTAGAATCAATCGTTGTATAGATGCGAAGCCCGTCAAGATAGATGTTGTAGGGGCTGCCGTCTTGCTTGTGATATTTATAAGTGCCGTCTTCATTAAGCTCTCTAAAACGACTTGTTAGTTCTTGACGCAAGACTTCACGAAAATGTGGTGCTAAACCTTCTTTATGATCGACGATTTGATAATCCACATCAATTGGCAAAGCAATCAGCGAATCGCGCTGTGCTTCTGTAATCGAAACCAGCATTGCCTCATTCTCTTTTTTACTACTTTTTAACCATTGGTCAAACACAGTTTCACGGCGTCCATAGGCACGAAGACTATCTTTTTCGTATTGTGCACGTCCATCTTCTGTATCCGCATATTCTTTGTATTGAAACTTAAGCGGATTGTACATTCCTGGGTTTTTACACATTCCAACCAACATGGCTGACTCCTCCATGTTCAAGTCAATGGGCTTTTTATTAAAATAAACCTGTGCAGCAGACGCAATCCCAACAGCATTATACAAGAAATCAAAATTATTCAAATACATGGTTATGATTTCCTCCTTGGTATATTGTGATTCTAATCTAACGGCTAGAATATTCTCTCCAAACTTCTGTTTTAATCGATCCCATTTATCGCGAGCGACACCTCCATTAGCCGTATCCTGTGCGGTATATAATAATTTTGCCAATTGTTGAGAGATTGTACTCGCACCACCACCATCTTTTCCCATTGCAGCAAAGGTCACCGCACGTCCTAATCCTTCTGCATCTACACCAGCGTGCTCATAAAAACGTTCGTCTTCTGTGGCAATTAAAGCAGAAATGACATAAGGAGAAATTTCATTGTAATCAACACTTTTACGGTTGACACTCCAGAAACGCCCCATTTCTTTTCCGTCTGAAGTATAGATGATAGAGGCCTGTTTGTCCGGCGGGCTCGCTAGCTCTTTGTGAGATGGAATACCAGGTCGCGCTTGCTCCAACATAAATAGAATCGCTAACAAAGGAACAAAGGCCATGATCCATACCGCGATTAAAATAATGCGACGTGTGCGTTTTGAGAGTTTTCCAGTGCTCTCCGCTTCTTTTTTCTTTTCTCTACTCACAGTGGGGTAAAATTAAAAAAATTAACCGCAATGCGAAAGAAACAAAACGCGATAATCAGGAAAAATTGATTATTGCACACCATCCGTCTATTTTTCGTGATAAACATGGCTTGATTTGATTTCCTGTTTTGCCTCCTCAGCAAAAAACAATTAAAAGTTGGCTGTTCAAAGCCTTTGTAAATCGACGTTTTTCGTTGTGGTGGAATCAGTACTTTGCCATGAATTTGAATTAAAAAGTAAAAAATATGGACGATTTTTTCAGTAAAACCTATTACGGAAATACAGTTTTAGAGTATCTCATTGCATTCGGAATTGTACTTGGTGCCATTATCGGAGGGAAGATTTTATATTGGATTTCGAAGAAATTTATCAAGCAGATAACCTCTCGAACGAAAACAAATCTGGACGATATTATTGTCGATAAAGTGGAAGAACCTGTTATTTTTGGATTGGTGTTGGGGACCTCTTGGTGGGCATTGAATGATCTAACGTTTTCGGATGACGGCTCCTTTATTGGACACGTCTTTGGTTTTTTGACAGTCATTAATGTTACCTGGTTGATTGCTCGTTTATCGGATGCTTTAATCGAGAAGTATATTGTTCCGATGACTGAAAAGACGGAATCGGATTTGGATGATCAACTTTTACCCATATTCCGCAAAGGGTTGCGCATTATCATTTGGGTTTTAGGTATTGTTGCTGGATTAAACAATGCCGGTTATGATGTCGGTGCTGTCATTGCCGGATTAGGTATTGGAGGTTTGGCTTTTGCCTTGGCAGCTCAGGATACGGTTAAGAATTTCTTTGGAGGTATCATGATTTTTGCAGATAAACCCTTTAAGATTGGTGATCGGATTCAGATTGGTGATATCGATGGATTTGTAAAGGAAATTGGAATTCGAAGCACACGAATTGAGACCTTGGCGGGAAGAATCGTTACGGTACCCAATTCTATGTTCTCAGATGATGCTGTAGAAAATGTCGATTTAGAGCCAAAGCGAAAAATAACATTAAACCTCGGCTTGACATACGACACAAAGGCCGATCAGATTGAGGAGGGAATTGCTATTCTAAGGGAAATAGCTAAAGAAAAGCAGCATTTAATTGATGAGGATGTTTTCATTAGTTTTAATTCTTTTGGTGATTTTTCGCTTGGTATTCTGTTTATCTATTTCATCAGAAAAGAGGCAGATATTTTGGAAACGCAAACAGAAATGAATCTTACTATTCTTAGAAGATTTAATGCGCATGGTCTCGAAATGGCATTCCCGACACAGACCGTTTACCACCAGGCTATGCCAGCGTAATATTATTCATAAGGATTGCTTATTTTTGCCATTGCTTTCGAAGAAAGTATAAAAGCTATGAAAAAATCGTTGGTATATACGTTGTCCCTTTTGGGATTGTTGTTCTCATCTTGCGAAAAAGGAGCTTCGGTAAATACCGAAATGCAGAGCTATTTTTGCGATGCAGAGCAAGTAGTAACAACCGATGGAGGTGAAACTGTTTTTCAAGATGGGGACGCCATTTTTAGAGGTGGACAATTGCAAACAGATGAATTTGCATTTGAGGGAAATCATTCTATTAAGCTGGATAGCGCAAATCATTATGGTTTGTCGATTCTTTTAACAGAAATCAAAAAAGGAGAATATTTTCAGGCTTCTGTTTGGCAAAAAGAAACGGACGAGCCTGGAGCTCTGATATGTAAGGTGGATGGTGAGTATACGTTTAATTTTAACTCTATAGAAAACGGGTTTTACGCGCGTCAAAATGGCTGGTTTAAACATGTTTTGCAGTTTCGCGCAATTGAAGATTTAGACTCGGTTACTTTTTTTGTTTTTGTAGGAGGGCATAAACAGACTTCATATTACGATAACCTAGAAATAATTCGAAGTCCGCAGCGACCGCAAGAAAAGGTGGGTGGAGATTTATTGGTTTTAGAATTGCCCGATTCATCCCTGAAAAAATTGAACAAGAATATTGGTAAAGCCGCTAAAAAGGAAATTATTCGAAATAAGTACAAGGATTATGTGGCAGGTACTATTTGGGAAGGTGATGAAGCAATTCCGGTAGAGCTCAGATTAAAAGGTGATTGGACTGATCATCTACTCTCTGGAAATCCTTCCTATCGAATCAAGACCGAATCTGGTACAGCTTATAAAGGTTTGCGAAGTTTCTCTATTCAACATCCAAAAACACGAAATTATATGCATGAATGGTTTGTACATCAGTTATGCGAAAGCGAAGATTTATTGTCAACCCATTATACATTTTTAGAACTGGAAAGAAATGGAGAATATCAGGGTGTTTATGCCTTAGAAGAGCATTTTGACAAACAGTTATTAGAGTCGCGAAATAGGAGGGAAGGCCCTATCTTAAAAATGGATGAGACAGGATTTTGGAAATTGGCAATCTATGCTCGGAAGCACCAACTTGATCGGATTCCTGCACCTTATTATGAATCTTCATTAACAACCGTTTTTAAAGAAAGCAGAACGTTAAAGTCGCCCAATTTAAGAGGGCAGTTTGAAAATGGAATGTTGTTGTTAGATGCTTTTAAATACAGTTATGAACGACCTGAATTGCTTTTTGATTTAGAACGTATTGCATCCTATTATGCTTTGATGGATTTGGGTAATGTGCACCATTCTTTGGCTTGGCATAATCGTCGTTTTTATTATAATCCGGTTACGACAAAGCTCGAGCATGTTGGTTTTGATATGATTCCAATGGTTTTGCCACTAAATTCAACGCTTGCCGTTCGGGAGTTTAAAAAGAAGACTGAAGAGCTTTCACCTGAGGACGGACTGAATCACATGTTGTTCAAGAATAGAACCTTCAGAAAACTCTATGCCCAGAAATTGGAAGCATATTCAGCCGAAGCTTATCTAGACAGTATTTTTGATATTTACGAGACTGAAATTGTCCGTCTGGAGGAGATGATGCAACAAGAATTGCCAGATTATGCTTTCCAAAAGGACTTGTATTATCAAAAAGCAGAATTGATTCGAAATGAATTGAAAACACTAGATAAAAATTGGGATGCATTTATGGCTGAGGATACTCCTTTTAATTTAATGCAAAATCAAGCAGGGAAATACGATTTGGAGAATCAACCATATTTGCTCGAAGATATTGCAGTGAATGGATATCGTTCTAAACTGGATTCGGGACGCTATTTAGTGGAGTTTGAAAATTATCATTTTGATTCGGTGACCCTAACTGGATATTCGGTAAAAGCAAACAAGGATTCTTTATTGCCTTTTGATCGGGAAATTAAACTTTCAGGATTTAAAGGGGGAGACGATGCAGATTTTGAATCAATCATATTGGATCATAAACCATCTCGTTTTTATTTTGTGGGGCATAACCTAAAGCAAGATACGGCAAGAAAGAAATACATTAAATGGGCAAAGCCAAAAGGTGAGCATCCTCGAATTGCTTTGTTTGATGGTTTTGAAACGAACTCGCCTTATTACCAAATTAGAGACAATCAACTTACACTTAAAAAAGGCGATTACAGTATTGAAGAATTAATTTATATCCCATCTGATTATGAGGTTACCATTGAAGCGGGGACAAGTATTGATTTTGTAAATGGAGCGGGCCTTATATTGAACGCTTCAACCCGTTTTAATGGTACGGCAGAGGCACCGATTCGATTTATATCTTCAGATAGTTCAGCAAGAGGAATAACCATCTTGCAAGCCGATACCGTTTTAGTTAATTATTTAGAGGTAGAGAATTTCAATACTTTAAATGTGGACGGTTGGGTTTTAACGGGCGCTTTTTCCGTTTATGAAGCTGAAGTGATTATTGACCAATTAAAGATACATAATAACCAGTGCGAGGATGGGCTTAATATTATCCGTTCTCATTTTGATATTCAAAACTGCAGCATAAGCCAAACGTTCAGTGATGGATTTGATGCTGATTTCTGCACAGGTCGCTTTAGGTACTCAAGCTTTGAAAATACAGGCAACGATTGTATTGATTTTTCCGGGAGCCAAGTTCAAGTATCTGATATCAAGATTGTCAATTCAGGAGATAAAGGAGTTTCGGCAGGAGAAAGATCCCAGCTGATTGTTGAAAATATTCATATTGAAGGAGCCATTACCGCATTTGCTTCAAAAGATGATTCAGACTTAGAAGTGAAACACGCAACTGTTGACGGTGTCGAAGTCGGCGTCGCTGTATTCCAGAAGAAACCAGAATATAGCCCTGGCCGAATGATTTTAGAAGATGTTACTTATACGAATGTGCAACAGCTTGGTTTGTTGGAGCGAAAGTCAAGCGTGGTTTATAAAGGCAAAACGTATTTTGGAGTCGAGAAGCTAGATATTGACCAATTATATGCGCGATTTGAAAAGAAATAACTACTTCTCATAAATGTAGATCGCACCGGCATAAGGTGACTGCTTCGTGTCGCTAAATTGTGCACCAATCACCATTATGTCTTTTTCAACAGCTATAGATGTGCCAAAAAAGGTAGCTTCAAATGAATCTTGGTTAATTTTTGAAATGCTCCATTTCCCATTCTTGAATTGATAAATATAGCATGCTCCTCCTATAGTTTCCTCTGCAAAAGGAGAGCAAATCACGATCAAGTTGTCTCTCGCATAAATAGCTTGTCCGAAACCATCACCAAAGTTATAAGGATTATCAGGGGACGATAAGGTGTAAATTAATTCCCAGTTTTCCTTTAACTCATATATGAATACATGACCTTCATTACCCATGACCATGGATTCTTTGCTTCCCACTAAGATATATTCATTAAATATTTCAATTGTGTTACCAAAGACACAGAACAGATGTTGATTCGGAGCTTTCAATTCAAATGGATTTCCCCATTCATCTTCTTGCCATTCAAAAACATACACACCATTTTCTTTGTGCAAGTTGTCGCTTACAGCTAAACGATCATTCTTTACTTTAACGACTGCTCCAAATGCGGAAACGGTCATCGTTAAAACATCTGCATAACGTCACCTATCATCGCTTAAAACATAGGTGTAAACAACTCCCTGTTTGGGTTTTGCATTGAAATCAGCAAGAGGCGATCCAACTATAATTTGATTTTATTGATGAATAATTCCCTCCCAAATCCACAATACTTGCATGGTTTCGTAGCTGTTTTTCTTTCAAATTTTGTCCATTGCGCCATACTTGTTATGCAAATTATTTGCGCAATCAGCAATAGTATAATAATCTTCATACTTTAATAAAAGCGTGCAGGAACTATATGAAAAAAGTGTTTTCTAATCGTCTATCAAAAGAACTGAATAGGTTAGAAATTTGAAGGCCTATCTGATAAGTTATTTCTTCTTCACGGCAGTCTTAATATATTGCTCAATCGCCATGGTCATGCTTGGAGCTTGTGGCATTGGTGCATGGATGTCTAAACGCAGGTTGTTGTGTTTAACCGCATTAGCAGTCGTTGGTCCGAAAGCAGCAATGCGTGTACTATTTTGTTTAAAGTCAGGGAAATTCTTCAATAAAGACTCAATTCCTGAAGGGCTAAAGAATACTAAAACATCATATTTTACATCCTCCAAATCAGAAAGATCAGATGCAACCGTGCGATACAAAATTAATTTTTCAAAATTGATATCGTTTTCTGTTAGTGTATTTGGGATACGCTCTCTTAGTATATCAGAACATGGCAATAAGAATTTTTCATTCTTATGTTTTTTCAATACTTCAACCAAATCTTCTATATTCTGACGCCCGAAAAAGATTTTTCGCTTTCGGTAGACGACATACTTTTGTAAGTAATAAGCTACAGCTTCTGACATACAGAAATACTTCATCGCGTCAGATACCTTAAAGCGGGTTTCTTCTGCAATTCTAAAAAAGTGATCAACAGCCGTCTTACTTGTTAAGATAACCGCTGTCTGTTTTGCTAAATCTACCTTTTGCTCACGAAACTCTCTCGTCGATACACCTTCTACATTAATAAAAGGTCTAAAATCAATCGTCAATTTATACTTTTCCGCCAAATCAAAATAAGGCGAACGTTCTGACTCAGGTTTTGGTTGTGAAACCAATATTGTTTTAACGCTCATAAATCCAACCCTTTTTTAGTTTAAAGCCCCATTATCAAGGACAAAAACACGAAATCCGACCATTAACGGCATGATTTCGAGCGTGCAAAGATACAAAATAATATAGAATATGGAAATCCTAAATTGAATTGCACGGATTAGCGATTGAATTTCACGTGCAAGTACTAATAAGTCTACTATTATTGCAAAGATCGTTAACGTTAAATTAACGTAATCAGCAGATACATAGTGTGTAAAGATCATTAGAGGAGTTAATATTATGCCCCCGATTTGAAAAAATATTAAATGATTTAAGCGATGCTCCTGAAGACCGCGCTGATCATTAAATACAAACTCAAGTAATGCAATGAACCCCATTTTGACTAATGCAAGAACCAATAAAATAATTGCTAAGTAAAGCATGTAGATATGCTCTTTAATATTCGTTGCTTTCCAAATAATAGGTGCGAGTGCAAAAAAATAGGTTAAAGTCAAAAAGACCGATGAAAAATGGCGTAAGTCTAGCCGATCACTCAGATTATTATTTAACGGACGGTTATATAAAGCTGTCATAAAGAGACTACGGATATAACCATTATTGGTCGTGCGCACGATCGCAAAAATAACCAAATTAGCACCCATCAGAATCCAGAAGATGAGGTTAAACGAATCATCCAAGAGGATGGGTTCGTTAACTTCGTTTACATGTCTGACTATCTCGATTGGCTCCACACAGCAAAGATATTATTTTAATAGGATTGTTATCCAAGAAAAATCACAGCTCATTTTATAACAATTCAACGCCTTTCTTGTTAAATTATATACTTTTGTATCACATCGACAATGTTAACTAAGAAATATGGCTACTGATTTATATACACATCCGGATTATTACAACATGGATGACATGTTATCCGAAGAGCATAAACTGGTTAGAGATACTACCAGAGCTTGGGTGAAACAAAATGTTTCACCAATCATTGAAGACTATTATGAGCGTGCTGCTTTCCCAGAACATTTGGTAAAACAACTGGGAGAAATTGGTGCTTTTGGTCCTTATATCCCTGCTGAATATGGCGGACCAGGTTTGGATCAGATCTCGTATGGTTTGATTATGCAAGAACTGGAGCGTTGTGATTCTGGCCTGCGCTCAACTTCATCAGTTCAGAGTTCTTTGGTCATGTATCCGATTTGGAGATATGGATCAGAGGAGCAAAAACATAAGTTTTTACCAAAACTCGCTTCGGGTGAATTTTTAGGTTGTTTCGGATTAACTGAGCCAGATCATGGTTCAAATCCAGGTGGTATGATCACGAACTTCAAAGATGCCGGAGATCACTATGTGCTGAATGGTGCAAAAATGTGGATCTCCAATGCGCCACGAGCAGATGTGGCTGTTGTTTGGGCCAAGAATGAAGACGGTCGTATCCATGGTGTTCTCGTTGAGAAAGGCATGGAAGGCTTTTCAGCTCCAGAAATGAAAGGAAAACACTCTTTGCGTGCATCCATCACAGGCGAGTTGATTTTTGATAATGTAAAGATTCCAAAAGACAATATTCTACCTGGGCGAAGCGGGTTAGGTGCACCATTGAGCTGCCTTGATTCAGCACGTTTTGGAATTGCTTGGGGTGCTTTAGGTGCAGCAATGGACTGTTACGATCAAGCATTACGTTACTCAAAAGAGCGTATTCAGTTTGATGTACCAATTGGCGCTTTTCAATTGACGCAAAAGAAATTAGCTGAAATGATTACTGAAATCACAAAAGCACAACTATTAACATTCCGTTTGGGGCAATTGCGAAACGAAGGAAAAGCAACTTCTGCGCAAATCTCAATGGCAAAACGTAATAATGTCGAGATCGCTTTAAAAATCGCGCGCGAAGCACGTCAGATTTTAGGAGGTATGGGAATTACAAACGAATATTCTATTATGCGTCATATGGCGAATTTAGAATCTGTTGTTACCTATGAAGGAACCCACGACATTCACTTGTTAATCACCGGAATGGACATTACAGGTATTTCTGCATTTACGCGCACAGCGCCAGATTTGGGGAATATGTAAATCGTATTCTGTTATAGCACAGATCAATACTATAAAAGACTTCTTCTGAAGTCTTTTTTGCTTTTAATCCTGTTTTAAGACCGTTAACATAAAAACAAGCCTCATAATTAGGTATTTGTGTGTAATTTTGCACCCCATGCGGATTTTGATCGGAATCTTATTGTTCTTTCTGGCGCTCCCAGCTGCTGCTAAAAAAGAGTTTAGCGTCCTGCCTTCTAATGAAGAAATTCAGTTGGATGGCATGCTCCACGAATCGGTATGGAACACTTCAGCTCCTGTTCAAAACTTTATTCAGAATAGTCCTAAAGCAGGCGAAAATGCTTCGCGACGAACCGAAGTCTTCATGACGTATGATAATTCAGCGATTTATATTGGCGCTAAACTCTATGACGAGCGCGACAGTATGTCTTTAACCTTGTCGCAACGCGATGATGTGGGAAACGCTGATTGGTTTGGGGTGATTTTTGATCCGTATGACGCGGGTACAATAGGTTTTTCTTTTGTGGTAACTAGCGCTGGTGTGCAGGTAGATGAATTGCATAATACGAATGGTCAAGACAAAAACTGGAATGCCGTTTGGCGCAGCGCCGTATATGTTGATCAGGATTATTGGTCGGTTGAAATGAAAATTCCTTTTTCGGCTATTCGATTTCCGAAAAAATCAGAACAACATTGGGGTATCAATTTTATGCGAACCATTCGACGCTATAGGGAAACATCACATTGGAATTATTATGACCCAAATGGAGTTAACCTGATCAGTCAATTAGGAAAGGTAGACGGAATTGTGGATGTAGCAACACCCGTGCGTTTGTCATTGTCTCCCTATGTTTCCGGATATATAGAAAATTTTAACGGTTCTACGGGTTATTCTGCAAACGGCGGGGCGGATATAAAATATGGTTTAAATGATGCTTTTACCCTCGATATGACATTGATTCCCGATTTTGGGCAAGTCCAATTTGATCAGCAAGTTCTAAACCTTTCTCCTTTTGAGGTTCAGTTTAATGAAAATCGACAGTTTTTTACAGAAGGAACCGAGCTCTTTAATAAGGCCGGTTTATTTTATTCCAGGCGTGTCGGTGGACGACCTGTCAATCGCGGAAAAGCGAATGAAGCATTGGCTACTGATGAGGTAATTGAGGAAGTGCCTGATGTAACTCAGTTATTTAATGCTAGTAAATTATCTGGGCGTACAAAATCAGGATTGGGTATTGGTTTTTTCAATGGTGTTTCTGCGGTCACCAATGCTACTTTACGTGATACTGTTACCGGAGCTGAAAGACAGGTGGAGATTGGACCCTTAAGCAATTATAATGTTTTTGTCCTCGATCAAAACCTTAAGAATAATTCTACGGTTACATTAACCAATACAAATGTCTGGCGAAGTGGAAGCACCTATGATGCCAACGTGACAGCTCTGGGAACTAATTTATACACTGCCGGACAATTATATAATACCTCGGCATCATTAGCCGTTTCACAAAAGTATTATGAAACCGATAATATTTTCGGGTATAAATTAAACTCCGGAATTGGTAAGTCAAGCGGCAGTTTTCAATGGCGATTGGGGTATAGTGAATTGAATGACACCTATGATCAAAACGACCTCGGTTTTCAAACGATCAACAATAAACGGACCGGTTCTTTTCAACTCAATTATAATATTTTCAAACCTTTTTGGCGATTTTATCGGGTAAGAACTTCGGCGAGTACCAGTTATGGGCGTATTGTTAATCCCAACGCTTTTTCTGATTTTACGATTAATATGAGTGCTAACGGAACCTTTCGTAATTTTATGACTGCAGGATTCGGTTTTAACGCTGCACCTGTCCACAATTTGGATTGGTTTGAGCCGCGCACACCTAACCGTTTCTATGAAGACGATCGTTATTTTGGAGGAAGTGGGTTTATCTCTTCTGATTATTCTAAACCTTTTGCTTTGGATATCAATACTTCCTATCGTTTTTATCAAGAAGAGAATCGCTACAACCTCACTTTAAATGTTAGTCCACGGTTTCGTTTGAGTGATCAGGTAATGCTGATTTACCGTGCTGCTTGGTCAAACAATAGTAATGAGGAAGGTGCGGCTTTGACCGCTAGTTTTTCATTACCTTATGAAGAAGAGGATCCCATTTTTGCGAAGCGTGATCGAAAGACTTTAACGAATACTATTTCTGCAGACTATATTTTTACGAATCGGATGGGGCTGACTTTTAGTTTACGTCATTATTGGTCAGAAGTAGATTATAATGCATTCTTTAGATTAGATGAGAATGGTCGTTTTGCTGAAACTGATTATACAGGTGCAGATGAGGTTGGAATTTCACTCCATGATAACCGTTATAATGCTTTTACCATTGATATGGTTTATCGCTGGGTATTTGCTCCGGGCAGTGAAATTAATTTTGTCTGGAAAAATTCAATTTTTAGCTTTGATGGTATTGTTGGAGAAAATTATTTTGAAAATGTCAATTCAATGATTCAAAATCCAGCAACCAACGGTTTATCCTTTAAGCTGATATATTTTATCGACTATTGGCAGACCAAAGAGCGGCTCAAAAAGACATAAAAAACCCCGACGCTAAAGTTTCTAAAGCGTCGGGGTTTTAAAATCAATAAGAATTATTTATTGCTTCAATACGTTCACCTTTTTGGATCCAAATTCAGTAACAACCTGAATTAAATAGGTTAATCTTGCCGCAAAGGTATTAAAAGATTGATTTATAGTAAATAAAAGAAAGTGTTAAATGAGGGTTAAGATCTGCTCAATCGATTAAATAGTGAATCAATATGTTCGAATTCTTAAACTCGAGATTATTGAAAGCAAAGAAAAGCCAATTTCGATAGAGGTGTTTGGTTAAAGTCGCTCCTCAGCTGTCGCTGTATGTTGCTTATCGTTTCCATTTACTTCTTGGTATAATAATTTTCGAACCCCTATAAAAACTAAAACCATAACCGTATAAATTGCGAAGAAGGGTAATATATATTCCTTTAGGCCCGAAATCAGCATGATTGCAATAATGAGAAGTTGAAAACCCAATCCAAACGCAGAAACACAGGTCATAAACCAGTTGGGTAAAACTGTTCCATTGATGGCATTACTATCAAAGGTATAGATCGTTTTGTCAAAAGCACCGTAAAACAGTTTGTATAGTCTGAAAAGAATATTAACGTGTTTTTGTTTTTCGCCTTTCAATGCGATGGGTGTTTTGTCTTCGAATACGCGACTTGTCGTATCTCCATCTAGATTGTTTCTTAAAATAACATAGTAGTAGTTATAGAGTGTACCTTGTAATTGTATGCCTAAAAAGGCAAGTAGACAGACCCAAATCGAAGTATCCGTAACGTAAAATATCGATACAAGAAATAATGCATTTAATAGAATGTCCGCAACTGAATCTAAATAACGTCCGGTATAAGATGGTTTTTGCTTAAGACGAGCTAATTCACCATCAGCAGCATCTAAAATTGATTTAAAGATTAAGAAGAAAGCGGCCAACCAATAATAGCCTTGAATGATGCAGTAAATAGCAATAAGACCAGATATGATAAATCCAAGCGTCACATGAATAGGAGTGAAGGAGGTGTTTTTGAGTGACTTGGCAATAACTCTCGCTATTGGTCTTCCATAGTCTGAAAGGTCAAGGAATTTGTGTTCTTTTGGTAATTTGGACATTTAATAATCGTACAAACAGTAAAGTGGAATATACCAAGTTTGAAGACCGTAAAGATAGGGTTAAAATTATGAATAATAGTTGGCCTCCCGGACCGAAGATTGGATATTCCCGATATTTCCAGGTCAAAGATAATAAATACACAAAAGAAGAGGTAGAAGGATAAGGGATGTGCTTCTTGACATAAAATGTAGTTTTATAAATAATTAATTCCTCACCCAACATCTATGCCTACATGATAGCCCGTATGTTTGCGAATGTTTAACACACGATCCCCATCGAGTAACAGGTATTGTCCTTTAATACCGAGTAATTGCCCTTCAATAAGCTGTTTTTTGTCAAAACCAATGCTTTTGACTTTGTCTGGAAAATCTAGAACAGGGTAATGAATTTCCGTGATATCATCGTCTTCGGTCATATATGCGGCCAATTCAGCGGGCAGTAACTCTTCAATTTGCCATTTTTCCTCTTCTAGATCATAATCGCCAATTTCGTTTTTTAACATCTTCCGCCAATTGGTTTTGTCTGTAAAAACATTTTTTAACGCGACTTCGATTTCACCTGCCAACTGTCTGTAAGGAGTTTCTGCCACTTTGATGCAATACGTTGCGCCCTGATCGATCCAACGTGTCGGTAATTGTGTAGCCCGTGTTACGCCAACTTTTAAACCAGAAGCCACGGCCAAATAAACGATATGAGGTTGAACGTGATTGCGCTGTTCCCATTCTATATCTCTTCCCTTGTTGAGGTGACCTTCACATAATTCGGGCTTGATAATACACGGGCTTGATTCTGGCGCATCCGTAAAACAACTATAACAAAAACCTTGAGCAAATATTTTCTTTTCTTTTCCACATGAGGTACACTGCATCTTACCATCAAAATGCATTCGAATTGTCTTTCCGATTAAATTATTCATTGGAATGATTTCCTTCTCATCACTAACCGAATGACTTTCAAGGGTGTAGCTGACTGGGTCGTCAAGTAAAACTTTCATTTTTTGAAGCAGCATAAATATATGAATTTTTGATAGGTCGCCACACTTAAAAACCTCCCATTTTATCGAAGGATCTGTTACGCAGCAGATATAAATCTAATACGAAAACAAATATAGCTTTTTAAGAACAAAATATTAGTTATTTTAGCGGTGTATGAATCTGTTTGAGCATATAGGTCGGTATTTTGTAATGCTCAGTTCGGTCTTTTCCCGTCCTGAGAAAGGCAAGGTGTTTCGTAAAATGTTTTTTAACGAAATAGACGCAATTGTCATTAATTCAATTCCTTTAGTGGCCTTTCTTTCGGTCTTTATGGGAGGCGTTATTTCCTTGCAGACTGCTGCAAACATGTCATCACCACTTTTGCCAGATTATACCATTGGATATATTACTCGATCATCTACAATTCTTGAATTTTCACCAACGATTATCTCCTTGATTTTGGCCGGTAAGGTTGGTTCGAATATTGCTTCTGAGGTTGGAACGATGCGTGTGACCGAACAAATTGACGCACTGGAAATTATGGGGGTTAACTCCATGAGTTATTTGATGTTGCCAAAGATTTTGGCAACGACTTTTTTCTTGCCATTCGTGGTTATTATTTCAATGGCGCTCAGTTTAATTGGAGGTTGGGTGGCAGGTGTGCAATCTGGTTTATACTCTACCGAAACGTATTTGATTGGTATAAAAGCCTTCTGGCATACGGATCAGTTTTATTTGTATTACGCATTAGTTAAAACCATGGTTTTTGGCTTTATCATTACTTCTATTCCGGGTTATTTTGGCTATTATACTAGAGGTGGATCGCTAGAAGTAGGTCGATCATCAACACGTGCGGTGGTTGCTTCCTCGGTTGCCATTCTATTAGCGAACTATATTCTCACACAATTGATATTGGTGTAATGATTGTTGTTGACAACATATCTAAATCATTTGGTGATACACAAATCCTTTTTGATGTTTCTGCAAACTTTGCTGAGGGAAAAGTCAATTTAATTATTGGAGGGTCTGGTCAAGGTAAATCAGTATTAACAAAATGTATTGTTGGTTTGCATGAAGTAGACCAAGGGTCCGTGCTTTATGACGGCAGAGATTTCTGTGCAATGTCAAGAAAAGAACGAATTGAAATTCGAAAGGAAATTGGAATGCTCTTTCAAGGTAGTGCCTTATTTGATTCACTGACCGTAGAAGAAAATGTTATATTCCCTTTGCGGATGTTTACCGATATGAGTGAAGAGGAAATGCGCGAACGCGCTAACTTTTGTTTGAATCGTGTCAACATTATTAATAAAAATGACCTTTTGCCAGCAGAGACGAGTGGGGGAATGCAAAAACGTATCGCTATTGCGAGGGCAATTGCGATGAATCCGCGTTATCTTTTTTGTGATGAGCCGAATTCGGGTTTAGATCCTAAGACATCCATTGTCATTGATAACCTGATTAAGGAGATCACGTATGAGTATAATATGACCACTGTGGTGATAACCCATGACATGAATTCCGTTATGGAGATAGGTGATCACATCATTTTTATCAATCAAGGAAGAAAATGGTGGCAAGGAAACAATAAAGAGATCATAAAAACCGATAATAAAGAGGTGGTTGATTTTGTATATGCTTCCAGCTTTATGAAGAACCTAAGAGAGAAATTAATTAATAGTTAATACCAAAACTATGAGTGACGAAGGAAAAACATTTATTGATACTTCTCAAATGGACGAGAAACCAATTGCTCCACCCACAAAGACGGAAGGTAAAAAACGAGATGGATTATATATCCTCATCATTATTTTATTGCTTATCGGTGGTGGCTATATGGGTTACATGATTTCTGAGAAGAATAAGGATTTAAATGAATGTAGCATTGAGTCAGCTGATTTAGAAAATGAATTGGCGAATCTGAATGAGATGATGTATGATACCGGCTTGGACATGGGGGATGATGTGCAGCAGAATCTGAAGAACATGCTAACCATGTATGATAGAATGGAGTCGGATAATCAGGGAATGAACGATAGTATCATGGCGCAGAAAGAGAAAATCAACACCTTGTTGACAGAACTTGAAGATGCCAAAGGAGATAAACGCTATTATATGAGCAAGGTTTATAAAATGGAGAAAGAAACACAAACTTTACGCTCTATCATGAAGGATTATATCCGAACAATTGACTCGCTCAATACAGCCAATGGTGTCTTGACAGAGAATTTAAATCAAACCTTGACAGATTTGGAGAGTATGACAGAATCGAGAGATTCTTATCAAGATGCAGCAGAGGAATTAACTGATCAGGTGAATAAAGGATCAAAATTAAATGCTTTCGATTTCTTGTCTGAGGGGATTAAAGAAAAGAGCTCTGGATCATACAGAGAAACAGATCGTGCAAAGCGATGCTCACACATTCGTTCGTGCTTTTCATTGGGTGAAAATGCCATTGCAAAGTCGGGTAATAAAACGGTTTACATGCGGGTGATTACACCTGGTGGATCGGTCTTGAATTCGAGTAATTCAAATACACTCAAAACCGAATCTGGCCAGTCTTTACTTTATTCAGACAAGAAGTTTGTGAACTATCAAAATAAAGCGGTTGATATCTGTATTTTCTATGAGTTGACCCAAGAGATTGATGCAGGTAATTATATTGCTGAAATCTATTGCGAAGGGGTTAAAATTGGTTCTGATAGCTTTGTGTTAAAGTAAGCAGTAATGGTCAAGCATCTTATCTTCTTTTTTGCATTGGTACTGATTGTTGCAAACGTCTATGGCCAGCAGGAGGTTAATCCTTTTGTGCAAGAGGTAGAAGACTTTCAAAAAGAGCTAAACGATCATTATAAGGATCGAAAAAAAAGTCCTTTAACCCGCAAAGAGAGAAGGGCGTTTCAAGGGCATCGTTTTTACACTATCGACCTCACCTATAGGGTTTATGCCCAGTTTGAGCGTATTGAGCAAGAAGATACCATTGTTATGGCCACGTCATCTGGAGGAGAGAAATACTATCGGCCGTATGCCTATGTTTACTTTAATATTGGAACAGACACTTGCCGATTAACCGTTTATCAGAGTTATCGCTTAAGAGAAACAAAAGAGTATAAGGATTATCTCTTCATACCCTTTCGGGATGCGACAAGCGGTAAGACATCCTATGGTGGCGGCCGTTATTTAGATATTCTTATTCCAGAAGGAGATATGGTTTTATTAAACTTCAACCTCGCTTATAATCCTTATTGTGCGTATACCATGGGTTATAATTGCACGATTCCACCCGAGGGAAACACCTTAAAGATTGCCATAAAATCAGGTCTTATGGCTCCCGAAGATCATCCTGAAGATCATTAGTAAGATATTGGTCTCGTTCGGTTTTAAATTGATCATTTCCTTTTAACAAATCTATAACAACCATTTTGCCTATTAATTCGTTTCTTTATACGATTAAGCAACTTTGAACTTAAAAAACAATGATGAAATATATTGGTTTACTTTTTTTGATATTTACCTTATCATATGCGCATGCTGAAACGCGAACGGATACCAGCGGATTAATTTGGTACACGGATTTGGCTGTAGCGCATAAAAAGTCGGAAGAATCAAAGAAACCGATTTTTGCCTTTTTCACAGGAAGCGATTGGTGTGGTTGGTGTAAAATGTTGCAAAAAGATGTTTTTGCAAAAAAGGCATTTATTGACTGGGCAAAAGAGAGTGTGATCTTGTTAGAATTAGATTTTCCAAAACGCGTTCCACAAAAACGTGAACAACAAATTCAAAATCAAAACCTTCAACGTGCCTTGGGTGTATCGGGATATCCAACTGTTTGGTTGATGAACTCTGAGTTAAAAGATAATGGAGGTTATCACTTGATTAAGCTGGGTAAACTAGGTTATCCAAGAGGGGGAGAGAAAGGTAAAGAAGAAGTGCAGTTTTTATTAGAAGCCAAAACAATTTTGAATCGTGCTGCAACCGAAGCTGCTCGAAAAAAAGAGTAAAGAATTAGCTTAGTTTTTCGCTTAGAATGCGAATCTCAATTACTGGAGAAATACGTTCGTAAATGATATTGTTGACGGCCTCTAGGATTGGCATTTCAACGCCATATTCTTTATTGATTTCGACCAGGCATTTGGTGGCATAATAGCCTTCTGCGATCATATCCATTTCCATCTGGGCAATCTTAACGGAATAACCTTTACCAATCATATAACCAAAAGTACGGTTACGTGAAAATTTGGAATAAGCAGTGACCAATAAATCTCCCAAATAAGCCGAAGAGTTTACATCACGGTGAATCGGATGAACTTCATCAATAAAATTCTCGATCTCCTGAATCGCATTTGAAATCAGTACAGATTGAAAATTATCACCATAACCCAATCCTGCACAAATTCCTGATGCGATGGAATAAACGTTCTTCAAAACAGCAGAAAATTCCGTTCCAAAAATATCATCGGAAACGGTTGTCTTAATATAGCGCGAACGTAGTCGTTCAGCAACATATTCCGCAATGTCCTCATCCTGCGAAGCAACGGTCAAATAAGAAAGTCGTTCCATCGCTACTTCCTCGGCATGACACGGACCACAAATGATGCCAATATTGTCATAAGGAACATCCAAATGATTATGGTAGAATTGACCCGGTATTTCGTTTAATTCAGGAATAATCCCTTTCACAGCGGAAAAAACAAACTTATTCTTGAGTTTTTCTTTCGGAAAATTTTTAAAAAGATCATATAGAAATGCAGACGGTGTTGCAATGATAATGATATCAGCTGGTTCAATGATCTCGGCTAAATCAGTACTTACATTAATCCGTTCAAGATCAAATTCGACAGACTGCAGGTACTTGGGATTGTGGCGATATTTTAAAATATGCGATGCAGAAGATTCATTATGCATCCACCAATTAATGACATGCTTATTGGTCGTTAGCATTTTCACGATAGCTGTAGCCCAACTTCCGCCGCCAATAACCGCTATTTTTTTCTCTGAATCTCCCATTCCTTGCGAGAAACAAAAATATAAAAATAAACGGATAAGGCCTCAGCCATTCGTGTAATTGTGGTTTAGGCAAATGACAGTATTTGGGATTTGACCTGAATGATTGATTATTTTTTGATCGTTCAAGTTCAATCAAAAATTCGTCAGAAAAGAATTATTAAACATGATGATCCTCTTATATTTGCTCAAAATTGAGACCCATGCGTTTTTTATTTACAATTCTTTTCCTCTCCGTCTTTGCAAATTTTGCGCAAGATTTAACCCAGTCGATTCGAGGTACGGTAACGGACAGGGAGACCCTAGAGCCTTTAATTGGAGCAAAGGTTATGGTTGTGAATACAGAACCTTTAATCGGAAGTGTTACGGATATCAATGGTGAATTTAGATTGGAGAAAGTGCCCGTAGGTCGCCAAACGATTCGTGTGACCTATGTGGGTTATGAACCATACGTTCGACAGAACATTGATATTACATCACGTGATGTGGTATTGGAAGTTCAAATGATTGAATCGGTTAATATGACCGAGCAGATCGAAATAAAAGCGAATAAGAAGGGCGAGTTGGTGAATAAAATGGCGACCGTCAGTGCACGATCTTTTTCGGTAGAGGAGTCTAACCGATTTGCAGGAAGTAAAAATGATGTTGCCCGCATGGCGCAAAATTTTGCGGGTGTACAAGGCGCCGATGACTCTAGAAATGACATTATTATTCGTGGAAATTCGCCAACAGGTGTATTGTTCCGAATGGATGGGATTGATATTCCAAATCCCAACCACTTTGCGCGATTTGGTACAACGGGTGGGCCCATTAGTATGTTAAATAACAATGTCTTGTCTAATTCGGATTTTTTGACTGGTGCATTTCCGGCTGAATATGGTAATGCGATTGCTGGGGTCTTTGATTTAAAAATGCGTCCCGGAAATAATGAAGATCACGAATTTATGTTTCAGTTTGGTTTTAATGGTGCTGAACTGATGGCAGAAGGTCCAATTTCAAGAAAGCGGAAGTCATCTTATTTGGTGAATTATCGCTATTCAACCTTACAACTCTTTAAGTATATGGGGATCAATTTTGGGTCTACTGCCGTTCCAAATTATCAAGATGCCAGTTTTAAACTTAATTTCCCTTCAAAAAGAGGAGTTACATCGGTATTTGGAATGGGCGGTTATTCGGCGATCAATATTTTGGCAGAAGATACGGACAGCAGTGATTTGTTTGCTGTTGACATGAGTAATACCTTCTTTAATTCGAATGTTGGAGTAGTGGGGGTGAATCACCGACAACGGATTGGATCAAAATCATATATCAATTTTGCTTTTGGATTGCAAACGGCTATTAACCGTGTTGTTAATGATACAGTGGATGCCAATTTTGAAAATCCTTTTACGACTTATGTGAGTAATTCAGCAATCTCCCGAGCGACGAGTGATATTTTTTATAACCGAAAATTCAATGCGCGACATTTATTAAAAATTGGATTACATACAGATTTATTCTTCCTCAACCTAAACGATTCCACGTATAACAGATCCACTGCAATGTATCAAACGTTGAGGTCGTTTAGCGGAAATATGTTCTTGATTCAACCCTATGCCCAATATCAGTACCGTGTAACTGATCGATTGACGTTTAATTTAGGCCTGCATGCCCAAACCTTAACCCTCGAAAATCAGTCGGCTATAGAACCGAGAGCTGGAGCAGCTTGGAAAATTTCAGATAAAGATCAATTGAGTTTAGGATATGGTTTACACAGTCAAATGCAACCGATTGAATTGTATTATAATCAATCCATGAGTGGGGGAGTCGTAACTGAACCAAATCGTGGATTGGATTTCAGTAAAAGTCACCATCTTGTTTTAGGGTATCAACACCGTTTTCCATTTGGGATAAATGCAAAGCTAGAGGCCTATTACCAATATCTTTTTGACATTCCGGTTCAGAATACACCTTCGGCATATTCTATCTTAAATTTTGGTGCTGACTTTGTATCAGTTATTCCATCAAATCTAGCTTCCGATGGAACAGGTGAGAATTATGGGGTTGAATTAACCGTCGAAAAATTCTTAGACAAAGGCTTCTACTTTATGGTTACAGGCTCGCTATATCAGTCGTTTTATACAGCGAGTAATGACGAAACCTACAATACTGCATTTAATGGCAACTATACTTTTAATGCGCTTGTTGGGTATGAATTTCGATTTGCGAATGGAAAAAATGCGTTGACCTTAGACGGTAATTTCACCTTAAATGGCGGTCGACGTTATACGCCAATTTTATTGGAAGAAAGTATAATGGTTGGGCAAGAAGTTCGCGATATGGATCTCGTTTTTGATGCCACGTATTCCGATTATATTCGTGGTGATTTCCGAATTGCATTTAAGGTAATTGGCAAAAAAGTTACTCAAGAATGGGCTATGGATATCCAGAACTTTACCAATCGACGCAATATTTTCTTTCAAGAATATAGTCCTGCTTCAGAATCCATCCGAACGACTTTTCAAACGGGCCTCTTACCAATTGGGCAGTATCGGATTTATTTTTAAGAAGGTTTAATCTTTTTCCTTTTTTTTAAGCTGATAGGTATAGCCGATGTTCAGGTAGAGGTAGTTATCGTTTACACCATGTTTGGTTCCATCGATAAAACCGAAACTAGTGAATTTATAGGATGGTGTATTTGCTCCATTATAATAATAATGAATAGTGTACCGATAATCATAAAAAAATGTATTTCTGGTTATATAACTAAATCCGAAATTAAGACTCGATTTTTGGCTCAATTTAAAGTTGAGTGTTGCTGATAATTCTTTCCCGAATCTTCCCGTATAGGATTTTGGTAAATTGTTCTCATACCACTTGCCATAATAAGTCGTTAACGAATAAGAAAACTCGATCCAATCCTCGTTATTAAAATAAAAGTCCGCCACATATGTTTTTGATTCATTCAAGAATTGCTTAAATACTAAAGCTGCTCCAATGTCTAATGATAAATAATCCTTTTTAAGTGTGAATCTCTTTTTACTTCCCAAGTTGATATCGATTCGTGATTTTTTAAAATGATATTGTCAAGGTGCATCCTGTATTCTGGCTCGCTTACCATTTGATAGTGACTAGAACGTGATACATCTGTTCCAACGAACGCATATATTTTTTGCTTATCCCAAATTCGGTTTTGATAGTTAAAATATAAACCTACATCGCGAATAGACCTAACATCCATATATTTTCTTCTTGAATCGATACCAGGGTCTATAAGTCTTAGATTTGAAGTTGAGATACCGTAGCGCCCATGTATTGAAATACCGTAGTTCTGCGCAAAGATTGATGTGGTACATAAAGTTATGATAAGCAATAATGATTTCATTTTTTGAGCTGGTATGAGTACCCAATGTTTAGATACAGATAATTGTTTATGGACCCAAATTTGGAGCCGTCAACAAAACCTAGATCCTTGTATGATTCAGTAGGTGTCGAAGAACCATTTATGTAATATCGCACTGAGTGCTGATAATCATAAAAGAATATATTTCTTATGTTGAGAGTCATACCCAAATTTAGGTATGAATTGGATTCTATTTTAAATTTTAAGAATCCCGAAAATTCAAATCCAAAATTTCCAGAATAGGATTTTGGAAGTTGATTTTTATACCATTTTCCATGATATGTTTCTAGAGAGTATGAATATTCTATCCAATCTTCATTGTTAGATGAAAATTCTTGGGAATAGGATTTAGTTTCTCTTGAAAAAAAGCGATAGATTAGCGCAGCTTGTGCATTAAGAAGTAATTTCTCGTTAAACAAAGGGTATTGAACTGATAGTCCAAATTTAGTATCAATTCGAGATTTGGAAATTAGGATATTATCCAGATGTATTTTATACTTTTTATCTATGATACGCTGATAATGGTTGGATCGGGAAAAGTGCGCACCACCCACTAATGACAAATTCATAATTTTGATTATTTGCCTTTCATAATTAAGACACATCCCAATGTCATTCAATGGTTGAACGAACATGTGTTGATACCTAGTCGCCAGTTCAGGATTTAATAACTTAAACTGATTGGTAGAAACGCCGTAACGAAAATTCAATGAGAGAATATCATTTTGAGTCCAAGTTATTTTAGCTTGAATTGAAACCAGGAGCAAGAGAAAACAGATTTTCATCTTAATAGTTATAAAAATGCCTAACTCATAATTAATGAGCTAGGCTATGTTCATAAATCTAACACGGTGATACATGGCCGTTGAGCTCACTGAATTGCCCATCTTTGACAAACCAATGCTTGGATTTTACACCGTCTTCTGCATCGTAACGGTAATAGCGAA
>Ga0181553_10000351_pt1 | contig 39826 bp, 33 predicted proteins | sample 011ome_17_FD_133753 | JGI IMG/M metagenome (GOLD analysis project Ga0181553, IMG submission 133753) | Coastal salt marsh microbial communities from the Groves Creek Marsh, Skidaway Island, Georgia - 011502XT metaG (megahit assembly) | ecosystem: Environmental > Aquatic > Marine > Intertidal...
AGCTTTACACTCAAAATCATGACCAAGTTTGATTCTAGCACCGGCTGTTTTAGCAATAAGAAGTAAGCCACGGGTTTGATTATCCAATCGGTGTGCGGGCAACGGCCATGGCAATGCGTCGATGGCTGTTGATGGACTTAGATTGTGTCCAAGGGCATTGTAAACCGTCTTGTACTGATTGCCGCTAACACATATACCGGCAGGTTTTTCAATGATTGCGATGTAATTGTCCTCATAGATAATAGATAAATCAAGCGGGTAGATTTTGGGCGGTTTGTTCTCGCTCTCTACCCATGTAATGCAGTCACCTTCATTCAACCAACGTCCACCTTCAGTTTTTTCACCATTCAACAGGAGCTCTCCACGTTGTATCGCTTTTTTTACACCTTTACGGCTCTGTATTTCCGAAACATATTTTTCGCAAAACTCATTAAACCGTATGGTTGAATCTTTGCTGTGATAATGATATGTCGCTTTAATACTGATACTGAAACATTGATTTGCTCAAAGTTCAACATAATCATTGAAATGGCGAAACATTCTTTTAATAAGAAAGAGATTAGCGCACAATCACCTTTTCTCGAAGAACGATACCCGTCTGTGTTTCTACATGTACGATGTAGATTCCTGAAGGCAATTCATTGACCAACATAGTAGACGACATTACCTGACGAACAAGGCGCCCCGTTTGATCAAATAATTTCAAATCGCGGATCTCTTAGTTTGGCACATTGACTGTTAATTCTTCACTTGCAGGTTGAGGGTATATCAGTACGTTCTGATCTTGGTTCTCTTCAATTTCAGTTAAGGCACATTCTGTATCGCACCAGTCTCTTGCAGCTAATTCGCAGAGAATAAAATCATAACCAACTTTAAAGTTTCCATCTTCATCCCGTAAACCGAGTGTTCTGAGGTATTCCAAAAAAATCGGGTCATCCAAACCATAGTATTCGCCAAATTCGATCACATCTTCCTCTGTCCAATCGGTTAATTTGAATACGGTCAAGTATTTAATGCGATCAGCATGCAGTTCCCAAGCTTCAAAAACTTTCGAGTAAAATTGAGCTTGTTGCGCGTCGCTGCTATTGCACGTTTCAGAAGAGGCGTAACCACATTCAGAAAAGAATATCGGCTGGTCAGAATCAGCATATGCCTCAACTAAAGCATCAAAATCTTCCAAAACAACTTCAGGATCTTTCATGGTAAAATCAAAGGCTAGTTGATAGTATGTGGTTGAAATAATATCCGTATGTGCGTTCAACATGGCACACAGGTCACCTTTTTCTGGAGATGTAAGTCCCTCTAAAGTCATTGTTGCTCCTAGACTTAATTCTTTTGAGTATAATTCATTATATCTTGCTTTAGCATAGGGTACAATACTGTCCAAGAACACGCTGTACGCTTCGTATTCGCTTGCATCTGTTCCAAATAAAATGTCTGTTTCATTACCAATATTTAAAACAACTATATCTACGTGCGAAATATGAACAAATACGGTATCTAGTAATGTTTTGAAGCGATTAATGAAGGTCGGATCATCATAATCAACCGCCAAAAGATCTTCTGGCGTTTCTTTTGCCGCTGTATTGGTTATGGCAATTGTCATTTTGACTTTTAGGTCATAAAGCGGATAAAACCAGTTAACTAAATCAAGGTTGTCGGATAAAAAAGTACTGTCGAAAACACCAGGTTCCGTTTCCAGGTCACTCCATTTAAAGAAATGATGAACTGATTCCATGCATCCAGCAGAAGCATATGCTAGCGCATAGGGATATTCTTCACCTTCAACTGTTTCAGCAATCCAAGCGATCATTCGATCACCTTTTGGTTCTTGTGCGAAAATGACTAATTGAAATAAAAAAAGAATGAATAATGAGATCGTTTTCATAGTCGGTTGTTTTAGATGTATTTAACGAATGAAACATTGTTTCCCCCTATCAACCAGAAAAATAAGCAAAAAAAAAGAGGCTTTCAAAACTGAAAGCCTCTTTGAATACTCGAAATTATAATGCTATAATACTTTAACGTTTACTGCGTTTAATCCTTTTCTTCCTTCTTTTAATTCAAACTCAACTTTGTCACCTTCGTTAATATCGTCGATTAATCCTGTTACGTGTACGAAGTGTTCTTCGTTTGAATCGTCTTCAATGATAAATCCAAAACCTTTGGAATCGTTGAAGAACTTTACTGTTCCATTTTTCATTCTAATAATAAATTGTTCGGGTCAAAGGTAGCATTATAAACCACTCCAACCTTTCTTTTTACGAAAAAATGTCATAATTCTCTTTTTCGAAGGGTTTTCATCAATGGTCTCGACCAGCAATTTTGTCTATCTGCATCGAGAAAAAAGGAATCAGAAAAAAGGCGAAGAATAGATCTTCTTTCACTTGTTAAGTCAGTCTAAGCCTTCTTTTATGCTCAGCGCTTAATCGTTGTTCTGAAAAGGTTAATGACATTTATTGCTAGATAATACGAATAAATTTATCGGTGAAATACCGAATAGTAATTAAAACGACCGAATAGTAAAAATAAAACAAGAAATCCAGTCTATGTTCGGATATTTGAACTGGTACTAACGAGTACTTCATGGGCTCTCAGAGGTATTATGTGGAATTATTTTCATAGTTATATAAGTTGGTTAGCAATCTGAGAGCCCTTCTTTTTCTCCCAAAAACTTTTACCAACTCGAATCACTAATTTTGATTTACCTCAACGGTTTAACTACCCAATAATTCTTCAAATGTAGGTGTACTCTTTTCACCTGAAACTACGGCTTCAATGATTTGTTTGATGTGCTGATTTGTCCTATCATTCTTTTTTATCTGAAGACCTTCATTGATCGTTTCTTGCGCTTCATCATTCCGACCAGCTACGAGCAGATTGATGGCATGATTGCCATGCAGTACATGATTTTTCGGCGCAATTTTTAATGCTAGTTTTGAGTACATAAGAGCCTTGTCAGTGGTATGAGATGGTTCTTCGGTTCAATTTTCATTGCAGCATTCAATGTATCGAGTGCTTTTTGATGTTCACCTAACCGTTGAAAGGCTTTGGCTTTTGAAAAATAGCTCTGCCAATGATGAGGAACTTTCTGAACAATCCGCTCAAAATCTGCAATAGATTGGAGCAGGAGTTGTTCTGTTTTTATATCGAGTGATTTTTTTCGATAACCATCAACAGATGGTTGATTTTTTAATTCTTCTATCGTTTGATCAATCCGTCCTTCTAATAAATTTTCGATTTCTTCGGGTTGCAGTTCTTTTACGTGAGCCGAATAAGGATTGATTACAATAGGACTGCCTTTTGTGAAGTCCAGTAAATCCTGACCTTTAACACTAATGACGGGTACTTTTTCTTTAATGACACCCTGATCGTATATGCGATCAATCGCTGTGAAAACAGGGATGTGGCCAGAATCAAGAGCGACAAGCCTAATGGATGACCCATAAGAGTTTCGAGTAGAAATTTTCCCATTCTGTTCCGTCGGTAGTAATTTTCACAATCGTCCTTTCAAATTCATTGGAAGGATAATTGCTCTTATTTTTTCGTTTGAAAAAACGCTTAAGCATAAAAATTGAAGTTGGTTACGGTTGCGTCGTAAATGCAGTGTGGGATACGTAAATATATAAAAAAAAGAGATATGGATTTAGAGCTAAAGGCTTTCGAATTATGATGAATAGTTCTTTAAGAAATACAAGGAGTTCATTATATTAGTGCATCATCCCCCAGCTGAAGAAAAAACAAAATGTATTATGAGTAATTATCACATCAAAAATTTAAAAGAATACTTTAATGTTTATGAAAAATCTGTCAAAGAGCCAGAAGTCTTTTGGGAGGAGATTGCAGAAGAGCATTTTCTTTGGCATAAACGATGGGATAATGTGCTCAGTTGGGATTTTACAAAACCTGAGATTAAATGGTTTGAAAATGCCCAATTGAATATCACGGAGAATTGCATTGACAGACATCTACGCACAAAAAGGGATCAAACCGCTATTCTTTTTGAACCGAATAGTCCATCGGAAGACGCATTGCACATATCTTATGGAGTATTGCACGACAAAGTCAATCAAATGGCCAATGTCTTGAAGTCTAAAGGGGTAAAGAAAGGAGACCGAGTTTGTGTTTACCTTCCCATGATTCCGGAGTTAGCGTATACAGTATTGGCTTGTGCCCGAATAGGAGCAGTTCATTCAGTCGTCTTTGCCGGTTTTTCGGCTTCTGCTTTGGCTACGCGTATTGTTGATTCTGATAGTAAAATTGTCGTCACCTCCGATGGTGCAAATCGCGGAGCAAAAACGATTGATCTGAAAGGTATTGTGGACGAGGCACTTAAATCCTGTCCTGGTGTAGAAACGGTCCTCGTTGCAAAACGTATCCATACGGAAATACATATGCAGTCAGGGCGTGATTATTGGTTAGCTCCGTTGACTGAATCGGCTTCAACTGAATGTGCGCCTGAAATTATGGATGCAGAAGACCCTTTGTTTATTCTCTACACTTCAGGTTCAACTGGTAAGCCAAAAGGAATGGTCCATTCCATTGGCGGTTACATGGTGTATACAGCATTCACCTTTAAAAATGTGTTTCAATATCGAGAAGGTGATGTGTACTGGTGCACCGCAGATATTGGTTGGATAACCGGACATTCTTATATTTTATATGGACCACTGGCCAATGGAGCAACAACCGTAATGTTTGAAGGGATTCCTTCTTATCCAGATTGCGGTCGTTTTTGGGAGATTGTAGAAAAGCATAAAGTCAATCAGTTTTATACCGCACCAACGGCCATTCGTGCCTTGGCAAAAGAAGATTTAAAATTCGTTGAAAAATATGATTTATCGAGTTTAAAAGTGCTCGGAACGGTCGGTGAACCAATTAACGAGGAGGCTTGGCATTGGTATAATGACAATATCGGAAACAAAAACAGTCCAATCGTTGATACTTGGTGGCAAACCGAAACAGGCGGAATCATGATATCTCCGATACCTTATGCTACTCCTACGATTCCGACCTTTGCAACCTTGCCTTTGCCTGGAATTCAACCGGCTTTGATGGATGAAAACGGTAAAGAAATAGCGAGTAATCAGGTGGAAGGTAAATTGTGTATAAAGTTCCCATGGCCCTCTATTGCACGAACAATATGGGGAAATCATCAGCGCTATCAGGATACTTATTTCAGTGCATTTAAAAATGCATACTTTACCGGTGATGGAGCTCGACGAGATGCGGCAGGCTATTACCGTATTACAGGTAGGGTAGATGATGTCATTATCGTTTCTGGACATAATCTAGGTACAGCGCCTATTGAAGATGCCATCAATGAACATCCAGCAGTGGCGGAGTCTGCTATTGTGGGATTTCCGCATGATATCAAGGGGAATGCACTCTATGGTTTTGTGATACTAAAAGATACAGGTGCAGATCGTGATCAACTAAGAAAAGAAATCAATCAATTGATCAGTGAGCATGTCGGACCAATAGCTAAGCTAGATAAAGTCCAATTCACTGACGGCTTGCCAAAGACGCGGTCGGGTAAAATTATGCGTCGAATTCTTAGGAAAATAGCTGGAGGAGATACGAGTAAGATTGGTGATACTTCAACGTTGTTAAATCCAGAAGTTGTTCAATCGATTATGGATGAGGTGATTTAGAGGTCAACTTCCTCCATCGGATCATTTTGCCGATAAAACGTCCAGTCGAAATAATTCATCAGCAAAACATCTGTAAAATAGAAGTTCAGTATTTGCTGTGCTGTATAATTTTTGCGAGCCATACCCATTGCTCCCTCTTGACATAGCCCTACACCGTGTCCAAAACCTTTTCCAGTTAAAACAACCTCATTACCTTCTTTATGGATCGAGAACCATGTTGATTTTAAGCGAAAGTGCATGCGTAAATCGCGAATAGGGATGCCTAATTGTGGATAAACATAAAAAGCATGTCGAGCAGGTTGTTTAAAATAATAGATTAATGGACCGTATATCGAATCATTGACGGGGTAAGCAAACTGTTCAACTAAGTAATTCTTCCATTCATTAGCATCAATTCTTTTTGTCCAATTGGCTTGCCAAGAGTCCGTGCAAAAAGGATCAGCAACACTTTTGCAATGCGGTACAGCTGTATTCCATACGAAATCGGCTTCGCTGGTTTGACCACCACAATTCGCAAAGAAATATCCTTGAGCGAGTTTCAAGTGACGGTCTAACATTACAACCCCTCTAGTGGCTTGAACTGCATCTTTGATGGTCGCTGTATGAATCAACATATTGTGATAGGCTTGGCAATGCACCCGATCACATAATTGAAATCCTTCTTTTCGGTGTTTTTGCAAATGCCCTAATGCATAAGTGCGACTCAATATCGCTTGTACTTTATAATATTCGATGTGTTTTCCACCGCCACCTTCGCTTTCAATGACACCTCCGAGATAGTTAGACATTTCAACCTGATTGACCACTTGTATACCTTTATCACCCTTGGGAATGAGAATAAAATCATTTCGGTATTTCCTAGATTTTTTTGAGACCGGCGATAGACATTGAATCCGCAAAGCATTTCCCGATTTCATTTCTTGAATCTCAATGCGACTGTAGAAGCCGATCGTTTTATCCGATTTAACTACTTTAATTTTTTGACCACTTCGTTTAAAGAGTATTTTTTGATCTTTCCATAAATTGGTGACCAATGTGCTATCCCCATAAATGGCATAATTTCCATCATGATAATCAATTTCTAAAACATCAATCGTGTAGTCACGCATGACTCCAATCGATAATTCCTGTCCATTTACCGAACAGGTTAAGAAGAGTAATATGGATAATACCGTTAATCGCATGCCGATTTATTGCTTTGTACGTTCAAAAATCAAACCAGCTACTTTTTCAGAAGCGCCTCCGCCTCCTAAAATAGCTTCTAATTCGTTGTAAGCAGTAAGTAAAATTTCTCTTTTTTTGCTAGTTTCAATGAGCGGCCCAAGATGTTCAATTATATTTTTCTCTGTCAATTCAGATTGAATCAATTCCTTAACCACTTCTTTATTCATAATGAGGTTCACTAAGGAGATATAATCGATCTTCACCAAACGTCTTGCTATGGCTACAGAAATCGGGTTGCCTTTATAGCAAACGACTTGGGGTACATGAAATAGAGCCGTTTCTAATGTCGCGGTTCCGGATGTTACCATAGCAGCATATGCATTATTTAGCACCTCATAAGCTTGATTAGGGATGATCTGAATCGGAATATTTTTAGCAATATCTAAATAGACCTTCGCCTCGATATTGGGTGCTGCAGCAATCACAATTTCCATGTCAGAAAACGCATTGGCTGCCCCTAGCATAAGGGGTAATTTTTTCTTTATTTCTTGCAGTCGACTACCAGGTAATAAAGCCAGAATAGGACGCTCGCTTAGGTTATGTTTTTTTCGAAAATCAGTTTCTAAAGAAGCAGCAGATCTAAATTTTTGAATGGCATCAACCAACGGGTGCCCCACATAATCAACCTCCATTTCAAACTTTTTATAAAAGTCTTTTTCGAAGGGGAGGATACAATACATGAAATCCACCGTTTTTTTCAACTTGTGCACCCTGTTTTGTTTCCAAGCCCAAACTTGCGGTGAGATATAATAATGAACAGGTATTCCATTCGCTTTCGCAAATTCTGCAATGCGCATATTAAATCCAGGATAATCTATTAGGATTAAGGCATCTGGTTGAAATTTTAGTAGATCAGATTTACACAATTTAATATTAGTGAGAATTGTACGCAGATTAGCAACAACTTCTACAAAACCCATAAAAGCCAAATCTTTAATATGCTTGACCGGTTCTCCGCCATATGCGGCCATTAAATCACCACCCCAAAAACGAAACGACGTATTTGAGTCCTGATGCTGCAAGGCCTGCATCAAATTACTTCCGTGTAAGTCTCCAGAAGCTTCTCCGGCGATTATATAGTATTTCAAATTCGAATTATTTTGAATAAACGTTCAGCTTTTGCCGTAACCGTCAAATTATCAAAGGTTATAATTAAACCTGTCCAAACACACAAAATTACGAGAAATTGAGACCCCGTGTTTGAATTTCTTGATTTGAATTAACAGCAGGCTGTGGATACATGCCCTCTTTTAATGGCCGATTTTCAACACTTGCGCGCTAAATTTGTAGTATGAAGAAGCTTGTTTTTATCTTGTTTGCCTTTGTGAGTATCGCTGCCTACAGTCAGGATAAAAAGATTGATCAATTAGAGATCCTCTATGATCAAGGCTATTATCATAAAGTGCTTCGAAAAGCAGAGAAATTGATCGCTAAGCCTGAGTATGACTTTAGTGGTTTGCCATCTTTTTATAAATCACTAGCCTTGTTTAGAATGGCGAATGATGAACGTTGGTTTCGTAGAAATCGAAATGCGATAAAAGAAGCGATTACTGTCTATAATACCTTTATGGAAAACGAGAAAATTGAACATTATCTCGCCGCTCATTACCATGAAATTGCAAGTCTAAAAACCTATTTAGTTGATCTTGAGACGACGTTTTCAAGTAAACAAATGAAACCAGAAGCAAAATTGATTCAAGATTTTAGAATGAATCAGCTGAAAGGTATTCGTCCAAGGCCAGATTTTAAACCTACACAGGATGGGGATTCTGAAAAAGAAGTTGTTGCCGAAAATTTATCCGAATCAGAGGCGAAGCAATTGTCATTTCGACAGAAAATGGTGGTCTACGCGAAATCATTAGTAGGTGTCAAATATGTTTGGGCAGGTTCAGATCCTAATGGTTTTGATTGTTCAGGTTTTGTTGGATATGTTCACCGAAAATACGGTTTGGTTATTCCACGCACCGCATCAGCTCAATTGAAAGGTGCGAAGAAAGTAAAGACAAAAGAGGCTTTTCTAGGGGATTTATTATTCTTTTCTTCTGGTTCAGGAATCTCACATGTGGGATTGGTGATAAGTGAAAAGGGTGATAACCTGGTCATGGTTCATGCCTCAACGAGCAAAGGCGTTATTATCACAGAGATTGAAAAATCTACCTATTGGAAGCCGCGTTTAGAGGCTGCAGGGACGTTTATATAATTGTTTCATTCAAAATTTACTCGAAAAGAATTGTTTGGTTCGATTCAAAGAGGGTGAATTAATTGAGCAGATCAAAACCCAAACCGCATGGAAACTGAAATTTTAGACGAATCATCCGAGCATCAAACCTCCAGCATGATGGAGGCCATAAAATGGTGGGAAAAAAGACGCGTCTGGTTCAATGTTGCTGTTGGCTTGTCAGGATTGATCAGCATCCTTTTTCTGTTTCCTATGTTTAACCTGTATGATATTTTGGGAATCATCTTCTATGGAATTGCTGCCAATGTTTTTTATTCTTTTGGTTTTGTATTGGAAGCGTTGAACCTACATTATCTGAATGGAAGGATTGAGATGTCTAAATAGAGAATGGCGCTCTTTTTGATTGGAACCTTATTCAGTTGTTTGGTCACCTTTGTGGGTGGTATTGTTTACTATTCCTTGGCGACGTCGCCATTTTAATGGAATCTTTGATCAAGAGAGGTATTGTTTTATATCGGAGGTGTTTCAGCAATTACTTAAGTTTATTTCAAAACAATCAAAAGGATCGTCTCGATAAGGAAAATAGATTTCTCCACATTTTTTATAACCTCTGTTTTGATAGAACTTCAAAGTTCTTGGATTCTGACTATAGGCATCCAATCGAATTGATTGATATTGATTCTTTTTGGCGAACACTTCAATATAATCCATGAGTTTGCGAGCAATGCCTTTTCCTTGAAATTGTGGATGAACAGCTAAACGATGGATTACGCCTATTTTTCCTTTTGTGAATTCCCATTCAACATCAGTGTATTCAGGAGATTGATTTTCGTCAAACACAACAATGCCGGCTAAGTTACCTTCAATTTGGACGATGTACAGTGATTGGCTAAACAGGTCTTTTTGAACATCTTCCAATAATGGGTAATTCTCATTCCATTGGGCGATGCCTTGGTCGCGCATATCAGCAGCGCAGGCTTGAAGTAAGCTAAAAATTGTTTCTAATTGATCGGGTTTTCCTTTGATGATCTTCATCTATATCAATCCTTTGCGTTTTCTTAGGAATCGATCAATAATCAAGAAAAACATAAAATTAAAAGGCTAGGGTAGCTCGAATGCCATCAGCGACCTTCTCTGCATTGGTCAATAACGTTGCTTCTAATATCGAATTTAATGGTATTGCTGGTGTATCAACCGAGCCAACAACTTCAATTGGCGCATCTAATTGGGTAAAGCAATTCTTTTGAATTTTTGCAGCAATACTCAAACTGAACGTAGCCTCAATAGATTCTTCAGTCACCACAACACATTTACTGTGCTTGTCGACAGCCTCGAAGACCATTTCCTCATCCCATGGACTTAATGTTCTTAAGTCAATAATCTCAATATGTCCTTCAAATTCTTGAGCCGCTTCCAATGCCCAATATACGCCACGACCATAGGTCACGACTACACAAGATTCCCCAGCTGCAATTTTATCTTCATCAGCGGCAAGCACTTGACGTCCTTTACCGAATGGAATAACATAATCTTCAGAAGGTTCAATTGTCATTGCGCCTTCTGTACCTTTAATTTTACTCCAATACAATCCTTTATGCTCTAACATAACAATTGGATTCGGATCATAAAAAGCCGATTTCATTAATCCTTTTAAGTCAGCTCCAGTTGAAGGGTATGCCACTTTAATTCCGCGGATATTTGTAACGACCGACTCTACACTAGAAGAGTGATAAGGTCCACCACTACCATAAGCGCCAATAGGAACACGAATAATAGCACTTACGGGCCATTTTCCGTTTGATAGATAATAAGATCGACTAACTTCAGTAAACAATTGATTGAGTCCTGGCCAGATATAATCGGCAAACTGAACTTCCACAATAGGCTTTAGACCAACTGCAGACATACCAACCGTACTACCAATGATAAAAGCTTCTTGGATAGGTGTGTTAAAAACACGTTCATCTCCAAATTGTTGCGCTAACGTTGCTGCTTCACGGAAAACGCCTCCTAATCGTCCCCCAACATCTTGTCCATAAAGCAATGCTTCTGGATGTTTAGCTAATAGCTCTCGAATACCAAATAGAGCACTGTCTACCATAACGGTCGGCTTTTTGCCAGCAGGCTCACGGTCTCCTTTTTCCTCTGTAATTGGAGTCGGAGCAAAATAAAAATCAGTTAAATTTTCCGGATCTGGATCAGGTGAATTGAAGGCTTTTTCATAGTCTTCATCAACCTTGTCTTTAATTTCTTTTTCGATTGCGTCAATCTCCTCGGCTTTAACACCGGCGCTTTTAGCAAGTTCTATGATTTTTGGATAAGGATCTTTTTTAGCCGCTTCTTCCAAATCATCACGGTACCATTCCTTACGAACACCAGAAGTGTGGTGATTTAATAATGGAACTTTTGCGTGAATTAAAAATGGACGTCTTTCTTTTCGGATCTTGCCCAAAACTCTTTTTATTGTTTGATAACAAAGATCAAAATCTGTTCCGTCAATGGTAACGACTTCTAGTCCTTTAAAACCTTGAGCGTAAAAACTAATATCTTGAGCTCTGATTTCCTCAGCATTTGCAGAAATATCCCATTCATTATCTTGCACTAAATATAAGATCGGAAACTGTTTTAAGGCAGCCATTTGAAAAGCTTCAGAAACTTCGCCTTCTGTGCAGGATGCATCTCCTAATGAACACACGACTACAGGGTCTTCTCCATTATAATCCTCTGCTAAACCCTGATTTTCCTTGTATTGAATTCCCATGGCTACACCGGTTGTTGGAATAGCCTGCATTCCAGTTGCCGAGCTTTGGTGCGGAATCTTCGGCATATTGTCACGATCTAAACTCGGGTGCGAATAATATGTTCGTCCGCCTGAGAAAGGATCATCTTTTTTAGCAAATACTTGCAACATAATCTCCCAAGGCTCCATTCCGATTCCTAATAAAATAGAATCATCTCTATAATAAGGAGCAACCCAATCCTGCGGGTTTAATTGCATCCCTAAAGCCAATTGAATTGCCTCGTGACCGCGAGAAGTAGCGTGGACATATTTGGATGTCACTTTTGCATTTGCCTCATATTTTTCAGCCATTGTTTTAGCTGTACACATGAGTCTAAACCCTTCTAAAATATCCTTCTTGCTTGTTTTTGCTTTCTTCACTTTTTTACGCGCCACTGTGTCCGACATAGTTATTTGCTAAAATTTGATACGGGCGCAATTTACAAATTTTAGGCTAGAATGGCATTGTCTAAATGGGATAAAGCGACCGAGGTTTGCTCGATTCTTCCAATCTAGCTCTAGATAAAGTCGATGTAAGAAGTATGACCGTGTGAAATGGAATAAGCTAGAAATATCGGTCTAGTTTTTGTTGCTTAAGGCTTATATAGGATTTCTGCCTTTTGTGTAGTAATAACAGTGGGTGCGATTATAATTCCTATTTTTACGACAATTCAAATAATAAATATGAAAAATCTATTTCTCTTTTTGCTGCTAGGTGCAGTTTCAGGTCAGTTAATTGCGCAAGACCAGCTCACGTTGGAAGATGCGGTGATGAATCAATATCGGAAGTATTATCCAGCAAACACGACGATGTTTAACTGGGTTCCAGGTACTGAAACGTATTCTTTTTTGTCAGCGGATTATCAAACCTTGCTTAGTGGCAATGTGAAAAATGATAAAACAACAGATATCATTACAACGGCCCATCTGAACAAAGCAACAGGGAAGTCTTTTCGTTATGTAAATGTGATTGCATGGAAAGATGCTTCTCATTTCTACACGAGCGCTGAGAATCAATACTTTTTAGTGAATACTGAAGATAAGACGGCTGAAACTGTCGCGTCATTTCCAGGGCAAGCCGAAAATACAGATCTATCTACAGCATCTGGGAATCTAGCGTATACAGTGGAGAATGATGTCTATGTTTCAACGGCATCCTATCCAATTGGACGAGATGAAAATGGTCTTTTGGTTTCTGGTCAAGCGATTGCGAGAAGCGAATTTGGTATTACAAAGGGTACCTTTTGGTCAAATAATGGAACGAAATTAGGTATTTATCAGAAGGATGAATCACTAGTTGCAGATTATCCATTATTAGACATAACAAGCCCGACAGGATCATTGAAATCGATCAAGTATCCCATGGCTGGTCAAAGTAGTGAGAAACCTCAAGTCAGTGTGTTGAATTTAGAGAATAATAAATCGGTAAGTGTTCGTCCAACGGGTGCAGAGGATGACTATTTGACCAATTTTGGATGGGGTCCGAAAGGTGAGTTCTTTTACCTAGCTGAGGTAAATAGAGGTCAAAATCACATGAAATTGCACAAGTACAATGCAACAACTGGTGAATTGGTGAAAACGTTATTTGAAGAGAAAAATGACCGATGGGTAGAGCCTGAGCACCCTGTTTATTTTGTGAATGATAATCAATTTGTTTGGATGAGCGAAAGAGATGGATTCATGAATCTTTATCTATATGATGATCAAGGTGCTTTAGTGAAGCAACTAACAAAAAACAAATGGGTGGCACAAGAAATTTTAGGTCATGATGAGTTGGGTAATGTCTATTTTCAAGGGACAGGTCCCAATTCAATGGAAACACATGCTTTTCGTGTAAATATGAAGACAGGAGAGCAAGAGCAATTGACAAAGGGTGCTGGAACACATCGCGTTTCGTTCACGGATAATTTCAGTTATATGTATGACGCCATGTCGTCAATCGATATTCCGAACAAAGAAATCATTGTATCCTTGAAAAAAGGAAAAGTAAGTCGCGAACTGATTAATGCTCCAAATCCATACCAAAATGTGGTCATGGGTAAGGCTGAATACGGCACGATTAAAGCAGGTGATGGTAAAACAGATTTAAATTACAGGCTAATCAAACCAAGCAATTTTGATCCAACTAAAAAATATCCAGTATTAATTTATGTATATGGTGGACCACACGCTCAGTTAATCACTAACTCATGGTTAGGTGGAGCAAGTCTATGGATGTATTGGATGGCCGAACAAGGCTATTTGGTATATACAGTTGATAATAGAGGTTCGGCAAATCGTGGGTTTGAATTTGAAAGTGTTATTCACCGTCAAGTAGGAAAGGCGGAGATGGAAGATCAATTGGCAGGTGTTGAACACCTAAAGTCAATGAAATTTGTTGATCCTGACCGTTTAGCTGTTCATGGCTGGAGTTTCGGAGGATTTATGACCACATCCTTAATGTTACGTCAGTCAGGTGTGTTTAATGTTGGTGTGGCCGGTGGTCCAGTTACGGATTGGAAATATTACGAGGTTATGTACGGCGAGCGTTATATGGATCGCCCAGATGAGAATGTGGAAGGATACGATGCGAACAGATTACATAATTATGTAGAAAATTTAAAAGGCGATTTGATGTTGATTCATGGAACCATTGATGATGTAGTGGTTATGCAACACAACTTAACTTTGGTGCAAGCATTTGTTGAGGCCGGTGTTCAAATGGACTTTTTCCCATACCCAATGCATAAGCATAATGTTGGTGGAAAAGATCGTGTTCACTTGATGGAAAAGGTTTTAACCTATGTTTTAGAGAATAATAAATAAGACTTAAAGTTTCGAATGATTGATTCTCCCCCATTCGTTGATTCAAATAATTCAATGCATCTGCCGGAGAGTTTACACCTTCTTCGCTAATCAAGGCGTAATCAAAGATCTACAAAGAAAAAACGTTGATGGTAGTACCATTCGAGATGGCATGGATATCGCAATGTGTGCGATAAAGAATGATTATTCAGGTTTGGTTTTTGCAGGAGCAAAGAATCCGCTTTATATCATTCGCAAAAAATCGATCCTACGCGAACGTCTATTACCAGAACAAGCCATATTAAGAGAACAAACCGATGATTTAGTTCTTTTTGAAATTAAAGGTGATCGTTTGTCGATTGGGAGTGATTTGATTGAGGATCCAGAGGATGGATATACTAATCATACGGTCGCGTTAGAACCAGGAGATAAATATATTATTTTTTCAGACGGTTATGCTGATCAATTTGGTGGACCCGATGGCAAGAAATTTCGCTATAAGCGTTTTAGAGAATTATTGCTGGAAAACTATCCGCTATAAAAAGAGGAGGAGAAAATAGTTTTAGAAAAAGCCTTTATTCAATGGCGAGGTGATACCGAGCAAATCGATGATGTCCTTGTTATGGGGATGCGTATACCTGAAATAAAGTAGAATTTTACCGCAATTGGAACTCCTCTATATAGGTGATTCCGTTGATTGTGATTTCAACACGGTAAACGCTCTTTTTCAAACCTTGAATATTCGTGGTAAAAGTCAGAGTTTCAAAACCTGCTCGATAAACTTCTTCATTCTTTTGTTGATCGATTAAAACGATTTCAAAATTCTGCTCCGCAGGTTCGTCTAATAAATTAAAAGTGATGGATTTATAGCGTCGATTTATCTCAAATTCATAACGGTTGTTTTTTGTATAATAGCTACTCTTTTCTGTTTTCACCTCAGCCGTTGTATAGTCGATTGGAATTCGTTCTTCTTTGGTAATTTCTGGAAATTGTTTTAAACTGTTTTTATAAATTTTGAAAGCAATCAATCCACTATTTTCATTCATTTCAGGGTACTCGAGTCGGATGTTTGGCCCCCAATTCGTACGTTCATCAAGGAGTTCCATGGTTAATGCATTGTAAAATTCGATGAGATAATAACCAGGTTCAAAATCTTTGAAACGAATTCGGTAGAAGAATCCATTATTGTAGTCGATAGCCTCAAAAGGAGAGAATTGTACAGGTTCATTCATCAAACTTGAACCTCTTGCTTTATCAATATAATTCTCAGGTTGTTCTTTATAGGTGCGTTCCCATACACCTTTTTCAGCGCTCGGTTTGCTGCCATCAAAACCTGGGTCTATGGGGACGCGATTGCTGCAGCCCTCTTCGGTTGTGTCTCCATACATATACCAATTATAATAACGGTTAGATAAAACACCAACCGCAGCAGTATGTTCTGGGTTAATCAAATACATAGATTCTACTTTACGATTATCAGAAATAACACGTCTGGTTTGCCAGGGTGTTCCGTTATTATCAAAATCAATTCCCCCAGTTAATTTGCGGATATTTCCGAGTTGCTTGCGAAGTTCATTATCAAAAGGTTCATCCCAATTCATGCCCACCCCAGCATTGCCTGAAAAAGCTGTCATCCACGCATCTCTGATCCATTCAATTCTTGCTGTGTCGCAAGGATATAGATCTGAATTGCCAATTTCACCAAAAAAGAAGGGCTTATTAAATTGCTCGACAAATCGATTTATGGTACGTGCTAAACCTTGATATTTTGTTGGGCTAGCAGAGTACCAATTGAGCGTGCTCATATCATAAACATCTTGCTCCAAAATTTTGTATTCGTAATTTTCAGGATCATGATAGATGCCTAAAAAACTTGGACTCAAGAGTTGGTCCATTTGCAAGTCTTTTTTCAAGTAATTACCCATTTCTTCCATCCAACTGACACAGGTTTCAGCATCAGTGCATGGGTTTTGCATTTCACTGGACATGCCCACTACAGCCCAACTGGTTGAGTATCCCCAACGTGAAATTAAATAACGCAATTTCTGCTTGTAGAATTTCTTTGCGGTTGGATCTGAATAAAACGTATTAGGGTCATCATTCTTGGTCGTCTCAATTTGCAAATTATAAGGATTAGCGCAGGGGTGGTCTTCGCTAATGTGCTTTTTGTCCTGCGGATCGCGAGACCAATTCCAGAATACTCTTTTGGGATTGGTGACCAAGGCAAATTGAATCTGAACGTTTAATTGAATTTTTAGCCCAAGCGATTCGGCTAAAAAGAACTGTTCGTCCAATTCCCAAGCTCTATTTTGACGCCCGTAGTAATTGCCTAGTTTTTCCCACTCAATGTCCTGATTTTGTGGCATCAATAATTCTCTAAAATAATCTCCGCCATTTGCAGCTAAACTTTTCATATGATTTTGAAACATCAAAAAACCTTTCATAGCTGTTGGTTTTAGCATCCAACTTTCTAATGATTGCGCAGCATACGCATCTTTTCCTTCGTCTGGTAGATCTCCATTACTGTTTTTATAACAGAATTCACATCGAGGAGAAACAAGATTTTGACCAGAAGGAAAATAGGTTTCACCGCCAAGGGTAAAGTACTTTCGACTTGGACCTAGACTCACGTAACCCGGTTCATTCGTTCTTTGTACTTCAAATTGGAAAGGCTTTAGTTGAAAAGAGGTGTCTTTTGAAGTAACCGTAATGATGCAGTTCCATTTTCCACCTTTGGGAGGTGCAAAACGAACCCGAAATGGATGTGCAGTCTCTTCTTTGATCCAGTCCCATTTTCTAAAATCAGCATCGCTTGTGTCTCGAGAGAAATTATTGTAATAAAAAGCGTCGATCTCTCGCTCAAACTTTGTTAGTTCATGGGTGAAGTTGGCAGTGATGTCCAATTGCCATTCAAGGAATGGGTTGATGCCGTTAATGGTATCATCTGTTTCTAAAAAATGATTGACTTTTTTTTCTATTGATTCGGGTAAGTCAACGGCTAACTCAAGTCGTTCGTATTGTTCCGCTATTAAGTGTTTTTCGGGATAATACCAAAAGACATCTGTTTTTTGAGAACCGACATTTACGATAGTTCGACCATTGTTTTTTGCTGTAAAGACGCTGGTTTGTCCGTATAGATTAACACCGCTAAAGATGAATACTACGGCGAATAGGAGTCGAAAGATCTTCATTCTTTTAGTATATATTCCAAAAAAACCTCCGCTTATAAAAAGTGGAGGTTTTTTAATTATTTTCAATTAACCATTAGTTTCCTGTAATCTCAAATTCAGTTCGACGGTTATTTTGACGGCCGCTTGCTGTATCGTTGGTGTCAACAGGTCGGCTTGAGCCATAACCCTTAGCAACTAATCGGTTTTTAGCTATCCCCTTCGAGGCAAGATAGTTCACAACAGCTTCTGCACGATCTTGTGAAAGCTTATTGTTGCTTTGAACAGAACCTGTGTTATCCGTATGCCCTGAAAGTTCAATTTTTAGTGCCGGAACATCTTTTAGAAGCTTAACTAAACGATCAAGCTCAGCAAATGATTCCGATCGAATTTCGGATTTTCCTGTGTCGAAAAATACATTTCGAAGCGCAATCTTACTGCCAATTTTAATGTTTTTCAATTCGATTGTCTTATTCACCAAATTATAGGCACTTCCGTCTGGAATATCAAAATTCTCAGAATGGAATAAGTAGCCATCAGCTTTTACAGCAATACCATAATTGCCTCCAGACTCTAACGATAAAAGAAATTTACCTGTAGCACTGTTTGTTGTAAACGATTCTACCACTTTGCCAGTTCGGTTATCAGTAATATCAATAACCGCTTCTACTGCTTTTTTGGTAATTGCATCGATAGTTATCCCTTTAAAAACCGTTAAGTTAGCTTGGCTGCTCACCTTCACTGCACCTACCAATTCAGGGTCTTGGATTGGTGTAGCAACTGAGGCTAATAAATAATCTTCTGTTGCAAATAAAGGCGTTTTAGGTTCGCCCCAGAATGTAACTTTATAAATGTCAAATCCACCTTTTCCTCCAGCTCGGTTTGAAGCGATATAAGCGTATTTACCGTTAGCTGTAGCAGCAAAGAAATAATCATCATAAGGTGTATTAATTGGGTATCCCATATTGATTGGTTGACCCCAGCCTCCGCCTTTAATTTTTTTGGACATAAAGATGTCGTATCCACCCATTGAATCAAATCCTTCGGAAGCGAAATACATGGTTTTTCCATCAGGATGCAAGTAAATAGGCCCATCATTAAACTGAGAACTAACGTCTAGTACCTGAACAGGCAATCCATAACTGCGCTCACGTTTAACCTTTACACCTGACACCATAATGTCATAGCCGTTCTTTCCATTTTCTTTGTCTTTTGCAAAGTAAATAGAGCGATCATTAAAGTTGTAAGACGCAAAACGCTCATTGGATTTAAAATTGATATCACGCGAAAAGCTAACTGGTTCAGACCAAGTGTCTCCTTTTAAGAATGACTCATAGATGTCCATATTTCCTTGTGCATTGATACGACTCATTAACATTTTTGTACCGTTGTAAGAAAGGTTGTTTGATACGTCATTTGCTTTACTGTTGATTTTTCCTTTCAAAACCCTTGGCTTTTGCCATTTACCATCTACGAAAACAGAAGAATAAATTTCGTCATCATAAACACCGACCTCATTGGGTTGATTTGTATTGGGGCGATTCGATGTAAGGATAATTTCTTCCCCATCCATCGTAACTGAAGGAGCATAATCATCAAAAGCAGAAGAAAGTTCAGGCACGTGATCAATCCATGCACGGATTGGGTTTGGGACTAATTTCATCCCTGCCTTACACTCATTTTTACGTTGTTTTACAAATTTTCCAAAATCATCTGCTTTGCGATATTCCGTTTCGAATGTCGTATAGAACTCAATTGCTTTTTCGAATTTACCATCCAATTGTAAGGCAAACCCCATATAATAATCAATAAAGGGGTCTACTTCTGGATTTCTTTCGTGTGCATCTTTAATGAAACTAATGCACTTGTCTTTATTGGTTGAATGTGCGTGGCAAACACCTATTTTAAAATTGAGCTCTGCGCTGTTCGGATTAAATGCGTAAGCTTTTTCAAAATGCTCTAAGCCTTTTTTGTAGAACATTTCTGGACTTTTCACGACAAAGACTTGTGCGTTACCAAGTAGCCATTGTTCTGTTCCTAAGTCCAATTCTTCTCTAGCGGTTTTAAAACCGTCTTTGTCCTCTTTAAAATTACTTCCTTTAAATTCTACATCCTGCCCAAATGTCAATGATGCGATCCCAATGAAAGCTAATAGAATATACTTTTTCATGTCTTTTCTCTTTCTAAATGGTTGATAGATTAATTTGAACAGTTTCCTGAGTGATATGCTTTAGCTAACTCAGACCCAAGCTCTCTCGCTTTTTGCCAATCTTTGCAAGCGCCATTCATATCACGCAACATTTCTAATGCCATTCCTCGATTGACATAAGCGTCAGCCAATTTCGGATTCAATTGAATCGCTTTATCAGCATCTTTTTTTGCTAGCTCATATTTTTCCTGTTTAAAATAAGCACCAGCACGATTGCTGTAAGCAGGAGCATAATCTCCATTAATTTGAATGGCTTTCGTAAAATCGTTAATGGCGTCATCGACACGTCCCATTTCCATGTGTGTCACGCCACGGTTATTATATGCGAGGTAGAAGTTGGGATCAACCAATAAAGCTTGGTTGAAAGAGGTTAAAGCATCGGAGTACATTTTTAACTTAGTTTGAGTTGTACCCATATTGTTCAGAACAAAAGTCAACTTTGGGTTCTTCCTTGCTGCCTCTTGATAATCCTTAACTGCTAGACTGTATTTCTCCAACATGCGATAACAAGAACCTCTATCATTAAATGCATAAGCGTCTTCAGGATCTAACATGACAACCTTTGTGAATTGCGCAATGGCTTCATAGTAGTCCTTTTGCATAAACTTCATCGTACCATAATTATAATACACCTTCTTATTCTTTGGTTCTAACTCAATAGCTTTTTGATAGTCCTTTTCGGCGTTTAAAAAATCACTTAAACCTTGATAAGCCAATGCTCTTTGAAAAAATGCTTTGGTATAGTCAGGTTTGATTTCAAGTAAGCTTTCCACTGTTTTTATAGCTCCTTTATAGTCTTTCATTCTGTTTTGTGCAACCGCTTTATTAAAATAAGCAGGTGTAAACTTCGGATCATTATTAATGGATTCCGTAAACATTTTAACGGCCGTTTTGTAGCTTTGCTTTTGAAAAGCAGCAATTCCTTCGTTATAGGCCTTTTGTGAAAGTTGAATCGCTGCATTTTCCTCATTCAAATGCATAATGGAGTCGCGGTAAAACTGTTCTTCAGGTGTCAACTCTTCAATTTGAGAAAAGCCAGTAAACCCTACGACAGCGAAAAATAATGATAAGGCAATTTTTTTCATGTTGTCAAAAATTTATTGATCGGTGAAATACCCTTCGGTTTATGAAATAATCATGCCACCGACAAAATTTTGGTGAACACGGCATCTTTTCATGGTTTTAATTAGCTCAATAAAATTAACAAAATCGAATAGAATCGAAAGATGAAACCAGAGTTAATTTTCGAATAGGCTATTAAACCTAAGTCTTGAAAATTCTATTTTTAAGAAAGGAGTTCGATAATCAGATAGTTGATCAACCTGAATTACTTATGCAAATGAGCGAATCTTATCCATAATTTGATTGGCAAGGTCATTGGCCTTATCTTCAGATTCACTTTCAGAATAAATCCGAATAATCGGTTCGGTATTACTTTTGCGCAAATGAACCCATTCAGAGCCAAAATAAATTTTAACCCCATCAGTTGTGTCCATTTCTTGATCGCTATAATGATCGGCGACTTGACTTAAAATGTGATCGACATCCATTGTTGGTTCAAGTTGAATTTTGTTCTTCGATATATAATAGCCCGGATAGGTCGCTCTTAAAGCTGAAGTTGTTAACCCAGACTTGGCGAGTTGGGTAAGAAATAATCCAACACCTACTAGTGCATCTCTTCCGTAATGACTTTCAGGGTATATGATTCCGCCGTTACCTTCACCTCCAATGACAGCGTTTACAGCTTTCATTTTTGTTACAACATTTACTTCACCTACCGCAGCCGCATGGTATTCGCATCCTGATCGTTTTTCAGTGATCTCTCTTAAAGAAATCGTAGATGATAGGTTCGAAACTGTATTTCCAGGTGTATGAGATAATACATAATCTGCCACTGAAACGAGTGTATACTCTTCACCAAACATTGAACCGTCCTCGCAAACAAATGCTAAACGATCAACATCAGGATCTACAACAATACCCAAGTCAACGCTATTCGCTTTAATAACTTTGGCGATTTCAGTTAGGTTTTCCGGTAATGGTTCAGGGTTATGCGGAAAATGTCCTGTAGGCTCGCAATACAGTTGGTGCACTTTTTTAACACCTAAGCCCTCTAACAATGCTGGAATGAATAATCCGCCTGTAGAATTTACCGCATCAACTGCTACACTTAAATTCGCAGCAGCGATTGCTTCTGGATCCACTAGGGGCAAATCAAGAACGGCTTGTATATGCTTGTTCATATAACTGTTGTCATTTCTTAATGATCCTAAATCGTCAACCGGAGCGAAATTAAAATCCTCCTCTTCGGCAATGGACAAGACTTCTTTTCCGTCAACGTCTGAAATAAACTCGCCTTTTTCATTCAGTAACTTTAATGCGTTCCACTGTTTTGGGTTATGACTCGCTGTAATGATGATGCCCCCTTGTGCTTTTTCCATAGGAACAGCAATTTCAACCGTTGGGGTTGTAGATAAGCCAAGATTGACAACATGTATGCCTAAACCTTGCAACGTGCGAATAACCAATTCTGAAATCATCTCACCAGAGATACGGGCATCTCGGCCGATAACTATGGTGACGTCGTTACCTTTGTTTCTTGATTGAATCCACATCCCGTAGGCTGCGGCAAATTTTGTAGCGTCAATAGGAGTAAGACCTTGACCTGGTTTTCCTCCTATTGTTCCTCTGATACCTGAAATTGATTTAATTAATGTCACTTGCTTTGTTTTAGAATGTCAAATATATGGGATTTGAACCTTTTATTTCAGTTTGGGTCTATTCGCAACCAACAGTTTATCGTTGGTAACTAGTGAGAATTATTTTTAATGTGAAATGGATTGTTCGAAATTATATTCGTATTATTGCATTGAATCTAAAACGGGCATTTTCGCCCAAATCGTAGTTTTTCAAGCACGTATTTTCATTCAAAGAAGAAATCGAAAGACAAATATTTTATGACTGATATTTCAGCACTAAACGCTAAGAAAGTAGCGGAGTTAAGGGAGATTGCTACACAATTGGGTGTGGCTGATGCCAAATCATTAAAGAAAAAAGAATTGGTAGATGCTATTGCCGCTCAAGGAAATGAAAGCAAACCTGTTAACGAGCCTTCGAATACTGAAGGAGGTGAAGGAGGTGATCAAACCAGAAGAAAACGCCGTCGTAGAAAAGCTGTTGGTGAGGAAACTGAGAAAAAAGATCACTTTTCTGATAAAATAAAAGAGGAGGTAGAAAAAGCTCCTGCTGCTGAAGTCAAAGAAGAGAAGAAGGAAGAACCAAAAGAAGTTCAGAAAGCGACTCCGGTTGAGAAAAAAGCACATCCAAAAGCTAACCAGAATAGAAATGCGGATAAGCCACACGTGAGTCAAAAGCAGAATAATAACCCGAATAATAAGGGGGATAACAATAATAATCAGCAAAATAATAGCAACAACACGAATAATAATCCGCGGAACAAACGCACCAATAATAACCGTAAGAACTTAGAAGAGTTTTATGGTTATAATTTTGATGGTTTAATTATCAGCGAAGGTGTTTTAGATATGATGCAGGATGGATATGGTTTCCTCCGATCTTCTGATTATAATTATTTGCCTTCACCAGATGATATTTACGTTTCTCAGAGCCAAGTTAAAAGACATGGTTTGAAGCGCGGTGATACGGTAAAAGGAGCAATTCGCCCACCAAAAAGTGGAGAGAAATACTTCCCATTGATTAATGTGATCAGTGTCAACGGTCGTGAGCCTAATTTTGTGCGTGATCGTGTACCTTTCGAGTATTTAACACCATTATTCCCGAAAGACAAATTTACAATTACGGGTCACCCTAAAGAATCAATGTCAACGCGAATTATGGATCTGTTTGCGCCAATTGGAAAAGGGCAGAGGGGGATGATTGTTGCGCAACCAAAAACGGGTAAAACGGTCTTGCTTAAAGATGTGGCAAACGCTATTGCCGCAAATCACCCTGAAGTCTATTTGATTGTACTTTTGGTTGATGAGCGTCCTGAAGAGGTAACGGATATGGCACGTTCAGTAAATGCTGAGGTTGTTGCTTCAACATTTGATGAGCCAGCTGACAAGCATGTTAAATTGGCTAATATCGTTTTGGAGAAAGCCAAACGAATGGTGGAATGTGGGCACGATGTGGTGATTCTATTGGATTCAATTACACGTTTAGCACGAGCATACAATACAGTACAGCCTGCCTCTGGTAAGGTATTGTCAGGTGGTGTCGATGCAAATGCATTACATAAGCCAAAACGATTTTTTGGAGCAGCACGTAAGATTGAAAACGGTGGTTCATTAACCATTCTTTCTACCGCTTTAACTGAAACCGGTTCGAAAATGGATGAGGTGATCTTTGAGGAATTCAAAGGTACGGGTAATATGGAATTGCAATTGGATCGTAAAATTGCAAACCGTCGTATTTATCCAGCAATCGATATTACGGGTTCAGGAACAAGACGAGAGGATTTGTTAATGTCTAAAGAGGCGCTGCAACGTATCTGGATTCTTAGAAAGTATTTAGCGGATATGAATCCAGTCGAAGCGATGGAGTTCATCAAAGAGCGAATTCAAGGAACCCTTTCTAATGAAGAGTTTTTGATCTCAATGAACGGTTAATGATTTGACTTACTTGGTCGATGAAGTGGTTTTAGTAAGTCTAAAACCGTTTTTACAGGACTGAAACATTCACTACCAATTTCGTAGAATAGGGTGTTCCAATGGTACATGCCTCCATTCCATAATCCAGGTTGCTCTATGAATTGGACAGGTATGCCTTTGTGATCTTTTTTCACAATAAAATATTGATCACTATTGCTAAACGATTTTAAGTCAAATTTTGCTCCATGGTAATCTTTGGGAGCGCAAATAATTTCAACCGGATTAAAATGGGTTGATTTTATCAGCATATTTAATTGGGCGTTTTTACCTGAAATCTGCGATTTTTCAACGATCTGACGACGTGGCCTTCCTTCGTCACTCATGACCCAAAATGGTCCACCACCAGGTTGACCTTCATTTTTGACCATTCCACATATTCGAATCGGTCGGTTTAATAAGCTATATAGCTTTTCGGTGGAAACGATGTCCGAAGGAGTAAGACGCATGTCGTACATGGCATTTAATTCTTGCACAGCGCCAACATAGTCACCTTTATTATCGATTTGTTTTAGAATAGCAAATACACGTGATTGAAAATCAAGCAAGATTCCAGCCAACATCTTTCGATAATTGGCCGAGTTTTTAGAATGATCCTGATGTTGAACATTATCTATATTTCGGATAAAGATGAGATCAGAGTCAATGTTATCAAGGTTTTCTATCAAAGCGCCATGACCCGCTGGTCGACTGATGATATTTCCTTCATTATCATATACTGGCTCTGCATGATCATCAAAGGCCAATGAGTTCGATTTTTCATCCTGAATAGAGAAATCAAAATAAAAATCAATACCTGTAGTCTCACGCAAAATTTTAATACTGTGCTGAATATCTTCTTTAAAACGTTCGTTTATCGTAAAATGAAAATGTGACTTTTCACCGCCCACTTCAGCTCCTTGCAAAATGTGTTCTTGAAAAGGATTAATAATGAAATTTCCATAACGATGGAACGGGATTAATCCCTTTGGTCGATTTCCGAAATTAAAACCGTCTGATGATAGGAGATGTTTCAAAAAAGGTTCAATCTCAATGGTTCCTTTTTTTAAGTCATCTTTAATGTCTTGTGAAAGCTTATTATAAAAAGCGAATGTTTCAATGCTATTGATGAGGTGTTCTATAAATTCAATAGAACGATCATCTGGTTTTCCCTGATTTAAAAAAGTATAGGCTGCTCCAAACATGCGTGATCCAGAACCACTTGAAGGAATAAAAAAACTGATATTCAGGTTTGGTCTGCTATTCTCAAAATCTTTAATGGCAAGACTTTGCTCAGATTCAGATAAAAGTCCAATTCCATTATCAATACGGCAGGATCCAAGTAATTCAATGGTTGGATTACCTTTTTTGATTTTTGCCTGCTGCTCTTTTATTTTTTCAGGGGTTGCTTTCATGTTAATGTGAACCTTTATGGACACTTTCTCTTTAAATACGGGAACTAAAGATAGAAGTTTTGAAAAATTCAAAAAAATTCATTGAAGTTTAATCAATTAACCGTTTATTTTTGTTTCGGGTGATCAGAGATTATTTGCAATATCGTCGACAAAGTGTAAATCAATATGGTTTGCATTCTCCTTTTATGTACCGATTCTATTTGGATGTTGTCCGTAATCGAAAAAAAGGTAAGGTTCAAGAAATTGAGAACCTCAGAAAGCAACTCAAGAAGAATAAGACTATAATTGAAGTGACGGATCTTGGGGCTGGATCGCGCAGAAATTCGACCAATAAAAGAAAGATAGCTGATATAGTAAAGCATGCCTCAGTGTCTGAGAAACAAGGACGCATCTTAAGAAGGATAGTCGATGTCTATGCGCTAGAAAACATCTTAGAATTAGGCACTTCTCTTGGGCTAGGAACAGCATATTTATCAGGTCAATCGTCAAATGTAAAAGTCACGACAATTGAAGGGTGCCCAGAAACGGCTAAAATTGCTCAAAATAATTTCGAACAATTGAGTATACAAAACGTTGTTCAAAAAGTAGGCGCTTTTGATGAAGTTTTAACGCATCTAGATGGCGTTACTTTTGATTTGATTTACATGGATGGAAATCATCGTCTAGCGCCGACGTTAAAATATTTTGAATGGGCTGTAGAACACCTGAGTGAAGAAGGGTTTATTATCCTAGACGATATCAATTGGAGCAAAGAAATGATAGAGGCATGGGAACGTATTAAAGCGGACAAACGTCTGAATGTTAGTATGGATCTTTTTCGATTCGGAATTCTGTCCAAAAGAGAAGGCCAGCGAAAGCAAAATTTTGTACTAAAATATTAAAATGAAGATATACACAAAAAAGGGAGATACGGGAACCACTGGTTTAATCGGAGGCACACGCGTTGAAAAATATAACATCAGAATTGATGCTTATGGTACTGTAGATGAGTTGAATTCTCATCTGGGTTTGTTGCGTGACAGGGCTATTGATCAAACACACAAAGATATGCTTATCGAAATTCAGGACCGTTTGTTTACTATAGGATCTTGGCTAGCGAGTGATCCTTCGAAAGGTGGAATGAAATTGCCAGAAATTAAAGTTTCTGATGTGGAGCGATTAGAAAAAGAAATGGACGCAATGGATGGCGAATTGGAGCCAATGAAAAGCTTTATACTACCAGGAGGACATGAAACAGTATCGTTTTGTCATATTGCCCGTTGCGTTTGTAGACGTGCGGAGCGATTAGTAGCTGCTTTATATGATGCAACAAAAGGGGAGGGGATTGATCCTGTTATCTTGGCTTACTTGAACAGATTGAGTGATTATTTGTTTGTATACAGCCGTCTGGTGAGTAAAAAACTTGGAGCCGAGGAAATTCCATGGAAACCAAAGGTTTAAATAAGTATTTAAAAAAAATAAATCAAAAAAACTTGCGTGGAAAATTAAAAAAATTACTTTTGCGCAATAATGAAAATGAAAGAACTATGTATTGGACGTTGGAACTAGCTTCATACCTTGAAGACGCTCCCTGGCCAGCAGCGAAAGATGAACTTATCGATTTTGCTATGCGAACAGGAGCACCGCTAGAGGTGGTAGAAAATTTACAGGAAATAGAAGATGAAGGAGAAACTTACGAGAGTATCGAGGAAATTTGGCCCGACTATCCGACTAAGGATGACTTCTTCTTCAATGAAGATGAATATTAATAGAAAGCCCGAAGCATTATGTTCTCGGGCTTTTTTTTAATGGCAATTGTTCAGCGTATAGGTAAGGTCTGTGCGAATAACTATATGTCAATTAGACCTATTTAATTGCCTCTCACTATCATTACCAATTTGGAAACTTATCTTTTGGCAGGGTAGATTAGTGTAGTCCGACATATTGTCCGAATTGCACAAACTGGCATCATTTCTGACTAATTCGGAATACGGACCCGATATTATTGGTTTTAAAATTGGGTTAAATCAGTATTACTCGCTAATTTTAGCGACTCATTAATTTGAAAATAAACAATGTTTGGAATTTTAAAGAAACTGGCGGGAAGCAAGTCGAAGAAGGATGATAAAATATATCAACCCTACGTCGACAGAGTAAAAGCAGTAGAAGCTCAAATTAAAGTATTGAGCAATGATGAGTTGCGCGGAAAAACTGACGAGTTCAAAGCAAAATTAAAGGATAGAACTAAAGAGCTTGAAGACGAGATTAAAGCCCTAAATAAAAAAGCAGATGATAATCCCGGAATGGATTTTCAAGAGAAAGACGGCATTTATACAAAGGTTGACAAACTCAAATTAGAGATTGATAAGGTTATTGAAACGGTCTTGGATGAAATTTTACCTCAAGCATTTGCTGTTGTCAAAGAAACGGCTAGGCGTTTTGCAGAGAATGAAGAAGTTGTTGTTTCGGCGAGAGATTATGATCATAAACTAGCAGACGAAAAAGATCATATTCGTATCGATGGCGATCAAGCGATATGGGCTAATAAATGGAATGCATACGGAACTGAAGTGACTTGGAACATGATTCACTATGATGTTCAATTATATGGTGGAGCCGTATTGCATAAAGGAAATATTGCAGAGATGCAAACAGGTGAGGGTAAGACATTGGTAGCGACGCTACCGGTCTATCTTAACGCATTGGCTGGGAAAGGTGTACACTTAATTACAGTGAATGATTACTTAGCAAAGCGTGACTCAGAATGGATGGGTCCTCTATACGAATTTCACGGTTTAACGGTAGATTGTATTGATCGACATAAACCAAACTCGCCAGAACGTAAAGCGGCGTATCGGGCAGATATTACTTTCGGAACGAATAATGAATTTGGTTTTGATTATTTGCGTGATAACATGGCCTCAAATCCAGATGAAATCGTTCAGCAAAAACATCACTTCGCCATTATTGATGAGGTCGATTCTGTTTTAATTGATGATGCTCGAACGCCTTTGATTATTTCTGGACCAATGTCTGGTGGAGATAAGCATGAGTTTAACGATCTCAAGCCAAAGATCGAAAAATTGGTGGCAGCACAGAAAAAATTAGTTAACGAGTTTTTGATTGATGCCAAAAGCAAACTAAAAGGAATGGAAACCGGTGATGCGGATAAAGAGACCCTATTTGAGGGTGGACTTTCTCTATTAAGAGCCTATCGTGGATTCCCCAGAAATAAAGCCCTCATTAAGTATTTGAGTGAGGATGGAATTAGAGCGCAATTGCAAAAGATAGAGAACTTTCACATGCAAGACCGTGAACGTGAGATGCCGAAAGCAGATAAGGAATTATATTTTGTTATCAATGAAAAGCAAAATACGATTGAGTTAACTGAAAAAGGTATTGACTTGATTTCTGATGGTGAGGATCGCAACTACTTCATAATGCCTGATATCGGATTACAATTGAATGAATTGGAATCTCAGAATTTGGAGAAGCAGGAATTGCTGAATCAAAAAGAAAGATTGATTGACGATTTCAGTGAAAAGTCAGAACGTATTCATACCATTAACCAATTATTAAAAGCGTATTCACTTTTTGAAAAAGAGGTTGAATATGTAATTATAGATGGTAAGATTAAGATTGTGGATGAGCAGACGGGGCGTATTATGGATGGCCGTCGTTATTCAGATGGCCTTCATCAAGCGATTGAAGCAAAAGAAAATGTGACAATCGAGGCAGCAACACAAACTTATGCAACCATTACATTACAGAACTTCTTCAGAATGTACCATAAATTATCTGGTATGACGGGTACTGCCGAAACGGAGGCTCAAGAATTCTGGGATATCTATGAATTAGATGTTGTTGTGATTCCAACTAATAAGCCGATTCAACGATTGGATCAGGAAGACTTGGTATTTAGAACGCAACGTGAAAAATTCAATGCAGTAATTGATGAAGTGCAGCAAATGGTTGAAGCTGGACGTCCAGTTCTAGTTGGTACAACAACAGTTGAGATTTCGGAGATTTTGAGTCGAATGCTTCAAATGCGAAAAATTGAACATAATGTATTGAATGCTAAATATCATAAACGTGAGTCAGAGATTGTTGCTGAAGCAGGACATGCAGGGAGGGTGACAATTGCAACGAACATGGCCGGTCGTGGTACGGATATTAAATTAACGCCTGAGGTATTAGCAGCTGGCGGTTTAGGTATTATTGGAACAGAACGTCATGATTCAAGACGTGTAGATAGACAGTTAAGAGGTCGTGCAGGACGTCAAGGAGATCCAGGATCTTCTCAGTTCTTTGTCTCTTTAGAAGATGATTTAATGCGTAAGTTCGGTTCTGAACGAATTGCAAAAATTATGGATCGAATGGGGTATAAAGAAGGCGAAGTAATTCAGCATTCGATGATTACTAAATCCATTGAGCGCGCGCAGAAGAAAGTGGAAGAAAATGCATTTGGCGTTCGTAAGCGATTGTTAGAATATGATGATGTTATGAATGCGCAACGAAATGCGATTTATAAAAAGCGTCGTAATGCCTTGTATGGAGATCGTTTGGAACTGGACATTTCTAACATGTTCTATGATGTCGCTGAAGAGATCGTTAACGAGCATTTCCCATCTCGAAATTTTGACGCATACGAATTTGACTTGGTACGTTACCTGAAGATTTCATCTCCGGTTGAACGAGGTGAGTTTGAATCGACTAATCCAGGTGAATTGATTGACCGCATTTTTGATGAAGCAATGACGGCTTACGAGCAAAAAGCAGATCGTTTAAATGCGATGGCATTGCCGGTGATTGAAAAGGTTCTAGAGAATGAAGGTGATCGTTATAAGAATATGATGTTGCCTGTGAGTGATGGATCTAAATCACTACGTGTCATTGTTAATCTAGAAGAAGGAAAAGAAACGGGTGGAAAGATATTCAAGAAGCAAATCGAGAAAATGATTACACTTGGATTTATAGACAATGAGTGGAAAGAGCACTTGCGTCAGATGGATGATTTACGTCAGACCGTTCAGCACGCTTCCATCGAGCAAAAGGATCCTTTGGTGATTTACAAGAAAGAATCATTTACTTTATTCCAATCCATGATGGGCAAAATGAGTAAAGAGGTGATTTCATTCCTTGCAAAGTCGGACTTGCCACAACAGGCACCTGAGCAGCAACAGGCAACTAAGGAGAGTCAATTTAGCAATAGCGGAGGAGCATTCAAGAATGCACAAATTCAACAACGTGAGCAGGAGTTTAAAGGGAGTGAAGGTTACGAACAAGCAAGAGAAAATGCGGGTCAACCAAGACAGGCTCCAAAACGGAAGCCAGTTGTTCACGCACAACCAAAAATTGGACGTAACGAAAAAGTTGAAATCCGCAACATGCAAACCGGCGAAACAAAAACGCTCAAATACAAACAAGCGGAGAATTTATTGAAAAATGGAGCTTGGCAAATCACAAAAAAAGCATAAATAACAACGAATAATAAACGTATAATCAAACCGCAGTTATTGAATTTCTAATAGCTGCGGTTTTTCTTTTCTTGTACTCTATATGATAAGATGGAAATGGAATTACGCTTTATTAGCACTCTTCACTTTACTGCTTGAAATTGCCATTGAACACTTTTTTAAAGGAGGTTTTATCCGTTATTTTATGGGGGATTTCTTTATTGTTTGGCTTCTCTTTTATTCATTAAGAACCATAATCAATTTAGATCCTAGAAAAATCATTTTTGCCGTCATACTCTTTTCCTTTACAATTGAGTTTTTGCAATTAGCTCAATTTCCAGCCAGAATGGGTTGGGAAAGTAGGTTGTCAGATATCGTCCTTGGAAGCTCATTCGACCCTCTGGATTTGGTAGCTTATTTGCTTGGAGGAGTATGTGTTTATTTGTTGGATTTGGGATTGAACCGGGATCACCGTTGAATCTCAATCATTGAGATGCAACGGTGCGCCTCGCCAAATATAAAAATATCTTCAAAATCGAACTCCCATCACGCAAATATCATCTACCTGCTCCATATCACTATGATGGATTAGAATGGACTATATGCGGTTAAGAAACAGGATTTCAGTCAAATATTGATTTAAGACCATTCTTGTCCTGTTCGATAGACCGTGCCTTTGAACGTTGCAACAAGCACTTTCTCTTGATTAAAAATGTCGACTTGATAAACGCCAATTTTCCGTGACAAGGATAACTCACGAGTCTGAGTGGTGAGGGTGTCTCCAATTTTAACCGGTTTTAAGTGTGATACAGAAGTCTCAACCGAAACAGCATGAATGCCATGTGAATTGACTGAAAAAGCCAAGGCACTATCGCCTAATGAATAAGTGATACCACCATGCGCGATTTGAAAGCCATTAACCATTTCAGATCTCACTTCCATTATGCAACTGACCGATCCAGGGGAAACAGAATTAACTTTGATTCCCAACCACTGACTCATGGCGTCATTGGACATCATGCGATCTACAATCTCAGTTGGTGAAAGCATTTTACTTTTGAATTGCTCCGTTCATTAGTGCAATCATCCCTGATAAAACAATGAACAGTTGTGTTTTAGTTTCGTCATCTAAAGTTTCTCCATCTTCATCTGCCGCCTCGATTTCATTCATAACGAATTGCATTAAATGATGTTGAGCCGTTAACTCTTGCATGGGCGTGTAGTCTTCATTTTTGTAGATCGCATCCAAGGCAAGAACAAAGGGTTCTTGAAAAGCCTCAATATCATCTTCAGAAATCTCTTTAATCATCAATCCCGCCAAATCAAAGGCTTCATGAGTTATAGCAAAATAATAGACCGAAAAAACATTTAAATCTTCGTTTTCATACTCAATTCCTGCTTGAAGAATATAATTCACGAGATGCTGTTGCTTTAAAGTAAAGGTTTCAATCTTCTTGTCAAGCGCATCTTCACTTAAACCGTCAATTTTATTAACGGCCTGTTCAATATTTTCAATCTTTATTTGACTCATTATGAATGGATAAATGTGTTTTGTGTGTTTGGTACAAAGTTAGTAATTTATTAAGTGCCTTAATTGCGATCAATAGATGAAGTTAATTCTGAACTTATGCCCAAGAATTTGCTCAATAAATGCTATATTTAGCATGGCTCCCCGATTAAAATAAAATACCTATGGCAATTTATTTCAACGAAGATTATCTCAACTTTTTTAAAGAACTCGCCCCGAATAATCATAAAGATTGGTTTGATGAAAATCGGCAGCGATATTACAAATCAATCAAAGAGCCTTTTGAAGATTTTGTAACCAGTTTGATCGAGGAGGTTCAAAAAAGAGATTCAAGCATACAAATCACGTATAAGGATGCGATTTTTAGAATTAATAGGGATATTCGTTTCTCTAAAAATAAAGAGCCTTATAAACTCAATCGATCAGCGATTATATCACCGAATGGAAGGAAAGACAAAGCCTTCCCTGGATTGTATATTGAAGCCGGACCAGAGCATTATCGCGTGTATGGCGGAGTATATCAGCCGAATAAGGACCAACTCTATGATATTCGAGAGTCGATTGCCAAAAATGCTGGAAAATTCAAGAAGTTGATTGAGGATAAGCGTTTTGTTGACTTATACGGTGAAGTGAGAGGGGATAAGAATAAAATTTTACCCAAAGAGTTTAAAGCTCAGGCTGAAGAAACACCGCTCATCTTTAATAAACAGTTCTATTGGTTTACTGAGTTTGAACCAGAAATTTTAGAATCCAAAGACTTGATGGATGTGACGTTAAAGGCATATGAAGCAGGTAAACCTTTGATGGACTTTTTTATTAAGGCGATGTATCGGTAGATCGTAAAACTGAATTAAATCACATTAACTTCTCGTTCCAATTCGATGCCGAATTTAGAGATGATATCTTGTTTAATGTCTTCTGAAAGCTGATAGATGTCCTGGCCTCTTGCACCACCGTAGTTCACTAGAACAAGCGCTTGATTTTTATGAACGCCATAGTTGCCCAAGGTTTTACCTTTCCATCCTGCTTGATCAATCAACCAACCTGCCGCAATCTTAATATGATTTTCGTCAATAGGGTAATGCGCTATATTGGGATGTGCAGCTTTTAAGACCTTAAATTTCTCTGCATTGATTACAGGGTTTTTAAAGAAAGAACCGGAGTTTCCAATCTCAGCTGGATCAGGAAGTTTTCTTTTTCGAATGGCAATCACCGCATTACTAACATCTCGTATAGTTGGTTGAGTGACCTCCATTTCCTCCAACTCCTGCTCTATAGCTCCGTAACTCGTGTTTAAATGGTGTTTTCTTTCAAGTTTTAGAGTGACATTAACGATAATGTACTTCCCTTTTTGAGCATGTTTAAAAACGCTTTCCCGATATCCAAATTGACAGTCTTGATTTTGGAATTTTTCGATTTCCAAAGTTGATAGATTTAGCGCTTCTAGTTCATGAAAAACATCTTTTATTTCAACACCATAGGCACCAATATTCTGCATGGGTGCTGCACCAACACTACCTGGTATTAAAGACATATTTTCAATTCCACCGAGGTTATTATCAATCGCGAATAATACAAACTGGTGCCATACTTCTCCAGCACCTGCTTTAACTAATGTGAATTCTTCGTTCTCGGAAATAATTTCAATTCCTTGAATTTCATTTTTTAGAACTAATCCATCAAAATCTTTTGTCAATAGAAGGTTGCTTCCACCGCCTAAAACCAACATGGGGTCATCCGTGTTTTTTCGATTGGACAGCAGTGCCTTTAATTCCTCTATATTGCTGAAATTTGAAAACTTAGCAGCTTTACAGCTCAGCCCGAAAGTATTATGGGGTTTTAGGTTGACGTTTTGTTCTATCATTTTATTACAGCTCTAGTCTAATCAAAGTTATGAACTTATCGATAGTTCGTATAAGAACAGTTTTTCTTTTTTCAATACTCCTTGGTTAATCATTCAACCAATTGGTTAAATAAAAATGGTTTATATTGTGCAAAAAAAAAATCATCATGAAAAATCTTTTTCTAGCACTTTTGGCTACTTTTTTAGTGACTTCTTGTACCGTTAAGACAAACATCCAATTTAAAGAAGATTTTTCGGGTAATCTTGAATATGTCTTTGATATGTCGGAAATGTATGGATTGATATCTGACGATACGACAAAGCCAACATCTATGCTTGAAGGTGATAGCGATATGCAAGCGTCAATGGACGAAATGGAGGCTCAAGATGGCATTAGCAACGTTAAATTAACGGAAGATTTAGACAAAGGAATTTATTCTTTGAGTATGGATTTTGTTGATATTGAAGCCTTGAATGAAGTTTTAAGTGGCGATGGTTTAACCGGAGCATTAATGGATGATTCGGCCGGAAAAAGTGCTCAGGAATTGAGGTTTGAAAGAAAGAAGAACAAGTTATTCATTCAACTTCCCAATTTGGAGGCATTGCAAAATGACATGAAGGAAACTCAAGATAGCGAGGATGGAAATATGGCTATGATGCAAATGTTTGATATGAACTATGAATTAAACATCTCGTTTCAAAGGGATATCAAAAAAATGAAAACCAAAGGAGTCACCACGGTAACTGGTAAAAATCTTCAGTTTAAAATGAACCTGACAGAACTGCTAGAATTAGACAATTATGATCAAGACATAAATGTCACTTTTTAACGGTGACATTTAAAGTAGTTGAATGGTTCTTTGCATTCATTGCAGGTATAAAGCGATTGGCAAGGTGTTGAGCCAAATTGACTGACCAATTTCGTGTCTTTTGATTTACAATTTGGGCATTGTATCACTTTGTCACCGTCTGTAGGAGGAGAAATACCTTCATCCATCATTTTTTGAAGCGTTTCCTCCGATAACCAATCGGTCGTCCAAGCGGGTGATAAAACGGATTCAATTTCAATTTTTTCGAATCCTTTTTCGACTAATTTTTCATGAATCAAATCTTCGAATAATTTTTTCGCAGGACAACCTGTGTAAGTAGGCGTGATGGTGATTTTTAAAGTACCATCTTCTGTTACATCAACTGCTCTTACAACACCAAGTTCGACTAAATTAATTACCGGTATTTCAGGATCAGGAACTTCAGTTAAGAATTCCCAAATTTCCTTATGTTCTTCAGTCGTTGTCATCATTGATTGTTTTTTAATAAAAATCAGTGCACACTCAGTGCTGTTCAATCCTCGTTGAATGAATAGGGGAGAAATGTAAAAGAAATGAAAATGTTAGTTTACCATTTAGCGTCTGGATAAGCACGCGGCAGGTACTGCATAATGCTCAATAAATTACCCATATGTTCACTGTGGTATCCATCACGGAAATCGCGTATAGATGGTGTTACAATTTCTTTTTCTTCAATATTACAAGCTTGTAATTTTGCGGATACAGCATTACGCCATGTTGTCTCTAGAGAAGCTGTGTCAGCGATGAATCGTCTGTCCAAATCATCAAAATCAAAAATCTCAACGATGTATTTTCGCAGATGATCAACAGCATATTGCAAACGGTGATTACTCTCTTCAGTACCTAAGCCTAATCGATCCATCCAGTCAGCTGCATGCATGTGGCTGTATTTAATTTCTTTTAATACTTTGACGGCCAGGCCTGCCAGTTCAGCATTGCTTGAAGTTGTCAATTGACCAAATAAAGTTTCCGCATAAAGATCATGAAAAAATTGACGAGCTATGACCCAAGCAAAATCTTCATTGGGTTGCTCGACCAATTTTATGTTATAATATTCTCTTTCATTTCTGCGATAAACTAAATCATCAGGCGTATAGTCAGCCCCTTCGATTTTACATATCAATTTGTACAATTCTTCTGCCCTACCAAATAAGTCTAAAGAAATATTAGAAAGTGCCATGTCCTCTTCTAAAAAAGGTCCACAGCTGCACATTTCAGCTAATCGTTGTCCTAAAATGACCGATGTGTCAGCCAAGCGGATCAAGAATTTTGACTCGTCGTGTTGAAGCTCCAGTTTCATTTTTTTTGGTCTTAAAGGTGGCTAACTCCGTCAGGGATTTTGTAGAAAGTGGCGTGTCTGTATGCTTTATCCTCACCAGGATCAAAGAATGCTTCAGCGTCATCTAAAGGTACAGAAACAATTGCTTCTGTAGGTACTACCCACAATGCTCGTCCTTCGCCTCTTCGTGTGTAAAGGTCACGGGCATTTTGAATAGCCATTTTCTTGTCATAACCATGACAACTTCCTGCATGTTTAAACGCAAGTCCGGGTTTCTTTTGTAAAAAGACTTCCCAAGTTCTATCTCCTGATTCCATTTTATTCTTTTTTAAGCAACGCTTGTTTCTACTTTTGAGGCATATGCCGCAGCAGCTTCTCTTACCCAAGCATTTTCGTTGTGAGCTTTTTTATGATGATCTAATCTTTCACGATTACATGGTCCATTACCTTTGATAACATTCCAGAATTCATCCCAATTGAATGGGCTGGTTTCCCAATGTCCCGTCTCTTCATTAAACTTGAGATTTTCGTCAGGAATAGTTAATCCTAAAAAGTGTGCTTGAGGAACAGTACGATCAATGAATCGTTGTCTCAAGTGATCATTTGATTCACGCTTAATTTTCCATGCCATTGATTGACTTGAATGCGCAGAATCTGCATCGTGTGGCCCAAACATCATTAGCGATGGCTCCCAGAATCGATTTAGCGCATCTTGCGCCATTTCTTTTTGCTCTGGAGTACCATTAGCCATTTGAACCATGATTTCATAGCCTTGTCGCTGATGGAAACTTTCTTCCTTACAAATACGAACCATTCCGCGTGAATAAGGACCGTAAGAAGTACGTTGAAGTGAAACCTGATTAACGATTGCAGCTCCATCAACTAACCAACCAACTGCGCCCATATCAGCCCAAGTTAATGTGGGGTAGTTGAAAATACTTGAGTATTTTGCTTCGCCGCTATGCAATTGCGCATTCATCTCTTGTCGCGATATCCCTAGTGTTTCCGCAACGCTGTATAAGTACAATCCGTGTCCAGCCTCATCTTGAATCTTAGCAAGTAATACCTGCTTGGACCGTAATGATGGAGCTCTTAATAACCAGTTACCTTCAGGCTGCATTCCGATTACTTCTGAATGTGCGTGCTGTGATATCTGTCGGATTAAATTCTTACGATATTTCTCCGGCATCCAATCCCGCGGCTCTACTTTTAAATCCTTTTCAATTATTTCGTTGAAAGCTTGTTCGAATTTGTCCATTTCTCAAATTTAGTATCAAAGTTTATGTCCTACTTATATAACAAGTAAATCAAACTTTGGTTGACATACAAATATAAAGTTTTCCCTCTTAACTAAAAATGAGATCGGTCATGTTTTAAACAAGTAGCCGAAGGTTCTGCTGTTATTTTTTAAAAGGAAGTAATTCAGACCTTCCTTTTTTAAAAATTTTATTACTGACAACCTTACCCCGACGACGCTTCTTTTGTTCCTCTTTGGGTAAAGATATAATTTCGACGCATTCCGCTGAACAGCAGTTTTGCATTTTTTCTGCACAAGACGGGCATTGAATAAAAAGGAGGTGACAGGCTTCGTTATCACAGTTAATATGAGTATCACATGGTTCTCCACATTGATGACAATTGGAGATGATTTCATCACTAATGCGCTCACTCTTTCTGTGGTCAAAAACGAAGTTTTTCCCTCTAAATTTATTTTCTAGCCCTTCATCTTCAACTTGTCGGGCATAGTTGATAATTCCCCCTTCTAATTGAAAGACATTTTTAAAACCTTGATGTTTGAAATATGCACTTGCCTTTTCACAACGAATTCCACCCGTGCAGTACATGACGATATTTTTATCTTCTTCATGCCCCGCAATGCTCTCCGAAATAATGGGTAGTGAATCACGAAAGGTGTCTACGTCAGGAGTTTGGGCATTTTTAAAATGACCAATTTCACTTTCGTAGTGATTCCGCATATCAATCAAAATGGTATTCTCATCTTCAATTATTTGATTGAATTCAGCCGCTTTTAAATGAACACCTTTGTCGGTGACATCAAATGTGTCATCATTTAATCCGTCTGCGACTATCTTTTTGCGAACTTTTATTTTCAGTTTGAGGAATGACTTGTTGTCTTGCTCGACGGCTACATTTAATCGAATGCCGTTTAAAAATGAGATGTTATCTAAATGAGCTTTGAATTCATTAAAACGGGGCGCTGGGATAGATAATTGAGCGTTGATCCCTTCGTTTGCAACATAAATGCGTCCTAAAACCTCAAGGGCATCCCAATGAATGAATAGATAGTCCCGGAATAAACTAGGGTTCTTGATTTGATGGTACTGATAGAAAGAGATGGTCAAACGATCCTCACCCGCTTCATCAATAAGCGCAGCTCTCTCCTCAGCACTTAATTTATTATACAGTTGCATGCTATAAATAATTTAAGTTCTGAATGAATACAGACTACAAATGTACAATGTTCTGGCGGAGTAACAAGGTTTTTTGAAAAACCCAATTCCAATAGCGTTTGATAAAGTACGACTTCAGATCATAGCGATCCGTTTTTTGATCAATAAAAAAGAGCTGCTATATCTGTATAGCAGCTCTAAATCATTATATCGTATTAAGAAAAGCTTTACTGCCTTCTCACCAATTGTATAGTTCCTTGTCCTTCTAGCTTCGTACTATTATCGGTAGTCGCTTTATAGATATAGAAGTAAGTTCCGTCAGCAGCCGGACTTCCACCTAGATCATTTCCATCCCATCCGTCTGTAATATCATTGAGTTCGGCCATAACCACACCCCATCGGTTGACAATGACGCACTCAAATTC
>Ga0181553_10000352_pt1 | contig 39672 bp, 45 predicted proteins | sample 011ome_17_FD_133753 | JGI IMG/M metagenome (GOLD analysis project Ga0181553, IMG submission 133753) | Coastal salt marsh microbial communities from the Groves Creek Marsh, Skidaway Island, Georgia - 011502XT metaG (megahit assembly) | ecosystem: Environmental > Aquatic > Marine > Intertidal...
CGTGTCTGTTTAATTTAATATAAATTAAAATCGTTCGGAGTAAACTTTTTTCAGGAGCTCGTGTCTGTTTAATTTAATATAAATTAAAATCATGTGCAGCAAACTTTTTTCAGGAGCTCGTGTTTACAGTACATAGGATAATAACAATAAACCTAACAAGTTTAACATGTATTGGTGTAACGTTTTATTGTGCGAGGGCGGGAACCATTTGCCATTTGACTTGGTGCATACTTTCTAATAGTTTGGCTATGTGCTTGTACTGGTCGACGTGTTCTTTTTGGTATTGTAGAAGAATGTTAACATCTACTTGGAGCGTACACACAGTCCAGAAATGCGCCACCGCTATGGCGACGAATATAGTGAACATGATGTTTTCGAAGACTCTGCATTCTTTCTTGTCGCGTTCGGGTTCTTGGTGCGCCGGTAAATCCTCGTAGTCGTCTTCTTCTGACTCCACATAATCTGTGCTGGGCATGGGCGTTTCGGGGTATTTTCTGTGTCGTAAGCCTGTGATGGATTGTGGACTGGTTGAATCTGTCGGGGGTCCTGACATTTTCTCATCTTATTTGCGCTTTATACTCAAAACTTAATTTTGTGGATTCCGGATTTTCGGTGTCGTAATATTTGCGCTTCGCCAACTTCGAAGTCTTCGTCGGTGTCTTGGTGGTCTTCAGGAGCGTTCTGTGTCATAGATGGTGGTGTTGGGGCGTCGGCCACCCAGTGTACGATAAGAGCTCCGGTGGCAAGTCCGAGTTGAATGAGGTTTGCTTTCGCTGCTAGGGTATTTGTTTGCATGTAGAATGATAGAATGTCTATGGCGACAACCGCAATGATCAGCGCCGATACCAATGCGTCTTCTTTGGTGTTGGCCATGAGTATAATCAACGGGTCCACGAATAAGTGTGCTGTTGTGAACATGAACATGGACCATTTCGAATCTGCTATCATGAGTATGTTTACGAGCCATGCGAATGGTAATGCCCAAGCGAATAGAATGCGTACACGCTGAGTGGCCGACGAGACGAACAGCGGTGAACGAATGACCCGGTAGATGTCCCATGTTTGTATCGTGTCGAGTAGTAGAGCAGTCGCGATGAGTACGAGCGTCAGTACAGACACCGGTAATGTTTTGATGCATCCTGTTTGTGTTTGGCAGCGCAAAGTAGCGACGGTCCCAAGACCGACTGCGGCGGTGTCTAGAAGGGTAGCTACGGTTTGACCTACGATAGCAACAATCCATGTGTTTTTGTAGGGTAGTAGCGAGCAGAATATTACAATTGCGTAAATGTAGAAGTTCGTTTGTAGAAGGCCTGAAGCTTTGTGTACAGATGTGGAAGCATGTTCTCGTGCGATGCGTATCGCAATGCTCACCACGACGATGAGAAAGAGTCGAACCCGGATTCCATTTTGGAGTGCGGCGGCCATAATCTGTTTCTGTGTTGGTGACCTTTATACGGTTCGCGGCTGACGTTCTTGGTAGGGCAATTCTTCCCTGACAAGAGTGTGTCGTATACTGAATTCAATCCAGGCAAACCACGCGAAGCATACGGCTTTGATGTACAAAGTGGCGAAGACGACTGTATTTCGAATCGTCAGTGCCAATAGGATGTTGGCTATGGCAGTGACGAGCGGCCACGTTGTGATTGAGTCGTATATGCGTGTTGTAAATATCGGAATGTAGCATTGTTCGTTGACCATGCAGAGTACGACAATGCTGTGCACTATGGTGTTGTTTATCATCAGCCCTGGTACAGAAAGCGCGGTCAGCATGAAGGGCATACATACGATGAGTTTGCGTGGCATTTTGAAGGGTATGTTTGTGAGGTGGTACCACGAGTCTGGGGGCAATTTCGGTATCCATGTGAATACTGTGCACGTCGGTCCGAATGCTATACATCTTCCTACAATCCAAGACCAAATACAAGCAGAGAGTAGAAATCCGATGTTCATTGTGTCAACTCTATCCGACATATGTACCGCATTTTATGAAAATCCAATGGCGACATAGTTGATCGCAAACGAGTATATAAGCAAAAACATCAAGCTTAAATAGGTCATGTCAAGTAATCATTGGAATAAGTTTGAGCCGGTGGTGAATACGAAACGCAAACGTCAGAAAACGGATACGTACACATTTGCGTCTTTGCCGTCTGTAGCGGATTCGACAGAGCAGGAAACACCTGACATCCTTGAGACGAATCATCCGGAGCGCAAACAATCGAAGACGCTGATGGTGGCGGAAACCACTTTCTTTAACCAACAAAATCAAGATTTTTGGCAGCGTAACGACCTGTCTCACTTGCGGCCGTATGACTTTCCTTATGTTCGCGCACTCGTGCAGCAGAAACCGTGTGACACACTGTCGCCGGAAGACATTAAACACAAAGAGCATTTACGTGTGTCCATTCAGGTGGTGACCCGCGCGTACGAAGAAGAGTATCTGCGCGAGCCTACAGGTAAGGAACGGCCTTGCATCATGGCCGACCAATGTCAGGGCATGCATTTGCCGCACGTGACGGAGAATGCGTTTGTTCTGCGTGAATTTCTTCTACCGACCGAAGAGGAGGATTACAAGCGCACGGGCAAATTGCCCTCGGAAGGGCGGTTGTGTCTGATGTGCAAGCGCTCCGAGATTGCGCGCGCCTTTGTCAATATTCGAGCAGACGGCATGGGCGTCAAGAACAACGTGATTCTACAAGACTATCGTAATATCGTGGGCGAGGAGGGGGAGTACTGTATGGAAGACTGCATTTTGTCGTCTCCCACTGTGTTTCAAGGTATATTGGACCCCGTAGTGCTTCATTTGAAAAACGCGTACCGACTGAAGATTCAGAACGGCGTGCGTTACTACGAACAGTGGAGAATGAAATACCCCGGACAACAGATGCATTTTTTAACGGGGGCGCCCGAGACCAGCAAATAGGTCTCGGGCGCATTTGTCCTTTCGAATTTTCTGATGGCGTCCGGCGTCAAATGCCTGAACAAATGCTCCTCACACATTTCTCTGGTACTGTGTATGAGTGGTTGTTCATCGGTACGTTTTGGGAACGCATGCAAACGGTTGAGGTCCGCGAGATGAGGTACGTGTGGTGGCCAGGCGAGCACACGCATCACTGGGTCGCCAAGTTGGCGTTGATTGTCCACCAAGTGGTGAAATTGATGGAAGGCGAGCACACGTCTATCGTTGACTTTTATCTGCATTTGTATTACGATGCGCACGTGCCTCTGATGTGTGCTTTGGAGGAGTGCTCTTTGGACCACGTTTGTTCAGTGTTCCGTAAACACCAACCGAGGACTGAAACCGCGCTTCACGAAGGCGCCTTGCCCGATATCATAAGCCTGCAGCTACAATGCTCGTTTTGGAACGAAAACAAACCCAAGATGCAACCGATTGTGCATCTGATGTGCAAAGCGTTGCCCCAACGATGTCAAATTCGTAATTTGCGTGAGATCATTTCGAATTATTGTCGCACAGACGACCTCGTGCACGAGTTCATGCGCTCGGCCTTGTTGTGTTCGTTGTTGGGAATGTACCAACACAACAAGAAGCGTTTGTCGTGGAAAGTGCGCAAAAAAATTATCAAGCGTTTCGTGTACGACAAGCCGAATCGAATGCAGCTACAGGAATGGCTCTTCACGACGTACCAACATCTATTGTTCTATATCATCAAAGAGTTCCTAACCTATTCGATGCGAATGATCCCGGCACTGTACGACGAACTGTGCAATACGTACAAGTGGTCAATATTTGAGAAAACGGTGTGGACGGCAATGGACTCGGTTCGGACTACTGTGGAAAGTAACGTGTTGAAGTTTAATTCCATACAAGACTGGCTCTCCCAAATCGAGTCGAATTTGATGCAAGTGAACAAACAACAACTCGGTAACTTGTACCGTCCGCAACGGCTGACGTTCAACCAAAACGTGTTGGCGATGTGCGAGCGTATCGACGAACAACGACACCAGGTCAACCCACACGTGGAATTCCCAACCGAATATCGTTTACTGATGCGACACATGGTCAAACGTGTACCTCGCGGCCATCCGCGCATCGACTGGCTCAAATTCTTCAACGTGTCCCAAAATTCCATAGATAGCTTGCTCAACATGTATAAACACTACCGGCAAAACACATATCGTTCCGATTTGCGCAAACTTCTGTCCAACTCACCGCGTTATGATTTCGAAGCCATTCGCGAGTTGTTTTTCGCGTTCGAACAGACGCATCGCGACATACGCGTCTTCCCCCTTCCAAAACACTATTACGATAAACAGTGTGAAGCGTTGCGGCGGCGGTACGGACTGACAGAGTCGGCCGAGATACCTCCGCACGTTGGTGAAGTGTACGTCTGTTTGTCTTGTACAACGTTCAAAGGCTTTGTCGTGAAGAAAGATGCCAAATGTAGCAATTTGTTCGCCAACGGGCACCATAAAATTATAGTCGACGACGAAACTCTCAAATGTTATTGTGGACGGCGATGCGAAAAGACGGACACGAAGAAGCGCAAGCGCATCGGTGTGGGTGCGTTTCTTGACGGTGTTGAACTGGAAGAACATCGCAAACGTCGTATCAAGAAAGAATGGAAGACGCGTCGAAAGACAATGCAGAACGAACTGTGCGCCAACACAGAGTGTGTCAAGTTTAACATGACGGGTACTTTGCTGCAATTCCACAACAAATTGTACATGTTCTGTCCGTCATGTGCCAACCCTACGACGTTCAACGAGTCACAAATCGACCACAACGGTTTTACGTGCGGCGAGTGTTTGAAGGAAGGCACGCTGTACACGACGGTCAAGTGTTTTGTTTGTGATACGTTTCGCGGAAAAGACTCGTGGACGTCAATTTCCGTGGAAGACGAAGACCACAACACCGAGACGATAGCCTTGTGCAACACGTGTTACAAACCGTGGTTGCGCCAGTATGAACAGCCAATACCCAAGCAAATTATATTACAACAAAAAAATAAATTTAAAAAATAAATCCAGACAAGAATTACTTTTTCATATTTATGTTACACTTTCCCCTTTGAATGTCGACGGTCGGTATCATAGACGAGCCGACAATCGCGTTTTCGCTGCCAAAGCTGAACGTGAGTGCAGCAGTGGCGCCCGACATGAACGCGGAAGAAATCATGTGGTTGTGTTTACTGGCTCTTTCTGTAATAACCTTTGTATATACCTCGTTAAAACGCTAACCGTAGTACTCTTCCATTGCATCGCTCTGTCACAGCGGGCAATGTCCGAGCGGCCTGTTCGATATCCCATCCCGCACGTTGCAGTCTTTCTTTGTCATAGAAACCAGCTGCGACCCATTGCGATACGGACGGCGACCAATAACGTTTGATGTCAGCGATATCTAATTTAAATAGGTGCCACGTATCTACGGTGGCACCCAGCCGCGCCAACACATTCCAATCAAATCCCATGTCCACCAGTTGGTGTGACGAGAAGCGTAATCGCGCTAACTCGGACACGGTCATCCGTATGGACAACAATTTCTGTGCGTCCAGGCCCAGTTTGTGCTGTTGTTGTGTCCAGGTGAATTTATTCAACTGGGACGGCACGATACCCATGTCGACCATGTGTGCCCAGGTGAATCCAAAGTCGAGAATTTCGGCGCCGGAGTAACGCGAATCTATTTTAGCCCATGGTATTCGCTCCTGTACTGCGTCGTTGGCGTCGAAACCTTGTTCGCGAATCACCGACAGTTTTGTGTTGTGGTGAATGTAATCCGCAAACGTCGTGGCCTTCGGCGTCAGCGGAGAGATAGCCGCCGCCACTTTTTGTATGAATGTCTTCGGTTCGTTGGGTTGCAGTTGCCGTTGTTTCATCTTGGCTTCGATGTCGGCGGACATGGCGATTTCACGGTCTAAGCCTAAATCGGGCAGCGTGTGCTCCGCCGAATCGCAGATGGAACACGTGGTTTTGAAAGAGTGTGCAAAAACGCAGGACAAGTGAAACGCATGCCCGCACGGGAACACGGCGACATTCGTTGATGCCAGCTGTTCAGAACACAGCGTACATGACATGTAAAACAAAAATAAAATAGGTCTATTTATAATAGAAATTACTTGTTTGGAAAATTACTTCTTACTCTTGGACTTCTTGGCCGTGGTTTTGGCGGCGGGCTTTCGACCCTCTGCGCCCATCAAATCGGCGACGGCGCTGACTTCGCGTTTGACGATAGTGTTGCACTTGTGGAGCACCACGTCTACGGAGCTGCCGGGCCGCGAATACGAGAGGGCCGTGCCCATGATGAACCGCGAGGCCAGGCGCTCGGGCACGCCTTGCGCCATGAGGTCGCGCAGAGGCGTGACGATGAACTGCAGCTTTTCGCGGGGCACGCCCGTCTGGAGAGCTCTGTTCTTGCGCGCGCCCTTGGCGGCCGAAAACGGGATGTCGGCGCAGATGACGTCACCCGGGTAGATGATGGAGTTGCCGTTGTTAAACAGCGTGTTCAGGCCGGCCATCGTCATCACAAACCCCTGCTCAAAAATATCGCGCTCCGGGGCGAACTCGGTCACGGCGACGCCGGCGTACTTGAGCCCAGCGAGGACAGCCGCCTTGGGAGGACTTTTCTCCGGGGCGAACGCGGCGTCGGACGCGTTGAGAACGGCTCCGTCCGCCTTGAGACCATTCGCGAACGAGAACACGTGCATCTGATGGTCGCCATAGCGGCGGACCTGCGGTGTGTTGGTGGTCATCAGGACCTCTCCTTCCATCACATGATAAGCCTCGTCCGTCCCATGCGCGGGAAAGTACGGGTCAATCACGTTACCATACTTGACAGACTGATAGTGGCGAATATCGAACACGACGTTGATGTCAAAGGAAGTCGGACGGGCGAAGGGCTTGATACGTCTGCGTTTCTGAGACTGGTACATGATAAGATTAAGAAATATGAAGTGATTTATATACGGCATTTTTGTTTATATACGCATCAGCACTTCAATGCGTTCCAGCAGTTTACATTTTTCTGTAACGTAGCGAGCGTCGTTCAGCTGAACGCGTGACGGTGTTCTCATCGTAACCTGGGACACAATGCCAATCGGAATCAAATACTGAGCCCTATCGAAATCGTCACAACAGTCCAAAGTCGGTACGACTTCAATAAAGTCGGTCAGGCGTGGGACGGCTTCACGCACCCCGTTCGGCCCGCGGAACGTTTGGATTTTGTCGCCGGTCGAGCGTTTCATGAACGCCAGCCACAGCTGGTCGCCGCGCTTCAGTCGGCCCTCCGGTGGCTTCCACATCCGAGCCACGCGCGAACGCCCGCGCACGTTCACGTTGAGTAAACGCTGCCATTTCGAGCCCGTATCCATGTCGTTGTTCAGAATCCCAAAGTAGTTAAAGTTGTCTAACACCTTCTCAATCGTGTCGTACTTCAACTGCTCCGCATCTGCACCATTACCGCCCACAAGTGTCGTGCGCAACAGGTGATTCAACACAGGAATATTTGCAACCACGTTGTGCGAACCATGACTCGAGAGCTGAGACGCACGCTCGTCGCCACGCTGCACGAACAAAACGTCGCCTTCTGAATATTCTTTCTCGAACCCGCGTGTAAACGGTCGGACGAAGATTGGCGCGCGAGCTGTCGAGTTCACCATAGTCTCTGGCACGCTGTTGTGCAACGTCGGATTCATAAGTGCCGACACAGACGGTTTAGAGCCGTAATCCGACCGAACCGACGACGAGGACTTGAACGAGAACGGGGGGTTCGAGTTGACGTTTCCGAGTCCAGGGGTACCACTGAGAGATGCGATGGAGACCATTTGTAATTGCAAAAAAAGACAACCCTATTTATACTGTCATACTGTCGTTTGCGCAGGAACAATCCGATTTTTGTAAATGTATACAGCGCGAATACGTGGGACACCAAGGGTCGGAGAACCACTACGCAGCGACCAACAACCACTGACGCGGGCCCGTTTTTCGTACAGTAGAACACTCGCGGCGCACGTATGCAGAAGCCAATACCACCCAACAAAAACACACCCACAGATTCAAGAACACATAATTACCGATACTACGAGACAAAAACTGTACCGGCCACAACAAACACGACATCAACGTCATTACACTTAACACGAACAACATACGGACACTCGCTTTCAACCCTTAATACAGTTGTCTGGACTCCGACAAACGGGATTCTGGCGAAAGAGACATCAAGAGAAACTGTAAGGTTTTATGGACTGCGTCTTCGCAGCCGCTTCCTTGCTCAACGGACCCTTGTAATACTTGATCAAATCTAACTTGTGTTTCGACAACGCAATCCACTGCTTGATAGAACCGTTGTCCACCTTTGTACGCCCAGTCACATTGTTTCGAGACAAAATGTTTTCACGACGCACATGCTTTTGCATCGCATTCACAAACGATATCTCAGACCCAATCATCCGCTTCATGTTCATACGATGCTTGCTAAAATGCGCCTTGCACGTCTCCGCCGTCACATTCGGTGCCTCAATTCCTTGACGTTCTAACGGCTCTTTCACGTGTGTTCTGTAGAGGTCGGCCTGCAAGTTGTAAATCTCCTCGTCGCGCACCTTGCCCACCATTTGCGAATCAATCTCCTGCATGCGCTGAATGACAGAATGCGCCTCGCCTGAGCCACCATCGCCGTACTGACACAAAGCACACTGACAATCCAAATCATGCCCGTCCTCCTCGTCGTCGGAAAAATGGCACGGCACGAACTCGCCAGGGTCGTCTTCTTCGAGCATTCCAGTATTATCAGCAACTGCTTCAAAGTCTAACGTTGGTAAAATATCCATTACTATAAAATACGGAACATTTATACTTTATTTTTTAACAGTTTAACTTTCAGCCATGCCACTCAGTGCAGAACCGAATATTATCCAACCCAAAAACGTTTTCGAGGTGAGCGATGCAATACAGTACGCCATTTCCACTATGCGGTTCAGTTTCGCATCCGGTTCCGTCGTAGACTTGCACAACTGCACCAGCTGAATCGCGCCAAATCCGGTGTACAGAATCCCAATCACACCCACGATTGCATACACAAACTCGGGCGGCTTTTCATCAGAGGTGGAAATGGTATATGTGAATTGACGACCCAGAATCAACCACACTGCCCCCATCGAAAGCCATCCCGTCACGTGAGCAGTCCAAGCCATGTCCTTTCGGTCATACTTCAGCTGCTCTGCAATTAAACCGCACAGCATCGTGACCACAGTTAGAGCGGCAACACCCGCAATCACCAAGCGCTCCCAAATGCCCAATATAAGCGCAATAGATATTTGCATAAGAGTGGCAGACACAGCATACTCAAGCATACGCAGCACATTTGTCCCATGCTCTTCCACCTCTGTCACGTATTTTTCACGGATGCACGTGCGCCCACATCCAGACACTTTCCACTCTGCCATCGCAAGAGCCTGGAACGCAAAAGATAAAAAGTGAAAGGCAATAATGAGCCACCACAAAGATAACTCACTGGTGAATGCAATACGACGCTCCACACAAAACTCATCGGAAATACGGAATATTCGGGACGCGTCAGACACTGGACATCCGTTCACAAACGCAGACTCATTCTTGCCCGTAATGTCCACCCACGGCGCGTAACTCTCCGACAGCATGAACACTTGGTCCTTATCTTCTGACGCCGCCCAAAGACCCAACGTGGCTACTGTATTCAACAAATGCACCAACGCTGCTGCCCAATTCAAAGTCCAAAACACTGGAGCGCGATTGCACGGACAACAACGCACCAACCAACTCTTGGTCTCCTCTTCATCGTCGAAATAACCCCAGCGCAAATGTCCAGAGTCGGGTGGAGTTGATGCCATTTCCACAGATTCTGAAAGCTTAAATACCGAACATTTATAAACATTCACAAATAGCAATATTCAACTCAGTGCGAACCACAACAGTTAATTTATATTAAATTAAACGAGTAGCTTCCGCTTCTTTTTTTCCCACGCATGTTTTAATTTAATATAAATTAAACGAGTACCTTCCGCTCCTTTTTTTTTCCACGCATGTTTTAATTTAATTTAAATTAAACGAGTACCTTCCGCTCCTTTTTTTTTCCCACGCATGTTTTAATTTATATTAAATTAAAACATGCGTGGTGCGAAAGTAATTTTTGGCGGTATATATATTGGTGCGTTGAAGGTACAATGTCGCGCCTCCAACGTACACCCACTATCATGAGCACTGCCCAGAGTTCAGGACAAATTGATGAGACGGAGAAATATGTGAGCCAGCACCCTCTTACGGGCTGGCGTCATGTGAGTGTCGCGACAAAGACCGACCATCTCGAACAGTACACTGAAGTTCGACCTTTCGAGGCGACCGAGAAGAGTTTCCTGAAGAACACCCTCAAAAAAGGCAAAGGCGCGCTGAAAGGCGCGAAGGACAAAGTGAAAGCGAAGCTGGCGAAGAAAAAGATGAAAGGCGCCGCGAAAAAGGTGCGCAAAGTCATCGATGTCGTCGAGAACAAAGAAAAAACAGTTCAAAAGTTGCGGGCAAAATTCAAAGACAAAAAGGCGTTTGACGCAGCCGTGAAAAAGAAGGCGACCAAGAAAGAGGCAGAAATCTACGACGAACTCATAAATTAGGCACAAAAGTAAAGAATATATTTTTTTTAAAACGATTAATGACAATTTAGTAGAAAAAAAAGATGTCCGCAAACACCAACACCTACCCGCTACCCAAATTCACCATGCTGAACTTTCGCACTCAGGGCGAAATGAAGTTTGTCGAGAACCAGCGCCTGAGCAAGGCGACTGGTAAGCAGGAAACGTTTTACGATTTCCAAAACCAGGCCGGCTACGGCTACAAGCTGATGACGCCTCCGTGCGCGTCTCGTTACCCGCACATTGCGGAGGGCGGCAACTACAACCGTTCCAAGTTCGCGAAGACGCCGGCCACGTCGAACATCATGGCCACGCTGCTGAAGGACGGTGGTTCGGCCAAATTTCAGTCTGAGCGTGACGATTTTTTCGCACGTCTTGGGGAGCTGAATAAGTCTGGCCTGGACCAGATGTACGACGCTGACATTGGTGGTGCGGCGACGGCTGCCCGTGCCAAGGCGAAGCGGTACTACAAGTCCAAGTCGGCGGAGGAGCAGGAGGTCAAGGCGCGTGACAACTTTCACAAGGGCGCGACGGTTCCACTCAAGCTGAAGGATGGTGAGCACACAGTGACACCAAAGTGCCGCGCATTTGGTCGCGACGGCAACCCTCGCACCGTGCGTTATGTGCAGGCATTTGGGGGTCAATACACACAGATGGAGGAGGCTCCTTCTGTCCACAACGGTGCCGTGCTCGGTATGGTATTCACCATGCGTCCGTATTGTATGTCCAAGGACAAGTACGGCATCACGTACACGCTTACGCCGGATGTGATTGTGTATTCGACCGGCACTGCCGGCGGCGGTGGCGTTCCGCAGGAGGTCATTGACACGCCGATGCGCGCGTTCAAATTCGAGACCGTCGAGGCCCAAAACGGCAAGTTTTACGTCAACACGAAAGACACTGAGGGTCGTCGTTTGACCACACGCCTTCTCGCGACCGAGCTCGAGTGGAACGACTTGCAGACGGGCACACTGGGCAAGTTTTCGGGGGTGACACCGGCCACGGCCAAGTTGACCGGTACGCTGAAGGAGGACACTGCCAACGCCGAGTCTGTGGCCATGTTTGACTACTGGGAAAAGTTCGTCAACGCTGGCATTCAGCACTGTCTGGACGACACCAATCTCCTGACCAAGGCGAAGACGGAGATTGAGGAGAATGCGCGCGAGATGTGCGCGGACACTGGCGAGACCTACGAGTCGACGTTCCGCACCATGGTGGAGGACATTTTCCGTGGCCCCGTTGCCAAGCGCGAAGACACCGAGTACCGCCAGCTGAAGATTACGCAGCGCCAGTACCCGTACGACAACGACCACACGCCCAACGTGATTCCCCTGCAGGATGCGGAGGGCAACGACGTCACCAGCGACATGACGCTGAGCCGCGGCGCCAAGATTGCGCCCGTGGTGACTCCGTCGTTCTATTTCATGCCGGACGGCGGCTTTGGCATCAAGCTTGAGGTCTCTCTGCGCCACGGCATCAAGGTGCTGAGCAACCCGGAGGCGTCGTCCGGCGCCGGCGGCGTTCTGTACAGCATGGACGACGACGAGGCTCCGGTAAGCCATAAACGTGAACGGGAGGACGACGAGACCGGTGAGGCCAAACGCGTTCGCGTCGAGTAATTTTTTTCTACTAATAATCACAAAGTTTATAACAAAGTATAAAAGATAGTCTGTTTTAATTCAGTGTATGATTCAGGCTTCAGACGATACATTTATCGCCGATCGTTTGAACACATTGGAGCGAGGCGTGAACGTCTTAGACACCCGTGTGGCAGCTCTCGACGACAAGGTGGCGCACGTTATTCAGATGAATTCTGAGCTGATGATTCAATCCAACGAAAATTTTCGCGATATGCGTCGCGCTCTCGACGACCAGCGTACGGAACTCAGAAAATCTATTCGCCAGCTAAAGGGAAATTTCAGTACCAAATGTCAACTCGTCATGTTCGGCCTCGGGTTGTCGATGTGGACCGTGTTCATGGCATGGGTCATGTGGTCCTAAACATCCATGTGCCACGTTGTCGACAGTTTTTGTTGCGAGGGCGCCGCCTGCTTGACGTACACAATGTATTCGGCCACGCCGCACGCGTTTTTACCCCGCTCCAGATACAAATAACCGCCTTCGCGTCCCCACCGTTGTCCCCACGAGTTTTTGATAATCCATGCATCTTCAGTGTAGCCGACAATCGTAACGGCGTGGTCAATGTCGGTCGTGCACTGTGAGGCTGGGAAGATACCACCGTTGTAGTTGTTCATGTTGGAAGAGTCGATTCCGACAGCCACTGGACCGTACGTGTGCAGGATGTGCTCCAGTTGTTGTTCGGCTTTATGGTTGTGTTCACGCATGAGGACGCGATATTCCTTGACCCCGACACGCGAGCGCAAAGCGTGTCTCGGGCATACCTTGTGACGTTCTCTGAAAGGATACTCGCTGTTCAAGACGATGGGGTGTTCTTTCGCGTATTCGAAAATGTATTCCATGAGCCCGCCGTCGCATCCAACGTTGGGTCGACCATTCCCTGAAGTACAGTCCATGGCGTTCTGCGCGGACAGACTTTTGGGAACTGACCCTTGCCAAAATTCCAGCACGGACACGGCTGAAAAAGCAAAACAGCAGCCGCACTCGCCTTGGTCTTTGACAGGCGTCACGCGTCCATAATCGCGCCAGTCTATTGGAGGCAACTGTGGAACTGCCTGTTCGTGCTGATGCATCAACTGCGCAGGTCTGTCGATGGCCTTGTGATGCCCAAACGCAAACGCGGAATTTCGGCGCAACTCGTGAGGAAACGTGTCGGACTTGGACGTCAACCCGAAGTGTGGGGCGTCGGGCACGTTTTTCAGCATGTTGACGCGGTACGTAAATTCGGACGCGGAGCTGTAATGTTTGTTGTGTGCGTCCATGTACCGACAGAGCCATTCCTCGTTCTTCCGAGCGCGGCAATCCGAAGCGTCAAAGGCCGCCGTCATACGCCATACAAAAAAGAAAATGATAAGCTTAAGCATTTTTGTGAATAAAGTAACGTCTATTTATAATGTAAAAATGTTTTCCCGTGAGTATACGGGATACACTGGTGCACATTCGTTGAACAAGACGGCCACATCGTATACGTTTGGTCCGCACCAAACTCGTGAGGGTGGGTATGTGTATTATAGTTTGGACCACAGAGTTGTGCATCAAGACCCCGCGCAAATAGAAGCGTTCCACGGAAACACGCCGGCCTGGGTCATTGCCGACCTCATGTTGTCAGCTCACCGTGGTCAGCCCCTCACCGCCGCCGAGCAAGAGCTCACACGTGGTCCGTTTGCGTCAGAGTCTTTGACGTGGCTTCAGCGTACATTGAAGGATTTGGTAAAGTAGTGGGCCATGTAGTTACGCGCCGCCTTCGACGCAGACGACAAGTCCTGTATATGTTGTAGTCTAAAATGTCGGCCCAGCACGTTCAAGAATACGTAGTGAGACGTCAGCATAAGCTTTTTGGGACCGTTGTATCCGAGTGCACTGGCCATCTCATAGTAGTCTTTGTGAATTTGCTTCAACTTGTTCAGGTCTGTGCACGCGGGTGGCGGTAATGCCAACCCGAGGGCTATTAACCGCATCTTTAGGAGACACGTTTCCTCGTGCAGCTTGTCAAGCATTCGTTGTGACGAGTGGAATGCTAAATAGTCTGATACAAGAGTATATAGGCCGGGTTATATTGATTTGAATTCTATGTCTCTCCTTCGGGCTTACACTCCCAAATTTTTGTACCAACAAACCCTATCTTTCTTGAACGTGATGTTTCACTGTCCGCCTTCTGTTCCGAACAACGCGTCCAAGTCGTATTTTCAGGCGGTCTTGTTTGTTCACGACATTATCCGTAATGATTTAAACGACATCTTGAACACGAACGTCTCCTCGAGGAAGCATACGACAATCGAACAAGTCCATTCGTCTTTGGTGCAGCTCGAGGGTCAATTATTTGGTTCGGAATCTCAATTCACTGTAGATGTGAAGGGCTGTTGTCAATACACTCAAGCCTTGGAAAAACGTTTGTCGGAATCGAGTTCGTGTGACGTAAGTTAGAACGCGTGGCGCATGTAATGGTGTATGAACTGAATCACGACGGTGAGCGCGCTGAGTTTTTCTGCGCTTCCGTTTATTTCGTCGATACTACTGGTGCCTGCGAACGGATTCGGTATACACACATCCAGGTTCTCGTCGTTCTTTTTCATTTCTGCGCGTATGTAGGACATCAACTGGAATGCGTCAATACTGTCGTCCGCGCCGGGTACTGTTGCAGGGGTCACAACCCGTGTGACCCACCCTTGATATGGCTCCGTCGTCTCGGGCGCGCGTTTGCGCTTCTTTTTGCTATCGCGCTTGCGTATGCGTGTGTTCATGGAACGTTTCGTGCGTTTTTGCGACACGAAATCGTCCGGGATGAACGGCAACACTACAGACGTGGTTTCGGTGAGCCTGACTGTGATACGGTTGTCCGTGGGTATACTGTGTATGTTAATATTGCGAAAACAATGCGAATACAGTCGCTTCGGTAAATGTATGAACTCGTTGTTGGAGCCGAGAACCTTGTGATGAAACGTGTTCGTGCCGACCTCGTGCGTCACGAACACGTGTTCGGGACTTATTTGCGAACGCAAATCGCGAGACTTTGTCGAACAATTTAATCTGACACCGGGATAAACAATGCGCTCGTCGGCGCTATCGCTCCGAGGCACTTTCTTGTTCCACCATCGGCTGAAACTTTCTTGGGTTAAGGGCGGTAGTGTGAATTCCATGTCTTTTAATCTACAAATGTTTGAATTTATATAAAACTCGCACCCGGAAAAATTGGATTCCACACTTTTTCTGGACATAAGTGTTTTGTAAAATAGTTTCTGAAAATCAGGTATAAAGAATATTGATATGGAAGGAACACATACCGGTATGGAATTGTTAGCACTGTGGGGTGACAACAGTTTTGCCAAACCCCACACACCCGAAAGCGGCGAGAAAACGGTAACGCAGGACATCCACGACTACGTGGCTCTGTTTATCTCCCGTGATATGTTGCGACCTGCGGCGTCTAAGTTCTGTGACGTGCGGCGCACCGACTCCTCGGCCAGATTCGACGAAATCTGTATGCAAATGTTTCTGCAAATGGTGTACGAAACTGCGAATTTGCCCCTCGACCAAGCGCCGGCGGATGTGTATCCGTACGTTTCCGCGTGGCTTCAGTGGATTCCGTCGGCGACCATCAAGGACAACGCAGTGGGGTACATTCTCCACGCCGTTTCCCATCACGCGGATGTCAAATTCGGAAACGCGTTGAACAAGATGATTTTCGAATGCAACCAACTGCACAGAGATTCGACCGACCGCAAATCCAACACACGGAAGGTAGACCCCTTGTCGGGTCTGCAGTCCTACCAGAAGTGGATGTGCTTATCCGGTGTGGAGATGTACGTGCGCACCGTGGCCGACAGATATGTCGGTTCGCAAGAGTATACCTCACAAATGGACAGCATTATCAATCCAAAACGACCTTTGTCGCACCAAGCCAATGTGGCCAACCCGAGAAAAGTATTTTCGATTGACCACGCGCTCGTGAAAATACCACCTTCGGCCGCCGACGCCTTTAAAAATCGTGTGTCGTACACCGGTGATGCTACTTCGAACCAGCCCGTGTTGAACCTGCAATTCCCAACCGAGGAACATATTATACGCTTGACACCGACACAACTGCACCCGCAAACCTTTTGCGCCAAATATTTGCCCGACCACCAACTTTGGATGCAGCTCCAGAGCGCTATCGCGGAAAAACCCCTGGGCAACGTATACGACCCACTGGTTCAGACGGAGTTTGATATACGCACGCCGCAAGACATGGAACGCGCAAGACTGGAGGGGTTTGCCGACCGTTCTGCGTTTACATCGCTGTACCATCAATCGAAAGTTAGATACATGAAAGACTGTGCACCAGTACAACATTGCCCGGACCTCTTCGAGTCTGCGTACAACGAGTACCAGCAGTGGGCCGTCAAAGCGCTCACTACACAGTGCTTGGACCCCGACGCGTGTATATCAGATGTCGTTGCCAAAATGCTCACGTGGAGAACGAATATCAAGGACCCTGCGCGCCGAATCATCTGTCACAATATCAAAGACCCAAGCCTGTCGGTCTTTGCGAATCGAGCCGTGGTGTTGCTGGAAGGATATGAGCAGTACTATTTGATATCCACTGCGCATCGTATGATGTATCTGATTCAGCACGCACGGTACGATGCATTTCGCCGAGACTTTGGACTGCACCTGAACTGCTTTCAGGCTGGCGAAGGTGCCACGTCAAAGTCGTTTCTGTTCCTGCTGATGGAGCAGATGTCTATTCCTGGCACCACCGAAGTCCTCACGTACCAAACGGGCAAAGCGGACGCCATCGACGGCAACCGCAACGATATTTGCACGGTCTGTCACGAGGCGCCCCCGGGCATGTTTCACACGGCCAAAAATCCCAACGCGGACTCGTCGCAGGAAACGATGTTCAAAGAGAAATTGACCTCGCAGCGCGTCACCTGCAAAACGTGGTACCAGGACGAGTCCACGGGCAAGCGCTCCGCCCGCCTTACCAAATCTGAATGCATTGGGGTGTGGATGGGGGCCACGAACGACGCGAAGGGCGATGTTGAAGAGGCGCTGCAGACAAGATTTTTCTGGGGCAATTTCGAGCAGCAACAGCGACGCGGACGCGACATCGACGACTGCATGAACGGCGAACGCATGATGTCCGCCGAAGACAAGGCACACAAAGCAAGACTGTCCGAAGAAGCCAAAGAGGAACAGTACCGCGTCATGCTCGTCGAAAAGGCCATTTGGACCAAGGTTATCAAAGACGTGAACAACACGGCGAGCAACATTCTGATTCCTCGATTCAAATCCAAAATGTCCAAAAACTCCATCATACGCCCAGGGCCGCGCGATTGGGAGCGTGTCAAGCTGTTTGCCCGTAACCAGGCTATTGTAACCGCCATCGAACGCGTCTGCAATCTCCCCGGGGGAAAACATTACGGAAAGCCGTTTGACGAGACCATGCTTCCGGACCTCGAACCGTTTTTGAAAGTCACTGAAGAAATGGTGTTGTTTACACTGTCACTTTTCGCAGACCAGTTTAGGTCCCCCGTCGAACACAAAATTCTCAACACGATTTGGTACATGGAAAAATCCAATCCCCAGACAGGCAATCCATTTAATTCGGCAGACACAGCCGCGTGCTACGACTACATCAAGCTGCCGAAATTGCGCCAATTGAGCAGAAAAATCAATTCGCGCATCCCACTCGAAAAAGGGCGCACGTCCACAAACAACATTGAAGACTTTTTGCTCAAAATGACCAAACACTCGTTTCGCAGCAGACCCTACAAAGCGCCGGGTCCACAGGACCAACCGACAAATGGCAAATTCCCTATTCTGGTGACCGACAAAAGAGTCAAAAGCAGAAAATACGATTCCTGCGTCATCGGCCAAGACGGTGTGTACATACACGTGGCACATATATTGAATCACAGTTCCGATGGAACCGACAGCGTGTTTGACACGCTGGCCTCCGAAACACACAAATACTCGGCACAAAAACGCATACTCACCGCGTGCCCTATCGACCCGTCTTACTTTCACGTCATGCGTGTCATCGAACGCAGGCCAGGTGGGAAAGGCATCGAATTTAAGAATGTCCTCGCGAACACAGAGAAATCGCGCTACCTCACCGGTACCTCCGCGTCAGCATCGGTCACGCGCACTGCCGGCACGTACAGTATCACGCGTGACATCGACCAAGAAGTCGCGAATAAATGGGCCCACAAGATTGGCAAACAGACGCAAACGCCCTGGGAATCAGTCGAGTATCTGTTCGACCAAGACCCGTGTGTGCGTGATGACATACGGTATCCAGACTGTCTGATCATAAACGACGATTCTATGGACGAAGATAGTGACTCGGATATTGAAGACGACCAAGAAGTATCGGCGCGACCAGCGAAGCGACTTAAAACTGCATGAATCCAAAACATGAATCCCATAGGTATATTAGTTTTCATATTTAACAGCATGTTATTCTATTTATTCAAGAGTATGTGTGGTATCGTAGCTGTACTCAAAAAATCGTCAGTGCAACCCAGTCTTGAGAAACTGAGAAACAGAGGCCCCGATGAGAGCGGCGGTTACTCGGACGAACACGTTTATCTTGGTCACACGCGCCTTTCCATCGTCCATCCGGAGGCTGGGGCACAACCTATCGTGTACCAAGATTGGGTGGTCACTATGAACGGAGAAGTATACAACTACCAAGCCGGCGAGGCGGAAACAGACTGTTTCATGGTGCCGAAACTGTTGGCAGAACACGGTCCACAAGGTATCCAAAACATCGACGGCGTGTTCTCTTTCGTAGCATGGAACAAAGTCACGCACCAAGTCATTGTGGCACGCGACCCCATCGGTGTCACTCCTCTCTATTGGTCGGCCGACGGTGTTTTCTGCTCACTTCTGACCTGTTTCACATCCGGTGGCGCGGAAGTGCAAGTCGTACCACCAGGGACCTATGCATCGTTTCACATTGACGAAACACCCGTATGGACGTCGTACGCACCTGCCTATTCGGATTGGTCTGACACAGTCTCGAAAAGCGTCGCACCAACAGGTATCGTCGACGTTCTACGTCGAGCTGTAGCCAAACGACTATCGGGAGATGTACCCTGGGGCGTCTTACTGTCCGGAGGACTTGATTCGACAATTGTGGCCACTTTGGCCGTAGAATTGGCCAAAACGCTACGACCAGACTACCCCGTGGTCCATACCTTTTGCATTGGTCTCGCCGATTCGCCAGACGTGCGCGTGGCCAAAGAAGTGGCCGCTCGACTCAATACGAATCACGTGTCGATTGAGTACACTGTCGAGGAGGGCATTTCCAACCTGCGCGAGGTCATTCGCGCCATAGAAACATACGATATGACCACGGTGCGGGCCTCCACGCCCATGTGGATTCTCGGAAAAGTGCTCAAAGTCCGTGGCATCAAGATGGTACTGTCTGGCGAAGGCTCCGACGAGTTGTTCGCAGGGTATTTGTACAACTTGCACTGTCCGTCCGTTTCGGAGATGGTGACCGAGTGCAAAAGCAAGATGGCACAGTTGCATGCGTACGATTGTCAGCGCGCCAACAAAACGCTGGGTGATTGGGGAGTTGAAACCCGCGTACCCTTTCTCGACAAAGAGGTGGTTGATTTTGCCATGAACCGCTTGCCACCTATATTCAAGATGTCCGGGACGCATCCGGACGGTCCGCGACCCGAAAAGTGGTTCCTACGCGAAGCTTTCAGAGACATCATCCCTGACTGTGTCACTGACCGTACAAAAGCTCAGTTCTCGGACGCCGTGGGCAATGCATGGATTGATTCGCTTATTTTATATGCAGAACGCAACATTGACGAAGCTACCTTTGCGGCGGCCGAACAAACGTATGCGTACAACACGCCGGCTACGAAAGAAGCTTATTTATACAGAAGCATCTTTCAAACCTTATTTACACAACCAGGCGCCGAGAAAACAGTACTGTACACGGGCAAGTCTATAGCATGCTCGACAGGCGCAGCAGCAGATTGGCACGAGAAATTCAAAACGTGTATGGACCCTTCGGGTGAATCAATCCAGCGAGCCTTGCAGGGTTTTTAGTATATACATGACATGCAGAAATCAAATGCAGAAACAAGATTGGGTCAACCGCATCGAGTCAACTCTTGCAGATGGAGCTCCGTTTGTGGTGAAAACAACAGACCCTAATAAATCGCCTCTCCTATTCGCCGTGGACGTATTTCGGAGAATGAACCACAACGTTCGAATCGCGATTGAACCCACCGAGCACGGTAAAGCTTGTTTGTATGTGACCGTCCAGCAAACGAAAGGGTACTACGAATACACGCTCAGGCGTGACGATGACCCCGAACAAATTATCGAGTCGATGGCCGCAAACTCGACGGCCACGACCGTCTCCGTTCGTGCCTGTGGGACAGTTTTGGATTCTCTGTTCTCTATTTTGGACTGGGCTCTTCACCATGGATGGTATGTGGACAAAGCGTTCATGAGCACTCTAACACAAACACTCGCGAACAAGAACAAGCAACGAAACACAGCAATGAACGTAGTCATACACCGCGGTTCAAATGTTGACGGTATATAAGGATTGATTTTTTTTGTTACAACACGTACATGGTATCCTCTATCAGTAAAAATCTCAACATCGCCCGAGCTTTTTTCGGGTCACTCGCTGGGCTGCTCCTACTTACCACCATCATAGTTTTCGGAGCCAACATGGACTACGCTAATTTTCCGGGGTCCAACATGGTGCTGAAAGTGTATCCCGAAAACGACGATAACGAAGGGGACCTTTTCAAGATGCCCGACGGCAACGGGTTTGCGTTGGCAGACAGCTTTGATACGCAGTGCGCCCATAATTTCGCAGAGGTCACGAGCGCGGCCAACGGCGCAATTGCGGAAAAGTTGTGCCAAGGCGTCAAAGACGACGAAGCACAAGCCCTTATCCTGCTTGACGAAGACGGAAAAGAAACAGCGGGAACGGCGCAAGGATGGACCATTATGCCGCCTTGTGTCAAAACAGGCAAACTCTCCGTCTGTGCTCCTTTCGGAGTCGACTCTCCACTTTCAGGCCTCGGCCAGGCTTTCTTTGGGGTGCTCGCAATCAACGCTGTGCTCTATGCTGCTCACACTGGTGTCCAACTTGGTAAGCCAGAGTCGCGCCAACTCAACACCGCCAACATTCTCTTTGGTCTCAACGTTGTCTGGGGCATCCTTGCGTTTTCGCTGTTCGTGTGGGCGGCCGTGGCCTGGCGCGGTCTGTGCGACAAAATCGACGCCGGTCTCGGGCGTCACGTCGTGGACGCTGCCGGCGCGCGCGTGTACGGGTGTGCGACGACCTACTGTACCATCAGTTACGGTGGGTTTATGGCGTCGTTCGCAACAGCACTCGTCGTCTATCGTATCCCAGACATCCTCGTCATGTTCGGCGTCCTTGGCCTCGAGAGCGCAGACGACGGCCTATAATTTTTTCTGAATATCTAAATGCATCCTTAATATATCTTCAATATTTCTTTCCAAACTCGACGTCAGTCGCTGTATTTCAAATCCATGTCTGTTGTAATGCCGCTTTATTCTTGATTCGTGTTTCGTATGCTTTTCAGGCAGCGCTGTCGCCATCAAACGCACGTTGTCGTGCATACTCTGCAAAAATGTCACCGCGTGGCCCACTTTGAGACACGAAATGCCGTCGTGGTCGTGATACCAACACACACACGCATCCATATGAGGTACAAACGACGACGCCATATGCTCGACCAACGGATGCACACACGCGACCCAGAGCGACACCGACACTGCTCCAGATTTGCGCGTCCATCGTAATTTCTGTACTGTACCCGATGCAGTATCGAACTCGAGGCCTATTCCACTTAGATTGGAAGCTGTGTCTTGCACAGTCATTGTCGACAGAAGCAGTATGTGCACCTCCATGAAGTCTCATAATACCCATGCACGTAAATACTCATTTCACAGCTCAGAAAAAAGGCGGTATATATAAGACACGCCTTCCTACTATGATGTCTTCTTCCATTAGTCCAAGAGCCCCATCCAAACCGAACAAACACGCGCAGCGCCAGAACAAAACGAAGCCACACAAACTTGATTTCGGTCCACAAGAGCCCGGAGCCCCATCCAAACCGAACAAACACGCGCAGCGCCAGAACAAAACGAAGCCGAAAAAAATCAGATTCAGGGGGTTCGCATTCGCACGTCAACCTTCCCTACAAGACGAAGAAGGTAACTCTGTACCGGGCACCGAAAAACACACGACGCAACCACACAGTTCGTGCGCACGCACTCAGTTTTTCGCAGGCAACATGGTCCAACTGCCACAACGGCGCCAATCCATTCCATATTCGCTCGTACGAAAACGTCTGCTTGCATGCACAGACGTCGACACGCCTTTGCGAACAATAGTTGACGAAATGATTGACTATTTGACAACAAAGAAACATGTACTGCTCACCTCGACCCCCGGTACGAAAGTCCTCGTCGGTGCGCACAGTCTCACTTCACAACACATATACATCATAGATGCGATTATAGAAGCTATACATGCGTTCATGAAAAGGCGAAGAAAAACGAATATACGACGCGCAGCTATTGCTTCCGCTCGCAATCGCAGTGCCGAACAACACGCTCGTTCAATACAATTTTAAAAACCATTATTTATTTTATGATGCGACACCAAACGCGCTCCAACAACAACCATGGAGGATAAACGTATAACTTTAGTTGTTTTATTATTCAAACTCGTCGTTAAATATAGTGTCCAACATCATGCTTTCGTCCACGTCGTTGGTCAGCAGCACCGGTTTGCGCCACCAGTAATCTACAGCAGTATCTTTTACCCTCGAACAACATTCCCATTCTTCGTCATGAACCCAACCGGATTGGTGTGCCTCGAATTTGAACAGTCCGAACACATTGTCTTCTGGAGACAACGGATTGGTTCGTCTGCGTTCAGCTTCGACGAAGTCACGTTGCTCCTTCTTCTCTTTCTTTTTCTCTTCCCTTTCGGCCAATGCGTACAGTGCATCGCTACCGCCGAGAACGGTAAATGGATGCACCAATGCGTCAAAGTCCTGCACATACCCAGAACGCACAAAAGTCATAACATTCGCAAACTGACATTGTGTGATGCCAAGTGACTTTGCAAAGGTCAAACAGCCGTGTTCGTCTTTCGACGGGTCAGAGAATCCTTCCCCCATGCCGAGGAAACGTGCTAAGACCGGCGGGCACGTGTCTTGTATACTATCGAGGTCGACGACTACGGCCGTGTCGTCGGAACATAATACTTGGACGATGTTCGACATCTATTAAAACGGGTGCTCTGTTTAATTTAATTTAAATTAAAACGGGGTGCGCAGTCCGTTTTTTTTTTGGTGCAGGCCGCCACAATTTTTGGACGAGTCGGTCTTCGTGTGTGATTTACCTACTGTATAAGAAGAGGGCGAAAATATAACCCTATATAAAGAGTGTGCAGAACATATATTAAAAAAAATGGATACCGACACATTTAAAAAATTTGTTGAAGATTCTAAAAAAACCCATGGTTGGAAACGTATCCAGTGGAAAACAGTGACAAAAGAATATCTTACGCGTCTCAAACATCCCGCCGACGAAAATACAAAGGATTTACGAGAAAAATTGAAAAAAAGGTATCGCAAAAACAAGTCCGAGGTGGTCGTCACAGGTAAGAAATCAACCGAGGAGCAAATTGCTGAGCGACAAGCCGCCGCTGCCGCCGACGGCACATTAATTGATTTGACGAAAGAAAAGGTAGTACGGGTAGTGGATTCAAAGGGTAGACCCCTAAAGGTAGGCGACTTGGTACGTTATGTCGGATATTCCGCCGAAACTTTCGAGGAAAACGGCGAAGATATGGACGGCGTTATTACTGAAATCCAAGAGGATGGCGGTGTTACGGTCCTTTGGAAAGAAACAGGCCAGAACGCAGAATGTGATCCTGACGACTGTGAAAAAATACTCACCAAAGAAGAAAAGGCTGACGAAATAAGGGCGGTCTTCTCGGCTACGAACTCATACTCGGCCGGCGCAGCATACTCGGCCGTCGCAGAAGTATTTCGTCGAAACAATTTGATGATTGAGCAAGATTTAAGCATCAGAGATGTCGTGACCAAGGAACTGGTGACGAAGCTTTTTAAGTATTCGGGCCCGGTGACTTTTCCAGTTTCAAAGTCACACCTTTTTGAGGAGTGGGACATTGAAGTAGATTACCCCATCATGAACGGATATGTGGAACTGGGCAGTAAGACATTTTATTACGAATTCGGCGGCGAATACGGCGACTTCACCCCAGACGACGCTTTACACTATATTGACACTAAAGAACAAGCTGAAGACTGGAACATGGGAAACAACTGGTACCCCCCAAAAATAGACGAGATAAAAATTGATTTCGGTAATTATGCCGTAAAGGTGGAAGGGGAAGGGGCGACATATGTAGAGGGAGAGATTCGTTTATATCATACATACATACAATCAGGGACGGAGGATGTGACGTTAAACATTGAAGTATCGGAGGCCCGACCGTACTATAATTGGCTTCGAAATAAATTGTTCAAGGCGGACACCGTTGAACAATACGAGGAGGCTATTGCGGACGGGGCACACGTCGGCATGCTGCATGGGGGTTGCAATGTATTTATAAGAGCATGTGAACGGCGGCGTTTCGAATTAATAGACCATATATTAAATGCGCATCCCGAGCTGCTCAATTCGGTGGATAGAGAGGGCGACACTGGCCTGGCCTGGGCGGCGTATAAGGGGAATCACGGTGTCCTAAAGAAACTATTGGAATATCCAGATTTGGACGTGAATCATAAGAACCGTCGCGGTAGTACGGCATTCATGGAAGCGTTTTCACTAAAAACCCTACCCACGGCGTCTACACTATTGACGGACAAACGTACAAACGGCATTGTTACACGTGGTCTGTTTATCAGTTTCCCTGCCTTGACGAACCAGTGGCCGGGCCGACAGGGCGTCAACACAGAAGACCCCATTTCTTTAGAAGCACCCATCAAGGTGCCCGTCCGATGTCTGTCGTGTCGAAGACTGTTCGAGGCACGTGGATTGTACACCCATCTCCAGAGAAACAATCGTTGTCCACTGTGCCGGAAACCCATGAACACGTTGGAATATCTGACGGATTTCCAGATTCAGCGCTGGAATATGATGGTGACTGTCACTTTAAAAGAGGAGGAAAAAATGACCGCTGCCCGAAAAAAGAGGGACGCTGCCCAAAAAGAGATGGACGCTGCCCAAAAAACAATCGACGAGAACGCGCTTAAAAATAGATTTAGACAATTTGTTGTAAAAGAATGGTAATGTTACACAATCTTAAAATGTCATCTTTTTTATTTGCGTCGTCCGTTTTTTTTTTGGTGCAGGCTGGTACAATTGCCGGCGGGCGCGGTGCGACAATCCTGCGAGGGTCGGTCAGATACCCGAACACGCGTATATGTAGCGATTAAGTCGAATGTTATATAAAAGCATGTCTTTGAATCAAAAACGATCAAAAACGATGGACCGGTATATCGAAATGGGGTTCGAGCGTGCATGTGCCGTGGAGGCCATTGAACGTTTCGGAGACGATTTGCACGCAGGTTGTCATTGGTTGATGGTGCGTGAAACGATGGGTCATATCCCGAAACGTTTGAAAGTGACTCGAAGCGATAATACGTATATTGGGTCGACTGTTCGTTTTAATGGTGGGACTTGGGTCATCGATGCTTTCGACGAGACGCACGCTCTCGTTCGCATTCGCATTGTGGACGACATACCGTGTCGTTGGGAGCATATGTCAGACCAACGCATTGAGTGGTTGACTATTCGGCACGAACGTCCGTCTACTGTTGTGCCCCGAGCGTCTTGGACACGATGCATAGGTACTCTGGAAGTATCTTCTGGCTTTCTTGGGGACCAAGAAATGCCAGTGCCAATGTCGAGTATGTTGTCCACTTTCATTCGGTATGGTCGACCGGAATCGCACTCTGTAGAGTGGGAGATATGGCGCGCGATAGTGTCCCTTACGCGCGAGCATGTACACCGTCCGAGTCGTCCTAAACCGCGTGGAGGCTATTCCACTGACGTACACGATTTCCGTGTGGAATGGATGACGTATTTTCACGCACTGTGTGACGTGCATAATGTACTCATCGATCGTTTTAGTAACAGTTTGTACAACAAGACTCTGTCCGAGACGGTGGAATTGTTTCCAGAATCCGTACGGTCCGACCTGTTCCCGAAGTTGCAAATGTGGAAACGTCCAAGTCATCATATCCAAACGGAGCTTCAAAAGTGGCGTGATGATTGTTTACCTGTGGTGTTGTTTCGGCCGCAAGGTGTTGTAGACAACAAGTTGACGTTCACAGTGCACATTCACGATATGACGTTTGTCAAGCCACGAGAGTATGACGTGGGGTTACACACACAGATGCAGCGTTTGATGTTCCTTCTGTATCCGAAAACGCGCCCAGTGCACATACCTGGACCCGTAGACGACAAGTTTTTCAATAACGTTCTGAGGGGATGTCGGAAGACGGCGAAACGAACCCTGAGTACACCTCCATCGGCGACATTTGTGACCGAACTCATGCCATTTCAACGGCGTTGTCTAAACTGGCTCCTGGAGCGAGAGACTGTGGCCGAAACTACGTCTGCTTGGGGTTGGTCTACGCATACGCTTGAAGATGGGTTTTCGTTTTATTCGTCGGTGTTTGGGTACGTGTCTCTGACACCGCCGAATACGACCGTTCGTGGGGGTTTGTTGGCGCAAGACGTCGGTATGGGCAAGACAGTGGAAATGCTGGCGCTCATCGCCTCGAACAAGACCCCTGGCCCTACTTTGGTGGTCGTGCCTACGACTATGTTAGCTGTGTGGATGTCTGAGAGTGCGAGGCACGTCCCTACGTTGCGTGTTTGCAAATTTCATGGTGCGCGTCGTACCCGCAACATGGATGAACTTCGCGCTGCCGACATCGTGTTCACCACGTATCGTATCGTGGTGAACGAGACTCAACGCCACGTGCCGACCATTGGCGCCGTGCGCTGGGGCCGAATTATTCTGGACGAGTCGCACGAGATGCGCAATGCACACTCGGCGACTACCAGGGCTGTGTGCCGATTGTTCGCACCTCTGCGTTGGTGCGTCTCTGCAACACCGTGGCCTAAATGTTCTCAGAGTGTGTCTTCTATGTTAGCCTTCCTGGGCGTCGCACCGTTTAATGATTTGATGACGTCGACTCCCTTTTTTCGAACGCACCAATGTGACACACCGTCACTACTGTGCGACATACTTACAAACTGCACCTGGTGGCAACAGAAGCGCCATGTACGCCTGAAGCTTCCTGGCGTTGTGTGCAACACGATGCACATTGAACACAGTTGTCCAGAGTTGTATCAACAGCTTTTGATGTGCATTCAACATCGTATGGAGAGCGACATGTCGAGCCCTGGCGTCAACCATCTAACGCGACGGTTGCATTATATTCGATGGCTTCGCCAAGCTGCAATTCATCCACTACTCAATCGAACGAGTCACTACGGCTTCCCTTGTCCGCAACAACAAGTACGGACGCAGACGAATTCAGTGCAAAACTACCTGGACACGCTCGGAACTACGAATTACGATGAGTCTCTGCGCGACCTTATTCAGTCTTGGACAGAGGGCAACGAGAAGTGTAGCATCTGTATGGATGCTATGGACAGACCCACTGTGACGCCGTGTCATCATATGTTTTGTTTTGAATGCATACAAGCCACTTACCATCACGACCCCACGCGTAAATGTCCGTTGTGCCGGGCCCCAGCGGGCAACGCTGTGTTGAACGAATTATCTGTGCATGACCCTGTCGCTACAGAGCAGGTGTCAAGCATATGGTACATGACGGAGGCCAACGGTGGTACTGTCGAGATGGACGCCGAAACGCACGAGCGCCTTGAAGCACTGACGTCCTCCAACGGTCACAAAATATCTACTGTCGTACGGCTCGTACAAGAGTCGGCCGAAAAATTTGTTTTGTTCACGCAATTTCACAGCGCGTGGAAAAGGGTTTGCAAGGCACTGACACAGGCAAACGTACAATTCGAGTCCATCGAAGGTCGAATGACACCCAAACGGCGCGAGAAATCTATTCGCGACTTCCAAACGAAGGACAACGTGCGTGTCTTTGTTATGACCACCAAAACGGCATCGGTGGGTATTACTCTGACCGCTGGGTCCCAAGTTATCTTTCTCGAGCCGTGCTTGGATGTACACGTTCGCAAGCAAGCTATTGGACGTGTTTGGCGTATTGGCCAAACGAAACCTGTTACTGTAACAACATTGAAAACTACAAATACCATAGATTGTGTCACAGACATCGAGAGTCATCTGAGCTCGTTGACTCCGCCCGATGACGCTTCATAAACTCGTTTCGTTCATTTATTAAAGTTTTAATTGTATCTCTGTCGTTCGCTGCGCGCGCATTTCTCAACAACCTTTCAAAATCCTGCATTTCGAATTCAAATGCTAATGTGTGAATACTCTTCGGAACGGCGTTGCATACCTTTGTGTACACAGACTGTGCGATTTTCATCGTGTTCAAATAGGCGCCGGACTGTTCGTTCAAATTCTGGCGTGTGTAGGGGTTTCTGGGTTCACAGCGCCCGTATTCCCCGAGATGCAGTCCTTTCAGCAGCTTTTCTTTCGTGGTGGACGAGTAGCCCACAGTACCAACGACCCACGGGTTGGCTACGAATTCTCGAGTCATCGCATCGAACAACAATTCTGCGTGTTCGACAATTTGAGCCTGCAGGGATTCTGAACAACACCCGTACATGCGTTCAATGCACTTGAAGCGTTTTTTCCGAAAGAATTTGTACGCACAACGGCGAAACATTTTGTCGATGGTCTGCTGCGGCAACATGTGAACCAGAATCCCCTGACGGTCGTGTTTCTCGAACAGCGACCATTTGATGAGCTCTGGATAAAAACGAAGGACTTCCTCGGCAGACAGCGCGTCCTTTTTCTTCATCATTCTTGTCACAGCCTTTCGAGCATGCTTGGTAGATTTGAATGACGTTTTCGTATCCCAGAGATATAATTCACGTTTTCCATTTACCCGGAACGAACCATGCCTCGTGTCACACAACCACGGACCCTCAGCCAGGGTTTCGCCGTCTTTGGTCTCTGTGAACATGCCTTCGCGGTCACCGGAGGACCATTCGCCTTCAAACGTGTGTCCACAGGGCTCCTTCAACATTCCTCGTCCGTGCATCTCATCTTGGAACCAGAAACCTCTGTACGTAGAGCCGTCCGCGAACTGCATTACGCCGTGGCCCGTCCGCCGTCCTAAATTCCAACAGCCCTTGTACACAGAGCCGTCCGTATACGTGTGTGTGCCACGTTTGTGCCGCACTCCGCGCTTCCAGTGACCTTCATAGGACCCCAAGTATTTCGATTCCCACCTTCCGTAACCCGACCGCTTATCGTGCAGCCAGTCCCCGGTGTAGGTTTCGAATTCTCTGGTCATCACGCCCAGTCCATGTTTTTGGCTCGAACGCCAGGACCCAGAGTATACCGACCCGTCGACATACGTTTGGACCCCCGTGCCGTGTTTTAAATTATGGTAAAAAGTTCCCTCATACGTCCCGCGTGCGTCAGTCAAAGTGCCGGTCCCGTGTTTATTGCCATGCGCCCACTTACCACTGTATACGCCCTCCCCACGAAATTCACCGTGGCCGTGGTATTTTCCATGGTAAAAACCACCCGTGTACGTGGTATCCGATGTGCGCAACGTCCCGTGCCCGTGATAATGACCGTTCCTCCAGTGCCCGTCGTACACTATACCTGCAGGCAGACGTTGAACTCCTACACCATGACGCTTTCCATCTAAGAACTCGCCGACGTACGTATGCCGTACCGACACAATCAGTCGCCCCCGACCCGACGGCTTGCCGTCGTATACAGTGCCAATATACGTGGAGCCATCCGAAAACTCAAGTGTTTCCTCGTTCCCGCATTTTTGTTTCTTGTGGCCTTTCATAGTATGCTTACAGGTTTTACATCGAGGTCTTTTCATTTCAAAATAAACATCTTCTTTTAAATATTGTATTTTAGACGTTTCCGGCGGATGTGTCCGTGGTGCGTTGACGCTTCGGCTTACGGACGCGAAGTTTCTCCTGTGTCTTTGCGTGTTCACGCTTGTACTGCTCGACAACCGCCGGGTTCTCCACAATTTCTTCCAAAGTCTTCAGCGAAACCGCAGGCACAGTCGTTTTCTCCTCACGCTCGAAAGTCACACCACCCAAGTCGGCCTGCATAATGCCATTCTCACGCATGTACGCGTAAATTTTGGCGTGCCGCTCCTTTTGGGCCTTGTTGAAGCTTTTCAACTGGGCCTTGATAGCGTCGCCTTCGGGAATGGCGTCAGTATACGCGCGCTTGAGCTCGTCGAATTCGGATTCGCTCATTTGAGGCATCGTTGAATCCATTTACAGTGATATTCACAACAGGTCATTTTGCTTCTTTGATATTCTGTACATTTGTGAAATGTCGATAATCAAATGTGTGTATTTACACTGGCGCAATTTATTGGGTATATGTCAGTTCACAACGGTCGTCATCTGCGACGCTTGATGCCCCCGGAACTGGCGTTTCGGGAAGCGTCGAGACAAAAAACCATGAAACCTGCGCCCACCTTTGGGAAATTGGTGGTCGTCTCTCTTGTAGGGATAATAACGGGTACATTAGCTGTCACGGTGGGTATACTTATGAAACAGACGGTTTTAATTATATCGGGGTTTACATTTATGTGTCTCACTATGTTAGGGACATGTGTAAGTGTCTACTCGTAGCGGAATAGACCGTGTTCGCCTGCGTAATTAGCGAGCGCAAAGGTCAGATTGTGTGTGTTGGCTTTTCCCATGATGGGGTTTGCCCAGTTGTAGAAGGCCTCACACACTTGCTGGGCCTCGACGTCTTCCGAATCCACAAACGACAGGAACTTGGCCACAATTTGAGCAGGAGTGTAAATACCACGGTCACCGAATTTCTGAATCGAAGCCGGACCCATGCCGGGGATTTCATTCATCTTGAAGTCAAGAAGACTGCGGTTCACAAACTCGACAACGGTGTCAGCACGAAGAGAACTTTTGGACGGTTCGTAATTGAAAGCAGACATAGTTTCGTGTTACATGTACACATTCTATTTAAATAGACACATATTCTCTACGTTTTGGATTTTATATTATTTTGTCTCGCTTACTGATATAGTGCTGCATGAATTTGATGCCGCCGCCCACGAACACACACACGAAGACCACCAATGTCCATGACATGTACGAGTACCGTTGAATGCTGAGGGTGTTCCGTGATTGAGATGAGCGCAAATCTTTTCGCATTTCGGTATGTCGCGAGTCCACGCGATCAATACGTTGGTTATGATTCGCCGTCTGCTGTGAAACAACTGATGTTAAACTCTTCACTTTTTGTGTCAATGCCTTCAGGTCCCGTTCTAAACTGACAACTCTGGTCGACACGTCTCCTGTGGCCTTCAGAAACGATGTCGCTCGAACATCATGCACCCACTGCTCCATACCTGACTCTGTCATGCCGCCGACATCGAGCGTGAACTGCTGTAGAGTGCGGTCCAATTCGAACCGAAAACACGATTTGAATCCGCGGCCGTGTTTGGAAGTGGCAACGCCCACCACAGTCTTCTGCAAATCATAAAACGATTGCACCTCCACCTTCAGCTGCCACGGCTTTTCGTTGAAAAAAATGCCGAAGCAGCGATTTGGCGGCACACCTTTGTCTGCGCGTTTCAATATGGTCTGAACCTTATCACTGTGAATCTCCACGTCGAACAGTGGACTATCCGTGTCGTCGTTCACTGTCAGTACGATTTTAGAATCCAACACACGACGATAGTTGTGGTTTTTGTTTGTGTAAAAACGCGACATGCTTACATACACTTCGTTGTCGTACATCTGGGCCAACTTACACGTCGATTGAACAGTCCCTGATGATGTGAGCTGAAGCGCGCCATCTTTTATTGTTGCGTCCCGTGTACACGTTTTCGGAGGCCATTCTGCTGAAACAGCTACAAAGTACAACAGTACGAAAAATATTCCGCCTACATTCGCGCCGAAATGCATCCTAAACTTACACAATAAGGCATTTATAATGAAAAACGGAAATCCAATTTCTGCTAACATATAATACATTCTGAATCATTTTTCTTTACGGATGTCAATACCAAATCCTGCGATTCATTGCCGACTATAGCTTTTACGTTGAATTTTACAGCGTGCGACGACGGTTCTGTCGACACAATTTTACAGTTCCATGCCCTTGTGTCCGACGACGTCATTGAACCCACACTGTCCGCCTGCGCGAAAATTTGACAGACGGACTGACGTTGCCTATCGACAAGCAACGAAGTTACCTTGAAACGTTTCTCGGCGTCATCTGCCGTGAGCAATACATCGTCGCCAGTCACAACACTGTACACATCGTGCGTCCTTATTGCAGACATTCACTCGGTATCCACAGTCCCTTAAATAGTGTGTGACCGTGTCTGACGCTCATGCCGGAGTAAATCATAATGGTGTTCAGAACGGCGCTTCCTGTGGACCAACCAACTAAGAGCATTCCATACTCGAATACAGGACGCAAAATGACTGAATTCGTGATAACCACAGTCGGATTCTCCACAGTTTTGACGGGACGCGTGTTCCGCCGTGTCATAATAATCACGACGAACGCCACACCAAATACAATGCATTTGACGGAACAAACATCTATTAAATACTTTTTTTTTAAACAATAAATACACTAAATTCCGGAAACGTTGTGCAGTTTACGGCGCTTACGTACGCTTGACGGATGCACATAACGGTAGAACGAACTGTGCTCCCGCAACACCATTTTGCCGCCCTGGGACCAGTCGTATTCCGTAAACTCGGATGGAGGTCCATGGAACATCTTCATCTTAAACCCCAGACGGCGCGTCTCCGCGCACTTCAGGAACTCACGCTTCGTCGGGTTCGGTCCTTTGATTTCGATAAACGTCGAGGACTCTGGCAGCCAAAAGTCGGGCGTGTATTCGGAACCGTCCGGCAACTTTATCGTGGCCGGCTCGAACGTCGCCTCCACGCCCTGCCGCTTGAACGCTTCCGACCACTGCGATTCCAGCCTGGAACGGTGGTTCGTCTCGCCCGGTGCCAAACACACCTCCAAAGACCCGTCGTCGACGTACACCAACTTGAACTGCCTGTCGCGCTGACCGCCAACGCACTTGTATCGTCCCCAATAGTATGTGTCTGCACCGCACCCAAAGCTAAGCACGTGGAAAGGGGTCGTCGCGGAATACACGAGATTGTTCTCGCGCTTCGTCCGCGGATTCACAGAAATCGTCGCCTCCTCCGGCGTGACCTCGTTAAACCACTTGCGATTGTTCGTATTCGCCTTGATGGCGTAGACCTGACCGTCCCGCACATCAATGCAACTTTTCTTGTTGTGGAGCAGCGCCTTCATCTTGTGTGGAATCAGTGCGGGGCGAGACATACTCATTTACGTTTACACAAGCAACCGGTAATCTTGGATAAGATTATGTCTTACATAAGTTAAGCACTATGTACGTTGGTCATTTTTATATACTTGATTTCATGTTTATTTCCTCGGAGTCGAGTTGACTCAAGATGGTCGCCGACAACGACGTCTAAGATTATGTTTCAATGAAACCTTGAAGTTTAATCCCATTCGATGCCGATGTAAAACGGTACCATGTGCCCATAGGATTCCCAACTCGGTGTCCGAAATTCCTGCACTACTGTATGCGGTAGGTATATCGTTCTGCCAGTGTCACCGTCTTCGCACAGGATGGCATAGCCATGCACATGTGCAATAGTGCAACACACTCGGAGAGCGGCCTCGAAGGGTTCGCGCGAAGTCTTAAAACGAAACACGTGTGGGTAGCAGGGGTAACGTCCAAGGCGAGTACGGGGCCCAACGGCCCGATTCAACGCCTTGCCGTCTTCGGGACGAGTCAACGCCTTGCCGTCTTCGGAAACGCGGATATTGTCAGGCCCGTAGCCTCTCCCCGGCAATTCCATGGCCCATTGTGTGTTGGGGATAGGCTTCTGGTCTGTCAGGCTCGGGTTGACCGAGTCAAAGTATATTTTCACGCTACCGGGGCCGTACGAGCCCGCATGACACATCTTAAACGGCATCGACATTTGCACGGGCTCTTCGTCGTCAGAGTCAGAACTGTCATCGTCAGAGTCTGTGAATTCTCCTGCGCGCCTGAAGGAAGGCCTAGGGGCACGGGGCGCATATTTCCGAAACTTGACCGTCCTCCAGGCGCGCTGTATGTGTACGGCAGCGCGCCTGCGTCGTTCTGCAGCCGCAGCTTCGACCATACGCCGCTGTTGAATGGCAAGCATACCCTCCAGGTAAACCTCGTAGTTGTACCGTTTGTTTTCGTTGAGTGCCTGCCATTGTCTGTCGGACATGTGACCGGGCTTGAACTGGAGACGGTGACTCACGTGCGCGCGCTGTTCTGGGGCGTGGTTGCCGACGCGGGCACTGGGCTTGCACCGCGGCGGCTTTTTGATGCTCTTGAACATGTTTGAGAGGGCTGCCATGGTCAGCGCCCGACGTATGACCGTGCTTTATACGTGCTGTATGGGAATATGAAGAATGTGTGTTGGTCTTGTGATACACAAAAAAAATTTCAAGAATAACAAATTTGATTTAAATGAATTCCGCACCTGTCTGAGAAAATTCCGCGCTGGGACAAATTTAATTTAAAATAGGCTTTAAAATATCAACCGTATGCTGCGCAGTGCCAAACGTCTCTTGGAAACATCCGGTTCGACCCGCTGCAGCCACTTGATTACACGCGTTCGAAACGAATCTTCGGTTTCTGAGTCTAAAGGTCCACCCACAGGTAAGCCAATCCCGCTCGCCTGCGCCTGAGACTTAAAGCAGCGCACCAACGCACGCAGTTCCTCCAGCGTGCAACCCTCCAGTGACATATTGCCAGGGTCGTCGGTGACTTAAATACAAACAAATGGATAAGTACGTGGTGACCAAAGCCATGCAACTCGACCTTTACAGCCTCTACCACACGTGGTTCGACGAGCTACACCTCACTCAAAGCCAGCGCACGGACTTCCGCGTACTGTTCAAAGCGTACCCGCGCATTGTGAAGTCGATGGCTGCGACCGGGGGCTCAGACGCAAAGAAGAAAGTGTTGTACGGCGCGCTGCGCCGAGCCGCGCACCATAAACGTCAGGCCTGGCGATACTATATGGATGCCACGCGTTTTGGTTTCGTCTGCGTGGCAATGTACAGGCAAACAAATGTTGACTTTCACTTTGCAAAGGCGCGAATCATGGCGTACCTGAGGCCGAACGTGGTATAAAAGGGGGCTGGGGCCACACCACACCACAGATGGCCGCCCAATTGGCCCCACGAGCCGCCTTGGTGCGGCAAATCGTCAGGCGGCAGATGGTGGGCATCCGACACGGCGAAGCCGTGCACAACGAATTGGCCCCGGTATACGGAAACCAAGTGTACGAACAATTCGCGGACACCACGTTGACGGTTCGGGGCATGCACCAGGCGCGCACAGCCATTGTGCCCGAAGTTGACATGGTTCTGGTCTCGCCCTTGACCCGGGCGCTACAGACAGCCCAACTGATGTATCCGCGCACCAAAACGGTGGCGCTGGAATGTCTAAAAGAGGTTCCGCAACACACGCAGATTTGCAACAGACGCTCTTCCCGACTCGTCTTGGAAGCGTTGTTCCCTGCTGTCGATTTCACAGATTTGCGCGACGCTGAACAACCATGGCCAAACGCTCAGCCTGCAGCAATGTATCGACGTCACTTCAACGACTACGTAGACACGGTGCCGGGGCGCCGCATCGCCGTCGTGGCGCATTCCACGTGGTTGAAATTGTACATGACGGGAAACGCGGCAGCAGAACCCGAACTGCGGCATTGTTTCCCCTACAAAATGACAAACGTATGAGTATTTTGACGTTTTCTTAATTCAATAAACGACTGTATATAAACGGCTACGGAGGTCGCACTGACGATGTTTTCTCAACTGGTGCTGAAGAAAAAAATACCGATTCAGCGCAGACTCGTTCGTCGTAAACCGAATAAAAAGGAAAAGATGACTAACTTCAGGTTTTGGGTTTCCGCGTCCAGACTGTTGAAGGACAATGAGACTTGGCTCGATGAATGGCGCATACACGCAAAGGAGTATGATATCACGTTTGACCACGCCCCAACGCAAGAAGAAGCGAAAGAAAGCGCGAAGAAGGCCCACGAGGAAGAATTGCGGTTTGAGAAAGAGTCGGAGCGACTCCGACAAGTCCTGGAGACACGCCGGAAAGCCAAGGAGACGCGTCGGAAAGCGTTGGACGCTGAAGCAGAGTCTATCGCACGTGCGGCAGCGGTGGTGCGCAGTGGCGACCATTCTCGTATGTGTTCTGGATTGAAAACATTATTCGAATACTACGACGGCATAATGACCATATCGGTGCCGGTAGGACACTTTTTACCGGATGAGGATTTCTCGGACAACAATACTCACCACGACATTCGCAGAACGCAAATTGACAATACTGGGCGTGGCGAATACCGACGAGTCCGTCGAAGCCCCATCCGCGTAAACATACTAGTACCCAAAGGCTCATTCAATGTGGGCAAACTAAAATTGGGAAATCAGAGCTCGTTTGGAGACTTCCAACTCGGCGAAAAGGTGTGTGAATGCGAAGAGTTCGACTTTAAGAGCACAGGTTCCGTCGTCAAATCGGGACTGTACACGGTTGTGAAGGGGAAGGGACACCATGATTACCTCCCAAGGTGGTATTCAAACTCAGGGGCTAAATCCACTGATAATTTATTTTCTGATTCCGATTCTGATTCCGATTCTGATTCCGATTGAAATTCGGCGGGACAGGAGCACGCCGTAAAGGACAAACAGAGTATAAAAATATTCATTTCTTTGTACAGGTATGGCCTACCAAGTATACTGTTCACGCTACCGCCTTACCAGCGCACATCACAAAACTCCCGTGTTGGCCGCTGAAACTGCACTGCTGTACGGGTTGCCCAACGTCGAGTCCTTCGAGGACGCCGTCGAGGATGCGTGGGTCAAGTCTGTTCAACAGTACTTCATCACGAGGGACAAAACGTTAAACTTGCGGAGGCGCTGTCAAGCCGAGGTGGCGATGCGACGGCACTGGTCGACGTTCGTAAACGGGTATTCGTACAGAGAACCGTCCGTGCCACCCGTGCCACCGTCGTCTCCCAAAAACGCTACCTAATATGGTACTTTTTCTTGTACGCAGTGATAACACGCCCAACGCGCGTTCTGGACACGCCCAACCGCCCGGCCGTTCCGCGGATGCCATGCGAATTCCCAAAGAAACACCGAATGATTTCAGCGTCAGTAACGGTCATCTTGTCAGCACATGCCACTTATATATGAAACAAATTGAAACACGACGGACCCCGAAACCACCCGGCGAAACACGATCGCAATGAGTGGTCCCTATAAAAGTAGTGATGTTCAAACGAATGTCGGTGCGTCCGTTGAAACGGCTTCGGCCAGTGTCGCCGTACGGTCCACCCCTGAAGAAACCACGTGGCACTCGATGGGAAGAGATTCTTCGCGTGTGGACGAAATTGGACAAGATGCCACCTCTGGTGGATTCGGCCGGCCGTCGGAGCAGCCGCTTCGTGGTCGAAGCCAACACAACCACCGAAGTCGTCGTCAATGTCAAACAGATAAAGTCGATGGGCCTGAATTCCCAAATATTTGCCATTTACTTGAACGACAAAGAAGCGCCTGTCATCCTAAAAAAACACACACCGACCGACGAGAACAATGCCGCGCCAGAAATAGAAGCCGAACTCCAGAAGTGGGCGCACAAGCACGGGCTGGCGCCAGAGGTCAAAGCCTACAACTCCTCAGCCATAATTATAGAAAAATGTTCTCAACCGCTCAAGGAAAAACCCCTCGAACAAGGTTACGAGTATATGCGCGGCTTATCGGCGAAGCGTTACGTCGTGAACACGCTGAACAGAGCGCTGGGCGCAGGCTCCATGCACGTCTTCCAATTCATACTCAAGATGTACGACACGTGTGGGTTGTACAATCGCGACCCGAATTTTGATAACTATATGTATCTGCGGGGCGAGTTGCAACAAATTGACTACGGCCAAAACCGGTTTGTCCATATGACCCAGTTCAACGCGTGGTTTAAACAGTTACCCAGCGGGCTTCGACGTAACAAGCGCACGCTTCAGGAACAGCTCGTGGTCAACGATTCCGTGTTTCCCCCGTTGTTCCAGTGGTACGAAGTCCACGTCGGCACAGAAGCCGACAAAAAGAGAGACTGGGAAAGAGGACAATGGGTGACCTCTATATTAGCCATGAAACAACAGCGTCAGGTGCTGCTGCATCAACTAGAACAAGAGCGACAGGCATTGCTCGCACCAGCAGAGAGTATGCGCCCCATATTACATTTTTAATTCAGTATATAATGTATTTCTTGTGTTCTCACATATTGTATGGATAGGCCGACGTTTTACTTTAAAGGTAACCCAGTGCGCGCCGCCGGAGTATTGCTATGGACGCACGCGCACGGCAGAACGCTGCGTCTGTTTAATAAATATAACGGCAAGTACGAAGACATGGGTGGCAAAACGGATGCTCGCGATGCGTGTCCAATGGACACAGCTGTCCGCGAAGCTTGTGAAGAAACCAACTGTCACATCTTTTCACCCCGACACGACTTCCACCAGTGTGCCGACATGCTGCACAATCACATCGTGGACAGTCCAGACGTACGCTACAACCACCGCTCCAAATACTTGCTCTATCGCGTGCGCGTGCATCCGTCCATGTTGTCCATGGATATGCGTCGGTTTGGGCGCGCTGAGACCACGGAGTGGGGCGTACTCGAACACTATTTCCAGTGGCGTAGGCAACTACCATACCCGAACCAACTGCATCCGCGGCTGCAGGGGCTCGAACTATGAACGTCCGGCGACCAAATGCTGCGCGAAATGGACGGTACGGAAGTCTGCGGTACCGACGCTGGCATTTCTATGACCGGTAGCGCACTTGTGGGAGCCACTGCGCGCTTGAACGCGTCAGGGCTTGGTTTCATGTAGTAGGTGAAGGCGGAACTCATATTTAAATTAAATTAAAACAGTGTCGGTCTCGACTTTTTTTTCCGTCAGATGGTGGCATTTAAATTTAAATTAAATTAAAACCAAGCCCTCCACTTTTTTTTCCGCCAGGTGGTTCGAGTTTAATTTAAATTAAATTAAAACAGAGTGGTCTCGACTTTTTTTTCCGCCAGGTGGTTCGAGTTTAATTTAAATTAAATTAAAACAGAGTGGTCTC
>Ga0181553_10000365_pt1 | contig 39033 bp, 33 predicted proteins | sample 011ome_17_FD_133753 | JGI IMG/M metagenome (GOLD analysis project Ga0181553, IMG submission 133753) | Coastal salt marsh microbial communities from the Groves Creek Marsh, Skidaway Island, Georgia - 011502XT metaG (megahit assembly) | ecosystem: Environmental > Aquatic > Marine > Intertidal...
CATGCCGGGGCCATTATTTCAGGAGGCAAGGGCACAGCAGAAGAGAAATTTGCCGCGCTGGGTGATGCAGGAGTTACTACTGTTCGCAGTCTTGCAGAGATCGGTGAAGGGCTGAAATCGGCTGCCGGATGGTAACTGACCCAAGGGTCATCTTTCCGTTTCAGCCATATCACAAAATTTGCACTTTTTTAGCGCAATTTCCACAAAATTATCTTCTTTCCTGTTGCCTGAAAATGCCTGAATTTTCAGCGCAAATCCATTGAATTTTTTAGGAATTAAAGTGTTCAATCTGTCCCCAGTATTTGATATGCTGAGCCGCCTTAAGGATATAGGGCTGTTCACGGAAGAATATTAAAATTTAAATTTGCCCGGCTATAAGAATTTATGGTTTAAAAATGTCTCATTTTTAAACCAGAAATATGGGGATTTTTTTCGAATAGACTTTTACTACTTTATCTTGCATCTAGGTAATTAACCTTGAATCTACTTCAAGACAAGTACCGAATGCTGGATGGGAAGCCGGGAGTCTACTCATCTTTTTTTAGATTTTCTTAAACAAGTGGGATTACAAATGAACTACCATCGTTTCAAACAAGGAATTCTTGTTCCTTTATTCATGATGCCTGCGATATTTGGATTCACTTCAGCGTCCGCCCAGGACACTGTTGTCGATACCAGTATTATTGATCGGGCTAACGCTATTGCCGGTGAAGCAATTGCTGCAGCGGCTGAAGCACAAACCCGAATCAACCAGCTTTCTGATGAAGCTGATGAATTGGTACAGGAATACGGTGAAGCTGCAAAACGTGTAGACGGTCTTGAAGTCTACAATGCAAGTTTCCGTCGTACGATTGCACAGCAGGAAGCAACTATTGCCGAGTATGACCAGTCCATTGAAGACGCGGCAGCTCTGCAGAGACAGGTACCACCTTTAATGGAAAGGATGATGGTTGCGCTTGAGCAGTTCGTAGAACTTGACCTGCCATTCCTGCTTGACGAGCGTAATGCCCGTCTTCAGCTTATCCGTGACACGTTTGATGATTCAAGCGTGAACGTGGCTGAAAAATTCCGTCTTGTACTTGCTGCCTACCAGCAGGAAATCAATTACGGTAGAGCCATGCAGCATTACACCGATACTCTAGAAATCGGTGGTGTGGATCGTGACGTGGATATTCTCCGTGTAGGCCGTATTGCATTGCTTTATCAAACCAGTGACCAGACCCAGACCGGTGTTTGGGACAAAGCATCCAACCAGTGGGTAACTCTTGATGATGAATATCGTCGCCCAGTTTCTGATGGCATCAGAATGGCCCAGCAATTGGCCACCACTGAAATTCTCGAACTTCCAATTGCAGCACCGGAGTAAGCAGTCATGAAATTTTCATCAATAATCAAGAAAACACTATTTTCATCAGTTCTGTGTATTACTGCTTCTATTGCATTCGGTCAGCAGCAGGCTGCAAATCTTGGTCAGTTACTTGATCTGGTTGAGCAGGCCAGACTTACTGAAACCGAAGAGCATCGCCAACGCATGCAGGAATTTCAGCAGAACGTAAACCAGCGTCAGGCTCTGCTTAACGAGATGCTTGAGCGTGAAGAAACAGAGCAACGTATTTCTGTTGACCTGGAAAATACGTACAACGAAAACGAAATCATCAAGGCCCAGCGTTTTGAAACGCTGCAGGAACGTCTTGGTGACCTCGACGAGCTGTTTGGTACGATTGCCGGTGTTGTCGGTGATACCCGCAGCCAGTTCGAAGCCTCTCTGGTTTCTGCACAGTTCCAGGGTCGTGAAGAAACGCTGACGGAACTTGCCGCGATTATGGCCAGCGAATCCCAGCTGCCAAGTATTGAGCAACTGGAAAGACTTTGGTTTTACCTGCTTCAGGAAATGACCGAGTCCGGTAATGTTGCCCGTTTTACTACTGATGTAGCGCAGCCTGATGGCACACAGAGTCAGCAGGAAGTGGTTCGCATTGGTTCATACAACATTGTATCCGGCGGTCAGTACCTTGAATTTGACGCCAACACAAAGCGTCTGAGCGTTCTGCCCAGCCAGCCAGGCGACTATACAAGCACAGCATCCGATATCCAGGCAGCTTCCGGTGGTTTCACCATGGTGGGTATTGACCCAACAGGTCCATTTGGCGGTTCCTACCTGGCAGCCCTGATCAGTTCACCTTCCTTCCAGGAACGTTACTGGGAGCAGGGTCGTACCATCGGTAAGATCATTATCTTCGTAGGACTGTTTGCCACGCTGCTTGCTGTTGAACGTATGATTACGCTGACCCTGGTTAACGCCAAGGTTAAACGTCAGCTGAAAAATCCTGATCGTCCTAACAAGAACAACCCACTGGGCCGTGTTCTTAAAGTGTACGAAACTGACAAGAATATGGACATTGAAACCCTTGAGCTGAAACTTGGGGAAGCCATCCTGCTGGAAACACCGGCACTGGAGCGTTTCCTGACTCTGCTCAAGATCATTGCCACGGTTGCACCTCTGGGCGGTCTGCTCGGTACAGTGACCGGTATGATCACGGTGTTCCAGGCCATTACGCTGTTCGGTACAGGTGACCCCCAGATCATGGCAGGGGGTATTTCCGGTGCCCTGGTGACTACGGTACTGGGTATTGTCGTCGCGATTCCAACCATCCTGTTCCACACTATCGTTAAATCACGTAGTGACCAGGTTATTCATATCCTGGAAGAACAGGCGACAGGTATCATCGCAAGGCGCGCTGAAGCAAAAGGTGCCGCATCGTAAGCTAAACAGTCGAAATAATTAAAGCTGGAGAATAGCTTATGGATTTTTTTAGTCAGAGTTTTGAGGCCATCGACGTCTTTATGGAGCGAGGTGGCCCCGTTCTCAATCTGATTGCCATTTTGTTGTTTGTGAAATGGAGTCTCATGATTGAGCGATTCTGGTTTTTGCGTACTATCCACAAACAAAATGTGGTCAGTGCTCTTTCAGAATGGGAAGCCAGGACCGATAAACGGTCCTGGAATGCCCATGCCATTCGACAGGAACTTATATCCCGTGTCTCCCTTGACCTGAAATCAACACTTCCCGTTATTGAAGTGCTTGTTGTGGTCTGTCCGCTGTTCGGATTATTGGGCACAGTAACGGGCATGATTGAAGTGTTCTATGTCATGGCGGTCACCGGTGGTGGTGATGCCAAGCAGATGTCAGGTGGTGTTGCCAGAGCAACAATTCCGACGATGGCTGGAATGGTTGGCGCTCTGTCCGGTATTTTTGCCAGTAATATTCTGAAAGTAAGAACCAACAGGGAATTACAGTTCCTGGAAGACCATTTGGAAATCCAGCACGCGTAATCCCCCTTTACAGGATTTATTATGAAAGGTTTTGCAAAAGGTAAAGAAGACGAACAGGCAGGTGAAATTGATCTCACGCCCATGCTGGACGTGGTATTTATTCTGCTGATTTTCTTTATCGTTACCTCCGTGTTTGTCAAAGAGGCCGGATATGAAATCAACTATCCTGCAGCCTCACAGGTCGAAGGTGTGGATGGTGAGCCTATTCTTATTGCCATTTCACCAGTCGGCGAAATGTGGATGGATGGTGATGTTATTCCGCCACGTAATTTACGTCTGCGTATAGAGCAAAGGCTGGCAGAATCTCCAAATGCTCCCGTTGTAGTACAGGCAGATCAGAACGCACCCAATGAGTTCGTGCTGATGATCATGAATGCTGCAAGGGAAGCAGAGGCTCCCAGTGTACAGATAGCTGCAGAGGACTAGAGGAAAAGAATATGGTCAGATTATTCAATATTGGATTTGCTGTAGTTTTTGCTTCTGCTGTTACTTTTGGATTGTTCTTCCTGATGCAGTTCCTGATTTCGATGGATGCAACAGAGCCGGAAAAAGGTGAGGCCAGAAAGATAGCTGATATCACCATGCCGGAAATAGAGCTGGAAGTTCAGCGCCAGGAACCCAAACCTGAAGAGCCGGATGTACCGGAAGAAATTCCAGAGTTGCCAGAACCCGATCTTTCCCTTGATGCACCTACCGGTGAAGGGCTGAATATCAGCCGTGTTCAAGTGGATATGGGCGGTCTTGATAACAGTGCTTCCATCTCAGCTAGTGATTCAGAAATGCTGCCGATTGTAACTATCGAGCCGCAATACCCCCAAAGGGCTGCTTCACGTGGTATAGAAGGCTGGTGCCTGGTTCAGTTCACTGTATCTGCCCAGGGCACTGTCGAATCCGACAGCATTCAGGTTATAGATGCAGATCCACCCAATATATTCGATTCCTCCTCAAGACGTGCAGTTTCACGTTTCAAGTTTAATGCCCGTGTACAAGATGGACAGCCCGTACCGGTTCCCGGTGTTCGCTACCTGTTCAGGTACAACCTGGCAGATAACTAAAAGGGTAGAGAGAGACAGATAATGAGAAAGACTGTAATTACAAAATTTCTGCTGGCAGCTGTTATTACATTGCTGCCAATGGCGGATATCTCTGTCATTGGCGGCCAGGTTATGGCTGCAGAAGAAGATGATGATGGCCGCAGGGCACCACCGGAAGCTCGTTCTTCTCAAACCCTGGGTCGACGTGTATACACGCGTATCAACGAAGTGATGGAATTGCGCGACATGGAAGACTTTGCCGGTGCCATGGCAATCCTTGATGAGATCAAGGAAGACTATGACCGGGATCGCCTGAATGACAGGGAAAAGTTTGTCATGTGGCAGTTTTATGCCAACCTGCACCAGATAGGCGAGAATTACCCTGCAGCTATTGAAGCCTACAGGGAAATGCTTACGCTTCCTAACCTGACACAGGATCAGGTTGAGCAGACACTGTTCTACCTTGGCTCACTGTACTATGTGGAAGAACAGTTCAGGGAGGCTATCGATTATTTCACTCAGTACAACGATATTGCCCTGGAACCCAACGATGATGTGTATTTCAGGATTGGTACTGCACATTACCAGCTGGAAGAATATCCTGAATCCATTCCATTTATCCTGCGCAATATGGAAATCCTGCGCTCAAATGGTGAAGCAATCCCCAAGAATACTTATGATCTGCTACGTGCCCTTTACTTCAATGTTGAGGATTATGAAAAGGCCTACCAGGTACTGCGTGAATCGGTAGTCCTTTATAACGAATCTGATGACTGGGTACTGTTGCCCGCAGTGCTTGGACAGATTGAGCGTTTCAATGAGCAGGCACATTCCTATTACGTCGTAGATACCCTTGGACATCTGGACAGTGATGCCCAGCTGATTAACCTGGCAGCTCAGCTTTATAACAATGATTATCCCTATGGTTGTGCCAGGATTATGGAAAGAGGAATGAATGACGGACTCATTGAAGAGGATGAGGATAACCTGGCTTTTCTGTCTACCTGCTACCAGATTGCCAGAGAAGACGAAAAAGCCTCAGTACCGCTTGAACGGGCTGCTGCCCTGTCTGAAAATGGAGAGCACTACGCTCGCCTTGGACGTATTTACTCCACCATGACCGAATTTGACAAATGTGTAGAAGCCTATAACAACGCTTTTGAAAAAGGTGACCTGGATCGTCCCGACCAGGCTTATCTTTCATTGGCACGCTGCTACATGGAGTTGAATCGCTATGATGAAGGTATTGAAGCTGCTCGTGCCGCCGGAAGGGATGAGCGCAGTGAAGATACAGCAAATACCTGGATTACTGTCCTAACACGTGAAAAAGAGCGTTATGAAACCCTTCAGCGTCAGCGTCGTGAGCTGGCTGAATGGTTTAGGTAATCATTCCGGTTCAGGTAACTTTACGGGCCCAGACTAGAAGAATCAGTTAATAATAAAAACCATAAAGCAGTAAGTAGTAAAAACGCATCCTCGGATGCGTTTTTTTTTCCTTGAAAATATGGGAATTGCCCATATCTTGGGAGGGATATCGTTTACTGCGGAGTTAGTATTCCATGGGTGTAGAAGCCAAAAAAGAAACACTGGGTTTTCAGACTGAAGCAAAGCAGCTTCTGCATCTGATGATCCATTCCCTGTATAGCAACAAGGAGATTTTCCTGCGTGAGTTAATCTCCAATGCTTCTGATGCAGCAGATAAACTGCGTTTTGCCTCCCTGGCTAAGCCTGAGTTGTTGGAGGATGATCCGGATCTGAAAATCACCGTCGATTGCGATGCCAAGAAAAAAACTATCACTATTGCTGATAATGGTATTGGTATGAATCGTGATGAGGTAATCGAAAATCTTGGCACTATTGCCAAGTCAGGGACTGCGCAGTTCCTTGAGTCACTGACAGGTGATGAAAAGAAGGATTCGCAGCTGATTGGTCAGTTTGGTGTAGGTTTTTATTCAGCTTTCATCGTGGCTGAAAAAGTGGAGGTGTTCAGTCGCAAGGCTGGCGAGAAAGCAGAGCAGGGAGTGCGATGGGAGTCAGAAGGTGCATCGGAGTTTGATGTTGAGCCAGTTGAGAAAGCTGATCGTGGCACAAAGATTGTTTTGCACCTGAAGAAAGATGAAAAAGAGTTTGCCGAGAGTTTCCGTTTGCGCGGTATCGTAAAGAAGTATGCCGACCATATTTCCATGCCGGTCATGATGGTTAAAGTAGAAACCGGAGACTCGGAAGAAGACAAAGACAAGAAGAAGTCCAAAAAGAAAACGCCCGAATACGAGGCGGTCAATTCTGCAAAGGCCTTATGGACCAGGCCGCGAAATGAATTGAATGATGAGGAATACAAGGAATTCTACAAGCATGTCAGCCATGACTTCGAAGATCCTCTTGACTGGTCCCATAACAAGGTCGAAGGCAAACTGGAATATACCAGCTTGCTGTATCTGCCATCTCGTGCTCCCTATGATTTGTGGAACCGTGATGTAGCACGTGGCCTTAAGTTATATGTCCAGCGTGTATTCATCATGGATGATGCGGAGCAGTTTCTGCCCCTGTATCTTCGTTTTATCAAAGGTGTGGTGGATTCCAATGATATCAGCCTGAATGTCAGTCGTGAAATTCTGCAGGTAGATCCCGCTGTGGATTCCATGAAAAGCGCTATTACCAAGCGTGTTCTGGATATGCTTGGCAAGCTCAAGAAAAAAGATAAAGACACCTATCAGAAGTTCTGGGATGAGTTTGGCCAGGTATTGAAGGAAGGACCTGCTGAAGATATTTCCAACCGTGAGAAAATTGCCAAGTTACTGCTGTTCGCTACCACTCATACCAACGAGGAGACCCAGAATCAGTCCCTGGAAGACTATGTCAGTCGTATGCAGGATGGTCAGGACAAGATTTACTATATTGCCAGTGAATCCCACAACACGGCTAAAAGCAGCCCTCACCTTGAAGTTTTTCGCAAGAAGGGCATAGAAGTGTTGCTATTGTCTGACAGGGTGGATGAATGGTTTATCAGCCATCTGATGGAGTTCGATGGCAAGCAGTTCCAGGACATTACCCGTGGTGAACTTGATCTTGGCAAGCTGGATACTGAAGAAGACAAAAAACAGCAGGAAGAGGCTGACAAGAAGGCAGAGCCGCTATTGAATCGACTGAAAGAAAGCCTGGGTGAGCAGGTATCTGATGTACGCACTACAACGCGTCTGACAGATTCACCAGCCTGCCTCTCTATTGCAGAGCACGATATGGGAGCCCAGATGCGTAAAATTATGGAAGCTGCAGGGCAGGCCATGCCAGACTTCAAACCAGTATTTGAAATCAACCCGGAACATCCCTTGGTTGAAAAGCTGGATAAGGAAGCGGATGAAGATCGATTCAGGGATCTTGCCAGTATTCTCTTCGACCAGGCCAGCCTGGCTGAAGGGGGGCAACTGGATGATCCGGCCAGTTATATTCAGAGGTTGAACAAGCTTCTGCTTGATTTAAGCCAGTAACTCGTTTCCATTCTTAATCCCCGGGTTTACAATCGTATTCCCGGGGATTTTTTTTTGCAGACACAAAAAGGGAAAAAATATGAGAAAGCTGCCCATATTAACGCTGGCACTTACACTGGTGATTCCAGTCATGCCTGTTTCCGCCCAGGACTATGTTATTCCAGACAATACGCCAGCACACATCAGACGTGCTGTTGAATCTGATAATCGTGGTGATGATCAAAAAGCCCGTGATGCAGGTCGCAAGCCCGCAGAAGTGCTGACCTTGGCTGACCTGAATGAAGGAGATCATGTCGCGGAAATGTCGACATTCGGACAGTACTATACACCGATGCTTGTTGAGGCTGTTGGGCCCTCAGGTATGGTGGAAATGTATGACCTGCCATTACTGGCAGGTTTCAATGAAGGCGCGGTAGGTGAGGCAGGCCAGGCTTTTGCAGATGCAAGGACAAATGCCGAATATATGATTACGGATTACAACACAATCGATTTTCCCGCCAACCTTGATGCTGTTTACAACGTCAATTCCTATCATGACTTCGGTAACTTTGGGGTAGACCAGAACACTTTCAATGCCCTGGTCTTTGATGCCCTGAGACCTGGCGGAAAGTATATTGTGGTCGATCATCTTGCCGAAGCGGGTTCAGGCTGGCGGGATGCTGGCACCCTGCACAGGATAGATAAGGAAATCGTAGTGGATGAAGTCAGTGCAGCTGGTTTCAACCTGGTATCAGATAGCAGCATTCTGTCAAATCCTGAAGATGACCGGACTGGCGTTGTATTTCAGATGCGTGGACAGACAAGCAGGGCGGTGCTGGTTTTCCAGAAGCCTATGTGAAATCACGATATAACACGTTATAAAAAGTCGCAGATAAAAAAGCCAGGCAATTGCCTGGCTTTTTTATGCGTGTCGCTCTGGCTAGAAAGTAATAATAGCTTCATTGAGCGTTTTACTTGGACACATGGCTTCTGCACAAAGAACCGGATCTGTCTTGTAATAACCGCCTAGTTCAACAGGGTCTCCCTGGATGTCATTCAATTCGCTGACGATGGTGTTTTCCGCGCTGGTCAGTGCAGTGGCCACAGAAGTAAAAGTATCACGTAACTCCGGATTTGCTTCCTGTGCGACCAGAGCCTGTGACCAGTACATGGCCAGGTAGAAATGACTGCCACGATTGTCCAGTTCGCCAACCTTGCGTGACGGGTTCTTGTTTTCCATCAGCAGTTTTCCGGTTGCTTCATCCAGTGTGCTGGAGAGTACCCTGGCCTTGTCATTGCCTGTTGTTTCCCCAAGGTGTTCAAGAGATGCGGCAAGGGCTAGAAATTCCCCGAGTGAATCCCAACGCAGGTGGTTTTCAGCTTCAAACTGTTGGACATGCTTTGGTGCAGATCCGCCTGCGCCAGTTTCAAACATACTTCCCCCATTCATCAGGGGAACAATACTCAGCATTTTCGCACTGGTTCCTACTTCAAGAATCGGAAACAGGTCGGTCAGGTAATCTCTGAGGACATTTCCTGTCACTGAAATCGTGTCTTCACCAGCTTTCATTCTTTCCAGTGAGAAACGGGTTGCGTCAACCGGGGACATAATCTGAATATCCAGTCCTTCGGTGTCATGTTGGGGGAGGTAGGCATTCACTTTCCTGATAATTTCTGCATCGTGAGCGCGCTCAGGGTTCAGCCAGAAAACAGCTGGGGTGCCTGATGCCCTCGCACGGTTTACGGCCAGTTTGACCCAGTCCTGAATCGGGGCATCCTTGACCTGGCACATGCGCCATATATCCCCCTTTTCAACCTGGTGAGACAGAAGAACTTCATCCTTGCTATTGATAACACGAATAGTGCCGTTTTCAGGGAGTTCGAAAGTCTTGTCATGGGAGCCGTATTCTTCGGCTTTCTGGGCCATTAAACCCACATTGGGGACTGAACCCATCGTACGGGGATCAAAAGCACCATTTTCCCTGCAGAAGTCTATAGTAGCCTGGTAGACACCGGCATAACAGCGATCAGGAATGATGGCCAGTGTGTCTTGCAGTTCACCATCAGGACCCCACATTTTGCCTGAAGAGCGTATTGCTGCAGGCATGGACGCATCAATAATCACATCACTTGGGACATGAAGGTTAGTGATGCCCTTATCAGAATTGACCATGGCCAGTGGTGGTCTGGATTCATAGCAGGTCTGGATATCTGCCTCAATCTCGGCTTTTTTGTCATCAGGTAATGTATTAACAAGGGCCAGTACGGAACCAAAACCATTATTTGGATTGGCACCGATAGCTTCAAAGGTGTCACTGTGTTTTTCAAATACATCCTTGAAGAATACCGAGACAGCATGGCCAAACAGAATAGGATCCGAGACTTTCATCATGGTGGCTTTCAGGTGCAGCGATAAAAGTACGCCAGAGTCTTTAGCCTCGTTGATCGCTTTTTCGAGGAAGCTGCGCAGGGCAGCCTGGCTCATGACGCAGGCGTCGATGATTTCACCGGGCTGCAGGGGGGCATCTGCCTTAAGTTCGGTTACACCCCCGTCATTGGATTCAAACTCGATACGAAAGCTGTCCGCCTCAGGCATCGTCATGGAGATTTCACTTCCGAAAAAATCGCCGTCTTCCATATGAGCGACCCTGGTTTTTGAGGAAGAAGACCATTCCCCCATGCTATGAGGGTTCTGGCGTGCATACTGTTTTACAGCACCAGGTGCGCGGCGATCTGAGTTGCCTTCTCTCAGAACCGGGTTTACGGCGCTGCCCTTGACCCTGTCGTAGCGTTCCTTGATATCGCGTTCTTCATCTGACTGCGGGTTTTCGGGGTAATCAGGCAGGGGATAACCCTTGTTCTGAAGCTCCTTGATCGTGGCATTCATCTGGGGAAGAGAAGCACTGATATTAGGCAGCTTGATGATATTGGCTTCAGGTTGCAGCGCCAGCTGGCCAAGGTAAGCCAGGTCATCAGATTGCACCAGTTCATCAGGCAGGAAATCCGGAAAAACGGCAATAATCCGTCCTGCCAGGGAGATATCCCGGGTTTCAACGTTAATATTGGCTGGTTTTGTGAAAGCTTTGATTATAGGCAACAGGGAATAGGTGGCCAGGGCAGGCGCTTCGTCTGTCAGTGTATAAATAATGGTCGGATTGTCTTGCATGGGATTCCTGGTTGAAAGTGTTTGGCAGTCAGTGGCCTATTAATGTAATGGTCTTTTTAAGGACTATCAGCCGGTTTTTCCTCCACCGGTCACGGGCGGCGCGCATTATAGCAACATCATTTTGTCGTTAGTAGGGATTCGTCTGGGACGATTACATCTTCTCCAGTGTGTCAATCCCGAGCAGGGAAAGTCCCTGTTTAATGGTCCTGGCAGTCAGGTCGCTGAGGCCAAGACGTGATTCTCGGATGCCGGGTTCAGCCTTCAGGACAGGACAGGCTTCATAAAATCGCATGTAGATCCCGGCCAGCTCGTACAGGTAGAGACAAAGCTGGTTTGGGAAGCAATCTTCGGCTACCTGTTCGACAGTTTCACTGAATTGCAGCAGTTTAAGCGCCAGTGATTGTTCTTCAGGCTCGATAATACTGATGTCGTAGTTGTCCGTTGAAGCAATATCCTCTTTGCGGAAAATACTGCGGATACGGGCGTAGGCATAGAGCAGGTAAGGTGCTGTATTACCTTCAAAGGAAAGCATGGTATCCCAGTCAAAAATGTAATCACTGTTGCGATTCTTGCTAAGTTCGAAGTATTTGATGGCAGCAATGCCGACCACACCGGCTATATCCCGTCGTTCATTTTCATCAAGGTCAGGATTTTTTTCAGTGACGAGATCAAAGGCCCTGGAAACACCTTCTTCCATCAGGTCCATAAGTTTTACAGTGCCGCCTGTCCGGGTTTTGAAAGGCTTGCCATCACTTCCCATCATGGTTCCGTAAGACAGATGCTCAAGGGAACACTTATCCTGTTTGAAGCCTGCCAGCTCAGCTACCTTGAAAACCTGCTGGAAATGCAGACTTTGCCTTGCATCAACTACATACAGAACGCGACTGGCCTGTAAGTCCTGGGATCTGTATTGAATGGCAGCAAGATCAGTTGTGGCATAGAGATATCCCCCATCGCTTTTTTGCACGATGGTTGGCAGGGATTCACCGTCCTTGTTTTTGAATTCATCAAGGAAGACGCACCGGGCGCCATCGGACTCTGTAAGCAGGCCAGCCTCATCCAGCTGTGAAATAATGCCGGCGAGCTTTTCGTTGTAAAAGCTTTCTGCCTTGATGTCGTCTAAGGAAAGGGTAATACCAAGCTTTTCGTAAAGTGCCTGGCAATGCTCTACGGAGATTTTAATAAAAGTTTTCCAGAGAGAAAGACATGTACTGTCTCCGGCCTGGAGCTTTACGACATTGTCGCGGCTGGTTTTGGCAAATTCAGGGTCTGAATCGAAACGCTCCTTGGCAGTTCGATAAAAGCTCTCAAGGTCAGCGAGCTCATTCTTTAGCTGATTTTCATCCAGCTGCTCCATATCTTGCATCTGGGTGATAAGCATGCCGAACTGAGTGCCCCAGTCTCCAAAATGGTTCTGCCTGATCACTTTTTGTCCCAGGTATTCAAATATCCGGGCAAGGGCATCTCCGATGATGGTTCCGCGCAGATGACCCACATGCATTTCCTTCGCAAGGTTTGGTGAGGAATAGTCAACAACCACGTTTTGCCGCTCTGGCAAAGGTTCCACCAGGTGTTCTGCAGTGCGCAGTGTATTCATCTGTCCAGTCAGGTACTGGGGAGAAATAAATATATTGATGGGCCCAGGACCAGCAAGTTCCACCTTGTCTGCCAAGCCGGAGAGATCCAGTTCGGCAATGACCTTTTCGCCCAGTTCCCGGGGATTGGTCTTGAGCTGCTTGGCAACACCCATGATCCCGTTGGCCTGGTAATCACCGAATTTGGCTTCACGGGCATAGTTGATCAGGGCCTTGCTTTCAGGGAGGCCTGATACTTCGCTGATACGCTCAGCAATGATGGATTCAAGATGCTGCTTCAGATTCATTGATGGGTTGGTGCCGCAGGAAAAACGAGGGGCATTTTACACCAAAGCAGGATGAGATTCAGGACGCAAACGCAATGAATTACTGGAGCAGACCCCGGATCGAGACACAACGCTCATCTTCCTGCTGTAATTCCAGGAATCGCTTTGACAGTACAGGTCTGTAACTTGCAAATTCACTGCTTAAATCAGCTAGCCTAGCATTATTGGCCTCGGTACAGGTTGAGGGTAACAGTTCGATGTAGGAGTTGAGGAAGCGCTCTGTGCCGCCGGCATCCAGGGCAGAATAATGGCTCAGTACGTCATCAGCCATTGCATCTTCCAATGCGGTTTGTTCAGCAGTAAAAAGGTTTCTCATGATTGCGCGAAGGGTGGCCAGTTTCAGGTTGTCCGGGTTTTCAATAATCATATCAAGAAACTGTTTTTTCACTGCCAATTCAGGGCGAACTGCGCGGACTGCAAAAGTATTGTTAATGCCCTGATCACTTGGATCCAAACGGCTTTCATTGTCCAGGAGGCTTTCATAATCACCATGTTGGAAACGATTCAGTGCATAGACAATGTCCCAGCGTTTATCCTGGTCAATCGCCAGCCCTTCGATCTGACTTGAACCTTCCAGGAGCGCCAGCAGGCTATCAAGTGCTTCTGTCGTATGGGCTCTATTGGAAAAGTTATCAAACCAGATTTTTTGTATTTCAGAGCCCGGGTTAGCCGCTTGCAACTGTGACCAGATAAAGTCCTGAATCTGTCTGCGGTTTTCCTCAAAGCCGCTAAAGCGACTGTAATAATTGAATGCTCTGGCCAGGTTGCCGCTGACCTGTCTTACCACGTCTTCATTCAGTTCTCCCGTAATATTTGAAACAGCAAAGTCTACAAAATCGTCGAGGGAGAGGCTGCTTCGCATAACACTGGCCCAGAGTGTGTTCCATAACATTAGGCGAGTAGTTGGGTTGCTGAAGTCGTTGATATGATCCCGTAAAGTTTCAAAGGACACTGGATCCAGATCCATTTCGAAATAGGCATAATCGTTTTCGTTTGTCAGAACCAGGTCGGGGCAGGGAAGTCCAACTGCATCACTGACATAGGTTACTGGGCCGCTGTAAGTTACCGGTATCGTATTTCCTGCCACCATGGTGTTGTCGGTATAACGATACAAACCTATTAGGGTCTTCTGGCTTCGCAGCACTTTGTCAGCCTCCCGGTTTTTGGGGACAAACTGCAAAAGCCTGAGGTCGATGATGGTGTTGTTATAGCAGCTGATATCCGTGCGTATGGTGTTGGCACCTGATTGCTGCAACCATTCCTTTTGCCACTGCGACAAATCCATACCGGCACTATTGGCCAGAGCGTTGACGAAGTCATCAAGAGTGGCATTGCCGAATGCATTTTCTTTCAGGTAATTACTGACCCCGCGACGAAAGTTCTCTTCACCAATAAAGTAGGAGAGCTGTTTTAGTACTGCGCTGCCTTTTTCGTAGGTGATGGTGTCAAACACCTCGAAAGCAGCATCTGTTGTAGGAACCTGTGCAGGAGCAACAGGGTGGGTTGTTACCCTGTCATCAGCTATGTAGGCACGGGATTTGTCTCTTGAATAAAACACATTCCAGGCATTCTTGAATTCACTGGCTTCCATTAATGCCAGGAATGACATGTAAGTGGCGAAACTTTCATTCAGCCAGAGGTCATTCCACCACTCCATGGTGACGAGATCTCCAAACCACATATGAGCCATTTCATGTGCAATTACCTCGGTCAACCTATTTCTCTGCCTTTCACTTTTCTCGCCTCGGCTGATGTAGCCTTCGTTAAAAGTCACTGCCCCGAGGTTTTCCATGGCGCCTGGATTGAAATCGGGCACAATGATCTGGTCATACTTGTCCAGTGGGTATGGGACATCGAAATATTCCTGGAAAAAGGCCATGAACTGTTTGGTGGGGATGAACCATTCCTCGATATCGACAAATTCAGCAAGATTTCTCCTGGCAAAAAGTCTGAGGGCAATGCCATCAGCGTCATCCTCCCAGAGAAAAAAAGGTCCGGCATGAAATGAATAGAGATAGGAAGAAATCGGCGGGGTAGCCGGAAACTGCCAGTGCCGTCGATTTCCCTGTTGACTGATACTTGATTCTCTCTGGTTGGAAATCACTTCCCAGCTTTCCGGTACAAGAACATCCAGTGTAAATGGGGCCTTCAGGTTTGGCTGGTCAAACAGTGGGAACAGCCTGTTGGCTTTATAGGGCTCGAAATTGGTGTAGAGGTAGATTTCGTCATTTTCAGGGTCGGTAAATTTATGCAGGCCATCGCCATCAGTGGTGTATGGGTGACGAAAAGAAATAACGACTTCATTTGCGCCAGCACTGAAATTTTCCTGCGCTACAGTGATAAACCAGTGCTCATATTGCCAGTCCACAGCCTGGTTGTTCACCGTCATGAATAAAACTTCACCCTCATCAAAGTCAAAAGTGATAGGCGAATTGTTGCCTTGGGCCAGGTTGAAGTTGATGGTGACCACGCCATCGAAAATGTCAGCATTCTCTTCAATAGTAAGTGACAGTGAGTAAGACACATCGCTGATTTGCCTGGCACGGAATTCGGCATAATCCTGTTCGAGAATCTGAACTTCATTTCTGGCGACAGGCTGGTCCTGCGCAAAACCCTGTTTTCCTGGCAATATTGAAAGACAAAGGAGTGTCGCAATAGTACAGCGAAGGAGCGGAGTACTGACGATCATGAGTTCTGCCCAATGAAGAGAAGTCTGAAAATGATATGAATTGTGGTGCATCAACTCAAGATGTTATTCTCCGGGCACTTTAAGGAGGAGGTTCAATGCTTATCAATCCCAAAGTCTTCATTTTATCAGCGGTACTTCTGGTCGCCTGTGGCGGTGAGACTGAAACAGTGGATACACCAACCGTTGAACAGGCTCCTGCAGTTGCGCCTGCGCAAGTAGTGGATGTAATTCCGGACATTGAAAACTGCGACCCTGAAGAGGGTATTGAGTTCCTTTGTGGTGTGGTGAATGGCGAAGATATCCTCAGGCTAGGAGATTCCGACTGGTTACTGGTTTCGGGCATGGACGGGAGTCTGACAGGCGCTGATATTCGCGGGAAAATCCACTTGGTCAATGCCATGGACAAAAACGCAGAGATTCTTTTTCCGGGAACTAACCCGGGCTTTCAGCACGATACTGAATTGTATGGCGATTGTCCTGGCCCTATAAATATTGAATCTTTTTCCGCTCATGGACTTGCCCTGCATCCAAGTGACAAGGGGCCTGATATCTATCGGCTATACATGACAAGTCATGGTGAAAGGGAAGCTATCGAGGTATTTGAAGTTGAGGCTTTTGTAAAACCAACGATTACCTGGACAGGCTGTATTCCGATGCCTGCCAGTTCCTGGACCAACAGTGTCGCGATCCTTTCAGATGGTGGTTTTGTGGCAACCCAGTTTTTCAACCCTGCTGATCACACTATTGATAATGTGCTCGCCGGAGAAGTGACAGGTCATATCTTCGAATGGCATCCAGGAGAAGAGGTGCGTGTTATACCTGGGACCGAACTGTCTGGAGGAAATGGCATCGTAGTCTCCGAAGATGAGCGCTGGATCTATGCGGCATCCTTTGGCACGGGCGAGCTTGTGCGCTTTGATCGGAATAGCACACCAATTGCACGTGAGGAAATTCCACTGGGGATCCTTGGTGATAATATTCGCTGGTCTCCCCGAGGCACACTTTTAAGTGCAGGCAATAACACTGGCAGCTTTTGCGGCCAGCCTCCCTGTGAAACAGGTTGGGGAATAGTGGAGATTAACCCTGATGATCTTGTTGCCACACGTATTGTATCTGTGGGTGGAGATTCAGCGATGCACGATGCCAGTACAGCACTTCTGGTGAATGATGAAATATGGGTGGGGACCTACAGTGGAGACAGGCTGGCAATAATTCAGCCCTAGAAAAATACCGGCAATAAAAAAGGCGTCTGTTGACGCCTTTTTCGTTTCTTATTGATATTACTCGCCAGTGGCAAAACAGTAATAGAACCCGTTTCCGCCTGAGGCCTGGAGCTGTTCCTGGCTGCATCCTCTTGAAGGATGCGTCGCATTCCAGGATTCTGCCAATGGACCGCCACCAATGCGATCAAAGTGACCGACCATGGCGCGTGACTGGTCGGTGTTGCTGGTCCAGTTGTTACAGGTGAGTTCAGAGGCTGTGCCATCCGGGTTGGTGCCAGTCAGGATGTCGTGCATGTTGGGCTGATCCCCGACACCATTAACAGTCCCACCGGATTCAGTCAGGGCCCGCTGCTTGTTCACATTAGTATTGCTGTAATGCAGATCTACCACACCTCGGGCAACCAGTTCACCATTGGCGTTATACCATGGGCCGCTGCCTATTCTGTCACGTGCATAGACGCCATCTGGACCCGTTGTGCTTAAATAGGCGCGCCATGTTTTACCGGTCACTCCTGCTTCCTCGGCAAGCACGGCGCAATGGGCATCGGCTCCGGCAAGGCCGCCAAGGTTGGCGCCATCACCAGATCCCCGACTGGTAATAAAGAAACTCATACTGGTGTCTTGCTCAGCCTGTCCTCCTGGTTGCGCTATTACTGGAATAGATGCGCATGAAAGTAGGGCGCCTGCGATAAGTATTTTTTTCATTGTTGTTTCCCTCTGGATGTCGCCTTTTAGGCTTTCTAATTAGTCTTACTTCAATCTGGACAAGTATGAATAACAGCCAAGTGTGCAAGTATCGTGAAGATTGAATGTTTTAAGTTAATTTCATTAAGTCAAAATACAAAACAATCCATCGGTATGGACTCCTCTGGGCATGTGGGGCAAGATTAATTCTGAAAAAGATTAATTCAAAATTAGCAGTCGAGGAGCACATGACCAGTCGTCGAAAATTCCTTACCCGTACCGCTTCTCTGGGCGGGGCATTAGCTTATCCAGGGATGCTTTTTGCGCAAATGCAGGGCGCCCTGCAGGTGGAAAAGCTGAATTTTCTTGAAATCAGCGTTGCCAACCCGGCACGCAGCCTGGCGTTTTACCAGGAACTCTTTGGGTTTCCGGTACAGTCCGTCTCAGGGGACAGCACTGTGCTTAAAATAGGCAGTGAAAACCAGTTCATGACCATTCGACCGGTCCTGGACAACGAGACACCAAGAATAACGACGCTGGGGTATTCCGTGCCTGATTTCTCCCCTGACAGGATACTGGACACGCTTGAAGCCAATGGATTTCGTAAAACAGTGGCGCCTGATATCAGCTGGCCTGGCATTGAATTTCCCATGACCACCTGGACACGATCCAATGGTGAGGCTACAGAAGTCTACTTTTCAGATGCCCGCGGCCTGATCGTGCGCCTCACTGATACTTCCTGGTGTGGCGGCGGTGGACCGCTAGGCAATGTCTGTAATGCACCTGAAGCAGCACCAGACGGCATGATTCACCTTGATGAAATCAATCACTTTACCTGCTTCGTCAATGATGGCGCCGGAGCCAATGTTTTCTATCAGGAGCTCTTTGGCCTGGAAATACAGGCATTCCAGGGCCCCAACTCACCGGTTACAGGTATCGGTGATGGTAAACAGTTTGTCATGTATGCAGGCCCATTACGTGAAGGTGGAAATACTCCGGCCAATATTCATCATGCCAGTTTCAATATGACAGGTTTCATGGTGGATGATGTGCTTGAAACACTGACAGACTATGGTTTGAGTGACAGGGCAGAGCGTCAGACTGGCCCCATGATGCATTACATCAGTCTGCGGATGCCGCCGCGTGGCGGGGTTGAAGGGGGAACGCCAGAAGTCTATTTCACCGATCCTGACGGTATCCTGATGCAAATTCAGGATATAACCTACTGCGGGGGTGGTGGCTATCTTGGTGAAGTCTGTCTGACGAATCAGAATCTATAGGCGCAAGCTCTTCCTTCACCTGGATTGGCAGGTGTTCAGCTGGGCAAACCCACTGAGCATAATATGGACCCCAGCAATTCTGGACATGACACGAAAGGACTGTGATCACTGTTCAACTGGACCATCTCATCACAGGCTTGCTTTTTCAGCATATGCCGTTGATGACTGATAGGTATTACATGGTCATGCAGGCAGCAGATATAGGTTTTCTGTACACGGCCAAATCCTTCTCCGGATATCCTGACTTTTCCTGAAAATGGCAGTACTGCCTGCTTAGGAAAATGCCCGGGAATCAGAGCACGTGGGCTGCAGTTGTAAAACAGCTCCTCAATCGCCTGATCCGGGATGGAACAGGTCGCTGTGTCTTTTGAGACAGACATCTGGTTTTCTATTGGTGCTTGCCCAACGGCAACCCTGTTCGCGGCAATCAGGCTGAACAGGCTCTGGCCATTTTCGGGCAGGTAAGCGCTGAGATAGACCAGTCTTTCCAGCTTGTCAGCCATTTCTTCAGCGACCTGGGAAATCACTATTCCAGCCATACTGTGACCCACTAGTATTACTTTTTTATCAATATTATCAATATATTGAGATATATAACTAGAATATACCTTAAGGTTTGTTTTGCCCGGTTCTGCAGTATTTTTACCATGGGATGGTAAATCGGGCGCATGGCATTCAACCCCCTGGGTTTCCAGGATGGGGATCAGGGACTGCCAGCAACTGGCGTCATGCCAGGCACCATGAACCAGTACATAGGCCGGTTTTTCCAGGGTTTCAGTCCTTGTTGTTGAGATGATGGTCCATGTCCAGCGCAGGCTGCTTTGTCCGTGGAGTGCCCACCACCTTCCCGGGAACGCCCACCACGGTGGTATGAGGGGGTATATCCTGTAAAACAACGGATCCGGCACCTATCCATGCGCCTTCCCCGATTGTGACATTGCCCAGGATAGCTGCACCCGCACTGATCAGAACCCCGGATTTGATCTTGGGGTGACGATCTCCGATCTCTTTGCCGGTACCGCCAAGGGTCACAGACTGCAGAATGGAGATATTGTCTTCCAACACCGAAGTTTCACCTATCACGATGCCTGTAGCATGATCCACCAGTATGCCGGAGCCTATCCGGGCCGCAGGGTGAATATCCACGGCAAAAACTTCGGATATACGGCTCTGCAGCAGCAGTGCCATGCCACGCCTGTCCTGCTGCCAAAGCCAGTGCCCAATGCGATAGGCCTGAAGCGCCTGGAATCCTTTGAAGTAGAGAATTGCGGTTGAGTAATGCTGAACAGCTGGATCACGCTCACGTATGGCCAGCAGGTCATTGGTGGTTGCTTCAAGAATGCTGTCGTCATTGCGCAGCGCTTCGTCAAACACCCCCTTTAGCGTGTTTTGTGGAACGTCATCTGTGGCCAGTTTCCCCGCCAGTAATTCACTGATCGCAGAGGCGAGATCCTGGTGCGCAAGTATTCGCTTGCTCAGATAACTGGCAAGATCAGGCTCCTGAAGAAGCTGGTCGCTGATCTCTTCACGGATTATTGCCCACAGGTCTTTGGCCATCACGTTTGCCTATGTCTGAAAACAAGCCTCTTCTACCGAGACATTGCTTTGACTATTCGAAGGGCTTGCGATTCTATAGTATGTCCTGGGGGCTATCAAATTCACCTGAAGCCTGGATTTACTGCATTGCAGGCGGATTCTGGTGTTGTTGGGAGAGAGCTGTTATCTTTCCGCGCGCTATTCGGACAGTCAGAGTCTGTACACTCCAGGACTGTCAGTGGCCACGAATAAAATAACAAGCAGTATTCAGAGTACAAAGCATGTCAGTTAAAAATGTAGCGATTCTGGGGGGCGGCAGTTTTGGCTCCGTTATCGCCAACATCATTGCCCATAACGGCCACAAGACTCTTCTGTGGATGCGCGATGCAGAACAGGCTGAATCTCTCAATTCTCTTCATGAGAATGTAAATTACCTGCCCGGATACAAGATTCATGATGATGTTGTTGCCACCACTGACCTGGCAGGCGCAGTAAAAGATGTAGACCTTATTTTCGTCGCTGTGCCCAGCAGCAGCTTCAGGGACGTCGTGAGGCAGATGAAACCGTTGATTCACAAAGATGTCATCCTGGTCAGTTTGACCAAGGGCATTGAAGCCAAAACATTTGCCCTGATGAGTCAGATCCTTGCTGAAGAAACCAACAATGCACATATTGCAGTGCTCAGCGGGCCCAACCTTGCCAAGGAGATTTCCGGAGGCAGTCCAACAGGCGCTGTGGTTGCGAGCAAGGATCATGCAGTAGTTATTGAAGTCCAGGAAGTGCTGCGTTCAGATTCCTTCCGCGTCTATTCCAATTCAGACATGCTGGGTGTGGAATTGGGCGGTTCCCTGAAAAATATCTATGCCATTATTGCCGGTCTCGCCCAGGCATTGGGCATGGGTAACAATACCAATGCGATGCTGGTGACACGAAGCCTTACCGAGATGGCACGATTTGGTGTAAAGCTCGGCGCAGATCCCATGACCTTTCTTGGTTTATCCGGTGTCGGTGACCTGATCGTGACCTGTTCCTCTCCCTTGTCCAGAAACTTCCGTGTTGGCAAGGCGCTGGGAGAAGGTAAAGACATTGATGCTGTGATCAGTGAAATGGACCAGGTTGCAGAGGGTGTTAATACCCTGAAGCAGGTGAAGGAAAAGGCAGAAGAACTGGATGTGCAAATGCCACTGGTAAACGGGCTCTATGAAATTGTGTACAACAATGAAACCGTTAACCATATAATACGGTCGTTAATGCTGGAGGAGCAGGGACTGGATGTCGAGTATGCCACCGGGAGTGTGCATACTTGATACGTATTCAACCTTAAACGGAGCAGGTTATGCTTTCCGGGCATAACTGACGAAAAGTTCCCAGGAGGACTTCTCATGAATGATGTCAGGACCGAAGAGTTAAAACGCAATATCCTTTCTTTGTCACAATGGGTTCGTATCCTGTATATGGTTTTTTATGCCATTGCGTGCTGGCTGATTACCATTATCTTGCCGGTTATCATTATCGCCCAGATTCTGATCAGTCTTATTTCAGGCAGGGATAATGAAAACCTGAGAACAGTCGGTATGCGAGTCGCCGATTACTTTCACGACATGCTGACTTTTCTTGTCTATGGTTCGGAAACAAAACCCTGGCCCTTCAATGACTCTGATTCAGCAGACACTGCCAGCCATTCTGATTTCGAGGTAACGCCGGAAACGAAACCTGAGCCGGAGCCGGAACCAGAGCAGGAGCCGGAAGCTGAAACAGACTCAACTCCGGCAAGCGAACAAAGTGATGAGCCTAAAAGCGAAGACGTTTTTGCTGACATCAGTTTTACAGACAGTGCTGATGACTCTGCTGCAGAGGAAGACGTTAGTGACGCTGACGACAGTGCCAGTGACGAGCCGGAAAAGAAAGAGTGAGGCGAGTGACTGTTTTTTTGATTGATACAGGCAGAGCCTGAGCATTTTTTAACGGCGTCGAAGTAATCTATGAATTTATTCCTGTTGCGGCATGGTGAGGCCGAACCAAGTGCTTCCACGCCAGCCGGACGACAATTAACCGAATCGGGCAAGCAGGAAGTCAGCAGTGTTGCCCGTCAGTTTGCCTCCCATCGTTTTACTATTGATGCGTGTTATGTCAGTCCTGCACTGCGTGCCCAGCAAACTGCAGAAACATTTCTGTCGCAACTCTTCGATTACCCTGCACCCTCGACCATTGAAGAACTTAGTGCCAACCAGCGTGCTGCACAACTCATGAAATTTCTGGAGCAGGTTGATGCGGAGAACATCCTGCTTGTCAGTCACAACCCAATTCTTTCAGAACTGCTCGCATTACTGACAAAGGGTAACGTGGAAGACATGGTTATTCTCGGTACGGGCGAGCTTGCCTGTATTACCCTGGATATCATGGGGCTCGGCATGGGCACCTGTAACACTATCCTGCATCCTGATTCTACAGTCTCCATTTCCTGAGCCCTGCAAAATGATCAGTAGTGAACTGGCGGTCAAGGTGAATGGTCTGACACTTTCCGTAAAAACATGGGGAGAGCCAGATAAGACACCTGTGCTTGCCCTGCATGGTTGGCAGGACAATGCTGCCACCTTTGATGTGCTTGCACCACTGATGCCGGATTACTACTGGATCGTGCCCGATTTGCCTGGACATGGTCAGTCAGAACATCGCGGTATTGATGCAGACTACTATCTCTGGGGATACTGCATAGAAGTTCTGCAATTAGCAAAGAAGCTGGAACTTGACGAATTCATTCTGCTTGGTCACTCCATGGGTGGTGGTATTGCCAATCTCATTGCCGGGCTATTTCCTGAAAAGATCATAAAGCTTGTCCTGTTGGATGTGCTGGGGGTGATGACAACACCGCCAGCAAAGGCGCTTGATCAAATGCGCACAGCACTTGTGCAGCGTGTAGACAAACCCTTGCGCAAGGCGGGGATTTATTCCACCCGTGAAAAAGCAGTAAAGGCGAGAGCAAAAAACGGCATCAGCCAGGATGCAGCTGCCTTACTGGGAGCGCGTGGTATCGCAAAAAAAGAAGAGGCTTATTACTGGCAACATGACCAGCGTCTTTCACAAAGAAGCCTGTTAAGCATGAGCGATGAACAATTGGTGCCAGTTATGAACGCAACAACTTGTCCGACATTAGTGATCGGGTCTAAGGAGGCGGTGATTCGACAGGAAGTGATTGAATCACGAAAGGCCATGATGAAGGATGTGCGTGTTTTCACGCTGCAAGGCGGCCATCACCAGCATATGGATGGTGATGTTAAACAGGTGGCTTCCCTGATACAGGAATTTCTGGAAGAGAAGTCGAAAGCTTAGCCAATCAACGACAGAAACTCTGACCGTGTGCCTGGCTTGTCCCGGAATGCACCAAGCATGCAGGATGTCGTCATGACAGAGTTCTGCTTTTCCACGCCGCGCATCATCATGCACATATGCTGTGATTCAATGATGACACCAACACCCTGTGCCGAAGTGATCTCAAGAATGGTTTCAGCGATTTGCTGGGTCAGGTGTTCCTGGATCTGAAGCCGTCGGGCAAAGATATCAACGATGCGGGCGATCTTGGATAACCCGACAACCATTTCAGTAGGCAGGTACGCCACATGGCATTTACCAATGAAAGGCAGCAGGTGATGCTCACAAAGAGAATAGAGTTCGATATTCTTGACGATGACCATTTCATTGGACGTGGTCGGAAATAGGGCGCCATTGACCACCTCATCTATGTCCTGGTTGTAGCCATTGGTCAGAAACTGCATGGCTTCGGAAGCTCGTTTGGGCGTGTCTTTAAGGCCGTGACGGTCGAGGTCTTCGCCGATATTTTCGATAATGCTTGCGTAGGCTTTCGCCAAGGTATTGTCTTGCATGGTTTTTCTTCTGTCTTTCTCTTTCTGCCGGGGGCCGGTTACGAGTAAACTGCGCACCCTACGCGAATATTAAAACCGGGTAAAGCAGTTCTGTGAAAAAGCAAACACCTCGAACAGTGAGTGAATGGATAGACTTCGTAAAGCAGGGACTTTCCGAATATCCCCTGTATTACGGGCACGGGACTGACAACCCTGAGGATGAAGCTGCATGGCTGGTCAGTCATGTTGTATTGGGAGATACGCAGCCAAGCGCAGATGGGATTACTTCTGACACACTCGTAAAGGATGATCTTGCAGAACAGATAATGAGTTTGCTGACAGAAAGAACGCAGCAGCAAACACCATTGGCCTATCTGCTAAAAGAAGCCTGGTTTGCAGGTCATCGATTTTACGTGGATGAGCGGGTACTGGTGCCCCGGTCGCCAATTGCAGAGCTGATTACCAACCATTTTGCCCCTTTGCTGCCGGATACACCTCGCAGGATTCTGGACTTATGTTGCGGCAGCGGTTGTATTGGCATTGCGGCAGTGCTGGCATTTCCTGAAAGCCAGGTGGTGCTTTCAGATAATTCACCGGAAGCATTGGAAGTGGCGGCAATCAATACCCGGCGATTTGCACTCACTGATCGAGTCAGCCTTTGTGAGTCCGATCTGTTTAATGACCTGGACGGACGTTTTGACCTGATAATCAGTAATCCTCCTTATGTGTCCCGAGAGGAATACCAGGGCTTGCCAGAGGAATACCATCGGGAGCCAGAGGCTGGTCTTGTCAGTAAGCAGGATGGGCTGGAAATTCCCCTTTCAATCATTGGGCAGGCAACCGGTTACCTCAATGCCGAAGGTTTGCTGGTGCTTGAAACCGGTTATACCTGGCCAGAACTGGAAAAGGCGACAGTTGATCTCCCAAAGATCTGGCTCGATTTTGAATTTGGTGGTGAGGGTGTTTGTGCCATTGCTGCCAAAGACCTGGTTTAACCCATCGAACAAGATTAACTCCTGTGATTAAAAAAGGACGCTAAGGCACCGTCATAACTGGTTTTTCCAGTAACAAAAGTGTGGTTGATGCGTTATAATGCGCGCCTTTTTTATTCGCAGCACACTCCCATGTCAGGTAACTCAATAGGCAAATTGTTTACAGTGACTTCCTTCGGTGAAAGTCACGGGCCAGCCCTTGGCTGTATTGTTGATGGCTGCCCGCCGGGGATGGCTCTCAGTGAAGCCGATTTGCAGGCCGATCTTGACCGCCGCAAGCCTGGTGCAAGCCGTTATACCACGCAGCGCAGGGAAAGTGACTCGGTTAAAATACTTTCAGGGGTCTTTGAAGGGATGACGACGGGCACGCCGATTGGCATGGTCATTGAAAATCAGGACCAGAAAAGTAACGCCTACAGCAAGATAAAAGACCTTTTCCGTCCTGCCCATGCAGATTACACCTATCAGCAAAAATATGGGATCAGGGATTATCGTGGCGGCGGCCGTTCCTCGGCCCGTGAGACTGCCATGCGTGTTGCCGCTGGCGCTATTGCCAAGAAATACCTGCGTGAGAGCCTGGGAGTAGAGGTCAGAGGTTATTTATCGCAACTGGGCCCTATCAAGGCTGACCTGGTGGACTGGGATGAAGTGCATAACAACCCCTTTTTCTGCCCTGACCCGTCCAAAGTGGACGAGATGGCGGCTTACATGGAAGCGCTTGGTAAGGAGGGTGATTCCATAGGTGCCAGGATATCAGTGGTCGCTACCGCAGTACCCCCTGGACTTGGCGAACCGGTGTTTGACCGGTTGGATGCTGAACTGGCCCACGCCCTGATGAGTATTAATGCCGTTAAAGGAGTTGAAGTGGGTGCCGGCTTTGATTCAGTTGCCCAGAAAGGTTCAGAACACCGGGATCTCATCAAGCCAGAGGGATTCCAGAGCAATAATGCCGGCGGCGTACTGGGTGGCATCAGCTCAGGCCAGGATATCGTGGCTCATATCGCGCTCAAACCCACATCAAGTATTCGAATCCCTGGAGATACGATAGATATTGACGGTAATCCGGCTGAAGTGATTACCACGGGTCGACATGATCCCTGTGTTGGTATTCGTGCGACGCCCATTGCCGAGGCCATGACGGCGATAGTGCTGATGGATCACCTGATGAGACACAGAGCCCAAAATGGTGGCGTGGAATCAAAAACACCGGTAATACCTTCTGGTACAGGTTGATAGAATTTAAATGAATATTGTTTCATAATACATTGTAATTTAAGAGAAAAAATATGGCTGGAAAGACATTATACGATAAGCTGTGGGAATCCCACCTGGTAAAAGACCTGGATGACGGAACCTCGCTGATATATATCGATCTGCACTTCCTGCATGAAGTGACTTCACCCCAGGCTTTTGAAGGCTTACGCCTGGCAGGCCGAAAACCCTGGCGCGCAGGCGCCAATATGGCCACCCCTGATCACAATGTTCCCACAACCCTAGATGAACGTTCTCAAGGTGTTGAAGGGATTGTTGATCCGGTTTCAAAGATCCAGGTGCAGTCCCTGGACAGTAACTGCAATGAATTTGGGATTGATGAATTCGAGATAGACGATCCAAGACACGGCATAGTGCATGTCATCGGACCAGAACAGGGAAGAACTCTTCCCGGTATGACCATTGTATGTGGCGACTCCCATACTTCCACCCATGGTGCCCTGGGCTCCCTGGCTCACGGCATTGGTACCTCTGAGGTAGAACATGTACTGGCGACCCAGTGCCTGGTACAGAAAAAAGCCAAAAACATGCTGGTTCGGGTTAATGGCCAGTTGAATCCAGGTGTTACGGCCAAGGACGTTGTCCTGGCTATCATCGGCAAAATAGGCACAGCCGGTGGTACTGGTTACACCATCGAATTCGGCGGGGAAGCCATACAATCCCTGTCAATTGAAGGTCGCATGACGGTTTGTAATATGGCTATTGAAGCAGGCGCAAGAGCAGGCCTGGTTGCTGTTGATGATAAAACCATCGAATACGTGAAAGGCCGGCCATTTGCCCCAAATGGAGAGACCTGGGAAAAGGCCGCAGCAGCATGGAAAGGGCTGGTCAGCGATGCAGATGCAGACTTTGATGCCGTTGTAGACCTTGAAGCGACCGAAATCGTCCCGCAGGTGAGTTGGGGGACTTCCCCTGAAATGGTTGCGCCGGTAACAGGCGTTGTGCCTGACCCGGCTGATGCTGGCAATGAAACAAGGCAGAATAACTACCAGCAGGCCCTGAAATACATGGGTCTGGAAGCAGGAACCCCTATACAGGCCATTAAACTGGACCGGGTTTTTATTGGCTCCTGCACAAACTCCCGTATTGAAGATCTTCGCGCAGCCGCTGCGGTGGTGAAAGGTCGTAAAGTGGCAGACAGCATCAAGGAGGCCCTGGTAGTGCCAGGCTCCGGACTGGTCAAAAAACAGGCAGAAGAGGAAGGTCTGGACAGAATATTTACCGAGGCTGGCCTGCAATGGCGTGAGCCTGGATGTTCCATGTGTCTGGCCATGAACGCAGACCAGCTGGGCGAAGGGGAGCATTGCGCCTCTACTTCAAACCGTAACTTCGAGGGCAGGCAGGGATTTGGCGGCAGAACTCACCTGGTCAGCCCTGCGATGGCGGCAGCAGCGGCTGTGCATGGACATTTTGTCGATGTTAGAGAGCTCCAATTACATTAATATCAGTTAGTTAGAGAATAATCATGAAGAAGTTTATAGCAGAAGATGGGCTGGTTATGCCCCTGGACAGGGCTAACGTGGATACTGACTACATCATCCCCAAGCAGTTTCTGAAGTCCATCAAGCGAACCGGATTTGGTAAAAACCTCTTTGACGAGGCCAGGTACCTGGACAAGGGATTGCCTGATGCTGATTGCTCCGGACGCCCGTTAAACCCGGATTTCGTCATGAATCAGCCACGTTACGAGAGTGCATCAATTTTGCTTGCCAGGGAAAATTTCGGTTGTGGCTCCAGCCGTGAACATGCTCCCTGGGCACTCGATGATTATGGTTTTCGCTGCATCATTGCCCCGAGTTATGCGGATATTTTCTTCAATAACTGCGTTAAGAATGGGATATTACTTATTGTTTTAGAAGAAAATATTGTAGAAGAGCTGTTCCAGGAAACTAATGCAACGGTGGGTTACCGACTTGCAGTAGACCTGGCTGACCAGACGATCACAAAACCCGATGGCAGTCAGATTGCCTTTACCATCGAGGATTCCCGCAAGAATATCCTGCTGAACGGGCTTGATGACATTTCCCTCACACTGCAGAACAAGGACGATATCCAAGCTTTTGAAACACAGTGGCAAGAGCGGTCTCCCTGGTTGTTCACGACAACCGGGTCCTGATTACCCTAAATTAATCAGGAACATCCTAAAAAAACGAATTGACGAAATTCGCCTTTTTCTCCGCAGAATGGGGCGTTCAGAAGGATTGATATGAGCAAAACATACGATGTGGCTGTTGTAGGCGCAACTGGCGCCGTTGGCAGAACAATGCTGAACATACTTGAACAGCGTAAATTTCCCGTAGGCAACCTGTATTTGCTGGCAAGTGAACGCAGTGCTGGCGAGAAAATCACTTTTAACAAAAAGCAGTATATTGTTGAAAATCTTGATGATTTTGATTTCAGCAAAGCACAAATAGGACTTTTTTCTCCTGGTGCCAGTGTTTCGGCTGTATATGCGCCAAAAGCAGGAAAAGCTGGATGTGTGGTCATCGATAACACCTCACAGTTCCGCTATGAAGAGGATATTCCGCTTGTAGTGCCGGAAGTGAATGCCCATGCCATGGCCCAGTACGCGAACCACAACATCATTGCGAACCCCAATTGTTCTACCATCCAGATGATGGTTGCTCTGAAACCTATCCAGGAAGCTGTGGGGATCGCACGAATCAATGTGTGCACCTATCAGGCAGTTTCTGGCACCGGAAAAGAGGCTATCGATGAGCTGGCTGGCCAGACGGCGAACCTGATGAACGGCAAAGAGGCCGATGTGGCGGTGTATCCGAGGCAGATTGCCTTCAATGTCATTCCCCAATGCGACATTTTCATGGATAACGGCTACACCAAGGAAGAGATGAAAATGGTCTGGGAGACCAATAAAATCCTTGAAGATGACTCGATTCTGGTAAACCCCACCTGTGTTAGGGTTCCTGTGTTTTACTCCCATTCCGAGGCTGTCCATATTGAAACCAGGGAGAAGCTCAGTGAAGACGATGCCAGGGCATTGCTGGAGAAGGCTCCAGGGGTAACAGTCATGGATAACCGTGAAGACGGTGGATATCCAACGCCTATCGGGCAGGGAACAGACAACGACCAGGTCTGGGTTGGGCGTATTCGCAAGGACATCTCACACCCGAATGGTCTGAATTTGTGGATTGTGTCTGATAATTTGCGAAAAGGTGCTGCATTGAACTCAATACAGATAGCTGAAGTATTGATAAAAGACTATCTATAATGGATACTTGCGACGAAATCTTAAAAAGATTTCTGGTATTTTTAACGCTCAATTAAATAGCCGTAAATAGCCATAACAGGAAGACCTATGCTGGCCGGATGCAAAAAGATTTACGCCTTGTTAACGCTTGTGGTAGTGATCGCAAGTGGTTTTCATGCCAGCTCCGCACTGGCCCTAGGTCTTGGTGAATTACGGGTCAATTCATCCCTGAATGAGCCCCTGGATGCCACTATCCAACTGCTAGGTCTGGATGGGCTGAATGATAACCAGATTATTGCCGCCATGGGCTCTCCTGCTGACTTTGACAGGGCAGATGTGCAACGAACGGCGTTGATTGATACCGTGGACTTTGAGGTCATCGTCCTCAACAGTGAAGAGGGTGTGCTAATTCTGAGCAGCTCTGAACCAGTCTCAGAACCATTCCTGGGCATGCTTGTGACTGTGCGTTGGCCCACCGGGCGTTTGATGCGCAATTACACCGCTCTAATCGACCTGCCGCTTTTCATCAGTGATCAGGAAGAAGTGGTGCCACTGGATATGCCACAAACGACGGCACCAGTTCAGGAAGAGATTCCTGAGCCAGAGCCCCAGGCTGAACCTCAACCACGTGTTCTGACAAGCAATGAACCGGAAGCACCACAAACAAGCGCACCTGCCCAAGAGCCCGCACCTGTAGCCGAACCGGAACCAGAGCAGGTCGTCGCAGAATCTGAGCCAGAAGCCGATCTCATTGCAGATACTGAGCCTGAATCTTCGGCTGCTTTGGAAGAAGAGGTTGCAGAAATTGCTGAAGAGGTTGCAGAAGAGGAGACTGTCACCATTGAGTCTGGTGACAACCTGTACGACATTGCAGCGCGCACAAGACCTTCCACAAGTGTTTCCGTAGAGCAGACCATGCTGGCAATCCAGCGCAACAACCCGGACGCTTTCATTGATAACAATGTAAACATGATTCGTGTTGGCCAGGTGCTTCGCATACCTTCAATTCAGGAAATAGAAAGTATTGATCAGGCACAGGCACTGAACCAGATAGCCTTGCAAAACCAGGCAACCACAACCCAGCCATTGGCATTTAGTGACAACAATGACGCTGGTGCCCAGTTGGGATCTGATGAGCTGACCATTCTCAGCGGTGAAGATGGAGCAGATTCTATCTCCGGTGACAGTGATCTGGCAGAAACGATCGCTGCTTTGGAAAACCAGCTGGCGATCAGCGAAGAGAATCTGGATCGTGCAAGGCTTGAAAATGAAGAGCTCAGATCACGGTTTGCCGAACTGGAAGAACAGGTAGAAATACTGCAGAACATTATAGCGATGCAGGATGAGCGTCTCGCCCAGTTACAGGCCGATCTGGCCGCCAGTGCACAGGTACAAGAACCGGAGCCTGTGGCTGCTGAAGAAGTGCAGTCCCAGGTGGTAGATACGCCAGCCCAGCCACCACAGCAGGATGATTCGCTCACGGGGCAGCTGAGCCGCGTTTTCGAAAATACGGTTGTTCTGCTGTCCAGTCTGGTTGCTCTCATTCTCCTGGTAGTGGGATTCCTGGTATGGAGACGTCGTGCAGCACTGTCTGAAATGGATGATTATGAACTTGGGGGGGCGGTTGCAGCAGGTGATCCAGAAGTGTTCGCGGAAGAAGAACCTGAAGGTGCCTCAGCAGGGTTCGTGGCAGCCCTGAAGAACCGTTTTGCCAGTGAAGATGAGTCAGAGGACGAAGCGGGCGAGATTGAAGACGCTGCAGAGGACCATTACCTCGAAGACGAAGAAGAAGGCGGATTGCTGAGCAAGCTGAAAGGAATTTTTTCCAGGTCTGATGATGACGACTGGGATGATGATACCGCTCTTGCTGATGAGGATGAGATTGAAGACGATGATTTCGATGCTGATCCCGATGAAGAATATCTGGATGAATCCTTCGATGACAATGATCTTGAAGATACATTTGAAGAAACAGAAGAAGCTGATGAGTCTGAGTCTGAAGAATCTGCTCATGATGAAGAGGACGATGTTGAAGAGCTGATTGCTGATGTCTTTGATGAGGAAGACGACGCTGACGCTGAGTTAACAGACGAAGTCGAGCCAGAAGACGAAATTGTTGCTTTTGATGATAGTGCTGAAGAGTCCGGGGAGGCTGAAACCGAAGAGATCGACCTGGATATTGATGAAGTAATCGAAGACTCTGATGACGTCTCTCATGAAGACACAGAAGAAGGTGAAGTTGCCAAAACTGACGAAGCCGATCTTGATCTTGGAGATTTTGCAGCAGAAGAATCCGTGGTTGAAGAAAGCGGGGCGGATCTAGAAGATGCACCGGAATCTGAAACTTCCCAGGCAGAAGACGACGCAGGTAAGTTGATAGAGGAGTCAGAAGAAGACTCGGTAGAAACGTTTGACTTTGATCTGGGGGATTCGTCAGAGACAGCAGCTCCTGAAGCACAGTCAGATGAAGCGCCTGAAATTGAAGATGTAGAAAGTTTTGATTTCTCTCTTGACGATTCAGTTCAGCCGGAAGAAATCGTAGCGGCTAATGAAGAAGCTGATGAGGAAGATGTTGAAAGCTTTGATTTCAATATTGATGACAGCGCAGGGGAACCCGCAGCTGAAGAGTCTGAGAGCACGCAAGAAGACGTGGCAGAAGATGTTGAGAGTTTTGAATTCAAGATCGATGAAGCTGCAGCAGCTGAAGCGCCTGCAGCAGAAGAACCTGCGGCTGAGGAAGAGGTTGAAAGTTTCGAGTTTGATGTGTCATCAGTGTCCTCCTTCGAAGAGGAAACAACATCAGAAGAAGAAGCAGCTCCAGATGAAGATGTCGAAACTATTGCGCCGGATGATGCTGCATTTTCATCGGATGCCATAATCGAAATCGATGATGGCGAGGACATTGCCGATTCTCTGGCAGAGGAATCAGAAGAGGAAGTCGACCCCCTGGCAGCAGCTCTGGATGAAATCGATGCACAGGCTGGCGAGGAAAGCCCGGATAGCGAAAATGAAGATTCCGGTGACGATTTTGACCTGGGCAATATTGATATCGATGACAGCCTTTTTGAGCAGGAAGATGAAGAGGCTGCAGAAGCTCCTATAACTGATCGTGACGAATCATCTACCAAGCTGGATCTTGCAGTTGCCTATGAAGCTATGGGTGACCTGGATGGGGCCAGGGAAATTCTCGAGGAAGTCATTGCTGAAGGAAATGACACCCAGATAGCTGAAGCGAAAAAACTGCTGGAGAAATGGCAGAACTCCTAGAGCCTGCAGTCGAAGGCCATAATGCCCAGCGAGTTGCGCTTTGTATTGAATACAACGGCAGTTCATTCAATGGTTGGCAAAGCCAGAAATCCCAGGACGTTGCCACAGTCCAGGAAACCCTCGAAAGTGCTCTTGCCAAAGTCGCAAATCACCCTGTAAAACTCACCTGTGCTGGTCGAACGGATACCGGTGTCCATGGCATTGGACAGGTAGTGCATTTTGATTTCGATAACCCAAGGTCTGAAGAGGCCTGGGTCAGGGGTGGAAACTCTCATTTGCCTGATACAGTGTCTGTACGATGGGCAAGGCAGGTGTCCCAGGACTTCCATGCGCGTTTTTCTGCCAGCGCTCGACGTTATCGCTATATCATTTATAACAATGCTGTCAGGCCTGCCTTGTTAAGCAAACTCGTTACACCCCATTACATACCGCTGAATGAAAAAGCCATGCATGAAGCTGGCCAGCAATTGCTGGGTGAAAATGATTTCACATCATTTCGTGGTGCCACCTGTCAGTCTTCGACACCTATGCGAAATGTCCAGGCACTGTCCATAAAAAGGCAGGATGATTTTGTCATAATGGATATTCAGGCCAATGCGTTCCTGCTGCATATGGTGCGAAATATTGCAGGAACATTGATGGAAATTGGGGAAGGAGGTAAACCGGTTTCCTGGGCAGGAGAGGTGCTTGCAATGAAGGACAGAACACAGGCGGGTGCCACGGCACCTCCGGATGGGCTCTATCTTGCTGGTGTTGTTTATCCTGATGAATTCGATTTGCCTGAAAGCCCCGAAGGGCCCGTTATTTTGGGGTTTTGAAGACTGAATTTGTAGGCTATTTGTCCTTCATTTGTTAGAATTCTCACAGGTTTATCCCTTCCGGCTTGGCACCAGTATTAAATTCAGACTAGTTCGACATTGCCTGTATCCGCGGTGAAAGAGCAGCCTATAAAAGTGCTGTCATTTGCGGGCCGGGTTGGTATTTATGATGAAAACAGACGCCAGGACATTAATAAAAATCTGCGGGATGACCCGAGAGGCTGATGCCCTGGCAGCTGTGTCCATGGGTGCTGATGCCATTGGTATGCTGTTTTACGACAAGAGCCCAAGGTTTGTGGAAAACAATCAGGCAGCCACTATCACCAGGGCTGTCGGTGACAGGGCATTGAAAGTGGGTTTATTCGTGGATGCACCTGCAGAACAAGTCCACTCGGTACTTGCGGACGTACCACTGGATATCCTGCAGTTTCATGGCAATGAAAGCCTGGCGTACTGTGCAGGATTTGGTCGACCTTTCTGGAAGACTATTCGGGTCAGGGAGCCGGAGGCTGTGATAGAGCAGGTCAAGGGTTACCAGGAAGCCGCAGGGATACTCCTGGATACCTGGCATCCCACCCAGGCAGGCGGTACCGGCAAGTCATTTGACTGGTCTGTCACTGAAAATCTGATGATTGATCAGCACCTGATCCTGGCGGGCGGATTAAACCCGGATAACGTTGCCAGTGCTATCGAGCAGGTTCAACCATGGGCCGTCGATGTTGCCAGCGGTGTGGAAGAAAGTCCCGGAATCAAATCTGAACATTTAATGAAACAATTTATAGACGAGGTTAATCGTGTCAGCACCGAAACCCCTTGAGGGACAATTCAGCGGCCCTGATGAGCATGGCCATTTTGGACAGTTCGGCGGAATTTTTGTGGGTGAAACACTCATGCCGGCTTTGGAAGAACTAAACCGTAAATATGCAGAGCTTAAAGCTGATCCAGAGTTCTGGGCAGAATTTGACTATGACCTGAAACATTACGTGGGCAGGCCATCACCACTTTATCTTGCTGAGCGCATGAGCGATGAACTGGGAGGTGCCCGGGTATACCTGAAACGGGAAGATTTGAATCATACCGGCGCGCACAAGGTAAACAACACCATTGGTCAGGCGCTGCTTGCCAAGGCCATGGGAAAGACTCGTATTATTGCAGAAACGGGCGCAGGTCAGCATGGAGTTGCCTCGGCCACTGTAGCAGCACGCCTTGGCCTTGAATGCCACGTTTATATGGGCACCGAAGACATCAGGCGTCAGTCTGCAAATGTGTATCGCATGAAAATGCTCGGCGCGAACGTGGTTGGCGTGGATTCCGGTTCATGTACATTGAAGGATGCCATGAATGAGGCCCTGAGGGATTGGGCGACCAATGTAGATAATACTTATTACATTATCGGTACGGTCGCAGGACCCCATCCATATCCAATGCTGGTGCGTGACTTCCAGTGCGTCATTGGGCGTGAAGCAAGAGAGCAGTGTCTGGAAATGACAGGTCGCTTGCCCGATACCCTCGTTGCCTGTGTAGGTGGCGGTTCTAACGCCATTGGTCTGTTCCATCCTTTTATTCCCGATGAATCAGTCGCTATTGTTGGTGTTGAAGCGGGTGGTCATGGCCTGGAAACCGGCGAGCACGCCGCGCCATTGTGTACTGGGCAGCCCGGCGTACTGCATGGTAACCGGACATACCTGATGAATGATGAGAATGGACAGATCCTGAATACGCATTCTATTTCGGCGGGTCTTGATTATCCCGGTGTGGGCCCGGAACATGCCTGGTTGAAAGATATGAAGCGTGCCACATACACCTCGGTGACAGACCAGGAAGCACTTGAGGCGTTTCGTTTCCTGACCCGTATGGAGGGTATTATTCCCGCACTGGAGACCAGTCATGCCATTGCATGGGTGATGAAGGAAGCGCCAAAGCTGCCTAAAGATCATATTATGATTGTTAACCTTTCAGGACGTGGCGACAAGGATATGCATACGGTCGCTGAAATTGAAGGGATAGAAGTCTGAGGCTTTTATCTGAACAAACGAGTAAAGCAGTATGAGCAGAATCAGCGGATGTTTTGAGAATTTGCAGCGTTCAGGTCGCAAGGCACTGATCCCTTTCCTGACAGCAGGTGATCCGAATATCAGTACAACACTTTCCCTGATGCATGCCCTGGTGGCAAACGGTGCCGATATCATCGAGCTGGGGTTTCCCTTTACTGACCCAACTTCTGATGGTCCTGTAATACAGCGTGCAGTGGAAAGAGCGCTGGCTAACAATACCAGTCTGCGGAATGTGCTGGATACGGTGAGCCTTTTTCGTGAGAAAAACACAGAGACTCCCATTGTGCTTATGGGATATCTGAATCCTGTCGAATGCATGGGTTATCAGGTATTCGTTGATGCAGCGGTAGCAGCGGGTGTGGATGGCATGCTGATTGTGGATATGCCCCCTGAAGAATCCCATGACCTGAAAGTTATTGTAGACAAGTCAATTCTCGACATGATTTTCCTCGTGGCACCGACCACTTCTGATGAGCGTGCAGCCGAGATCTGCGCACAAAGCAGTGGCTATGTTTACTATGTATCATTAAAAGGGGTTACCGGCGCAGGTCACCTGGACATTGAGTCTGTGAAAAGTAACCTGGCGCGATTCCGAAGCAAAACGAGTCTTCCTGTGGGAGTGGGTTTCGGGATCAAGGATGCAGAGACTGCTAAAATGATTGCCGAAATTGCTGATGCGGTAGTTGTTGGCAGTGCCCTGATCAATAAAATTGCCGAGCTTGATGCTGGCAAGGAATACAGTGCTGAAGAATTACAGTCACATATCGGGCTTATTAGTGAAATGCGCAAGGGAATGGATAGCTGATTTTCATGTCTAAACAGAATATGCAGAAAGGCAGGCATACAGAATTATGAGTTGGATCGATAAAATTCTACCTTCAGTAGGACGCTCCGATGATTCAGGTAAATCACGAAGCATACCCGAGGGTCTCTGGAAAAAATGCCCTCGTTGTGAGGCTGTGTTGTACCGGGACAGTCTGCTGGAAAACCTGGATGTGTGTCCCAAGTGTGATCATCACCTGAGAATATCTGCACGTCGACGTCTTGAGATCTTTCTCGACCCGGAAAACCAGGAAGAATTGGGTGCCGATATCATTCCTACGGATATACTCAAATTTCGCGACCTCAAAAAATACCGCGATCGCTTATCTGCCGCCACCAAGGCTACCGGTGAAAATGATGCGCTGGTAGTTAAAAAAGGCACAGTCAATGGCAGGCCTTTTGTGGCAGCAGCTTTTGAGTTTGGCTTTATCGGGGGGTCCATGGGCGCCGTGGTAGGTGAAAAATTCACGCTTGCTGTGAACCGTTGCCTGGCCGAAGAATTGCCCCTGGTCTGTTTTGCGACCAGTGGTGGTGCACGTATGCAAGAGGCCTTAATCTCGCTGATGCAGATGGCAAAAACTTCAGCTGCGCTGGAGCAAATGAAACAGCGAGGTCTGCTTTATATCTCCGTCTTGGTTGATCCTGTATACGGCGGTGTTTCTGCCAGCCTGGCAATGCTTGGCGATATCAATATTGCAGAGCCCAATGCCTTTATAGGCTTTGCCGGTCAGGATGTGATCAGGCAGACGGTCAGGGAAAAACTACCCGAAGGTTTTCAGCGCAGTGAATTTTTGCTGGAACATGGTGCTATCGACATGATTTTACATCGCAAGCAGATGCGAGAACGTATCAGCTCACTGGTGGGTAAAATGATGACCGGATTCAGCGAGCGTACCACCCAGCAGCAGCTTGTCTGACACCCCCAATTTGTACGGAGCAGGGCTTGAGCCTGACATCTGAGTCATCTGTAACTCTTGAGACCCTGGAAGAGTGGCTGAATTACCTGGAGCAGTGCCATCCCAGTAATATTGAACTGGGACTCGATAGGGTCGGCGAAGTTGCAGGAAAGCTTGCCATTGATTTCCCCGGTACCAGAATCATTTCGGTTGGCGGCACCAATGGGAAGGGTTCAACAGTTGCCATGCTCTGCGCCGTTCTGGAAGCAGCGGGCTTTACTACAGCAAGCTACACGTCTCCTCACTTACTTCATTACAACGAGCGAGTAAGGCTTGGCGATCGTCTGGCCACAGATGAAGAGCTTTGTGCTTCCTTTGCAGCCGTTGAGAAAGCAAGGGAGGATATCCAACTCACCTATTTCGAATTTGGCACCCTGGCGGCATTCCAGCTTATAGCAGAACAGCAGCCTGATTACGCTGTGCTTGAAATAGGTCTTGGTGGACGTCTTGATGCTGTAAATATCCTGGAGCCAGATATAGCAATTGTGACTAATGTGGCGCTGGATCACACAGATTGGCTCGGGGATACCCGGGAAGCTATAGGATATGAAAAGGCAGGAATATTCAGGCAGGGCAAACCTGCGCTCGTGGGCGAAAGAGCCATTCCCCATACCGTTCTGGACCAGGCAGCAGCTGTGGGTGCTGAGCTGTTTCATAACGGACCAGATTTCAGAGCCAGACAAAAAGGCACTACCTGGGACTGGGAAGGCCAAAATGCACAGGGTGAAAATGTAGTTATTGCCGAATTGCCTGTGAATGACTTTCCCCTGGATAACTGTGCCACAGTACTGCAGGCAATTCAGTTAGCGGAGCCTGGCATTGAAAAGTCATTCATTGTTAAGGGTTTCCGCACTGCGACGCTGACGGGCAGATTCCAGGTAGAAGACAGGGGGTATCCGCTTATTCTTGATGTGGCCCATAATCCCCATGCCGCCAAACGTGTCCACGATCAGTTAAAAATGCGATTTCCTGACTATAAATTATTGGTCGTGGTTGCCATGCTTGCAGACAAAAACTACGCAGAAGTGCTGGATGTGTTTGCAGAGATCAAGCCAACCTGGTTTGTTGCAGGTATCCAGGAAGAGCGGGGCCTTGAGGCAAAAATACTATATAATTACCTTTCTGAAACTGATGCTGGCAATGCAGCCAGTTTCACCACTATCAGGGAAGCATTTACGGCGGCTGAAGACTCTGCGAAAGCACTTCAGCAAACCGGACACAAGACAGCCATACTTGTCACCGGATCGTTTTTTACCGTAGCGGCGGTATTGGAGTTACTTTGAATACAGTGATGAAACAGCGACTGGTCGGAACAGTAGTGATTGGTTGTCTGGCCATAATTTTCATCCCTATCCTTCTTGATGGCGAAGGCGTATCACCGCCTGAAATGACAGCAACAATTCCCGATGCACCACCACTGCCTGTAGAGCCTGTTATTGAGCAGGAGCGTCCTC
>Ga0181553_10000366_pt1 | contig 39014 bp, 40 predicted proteins | sample 011ome_17_FD_133753 | JGI IMG/M metagenome (GOLD analysis project Ga0181553, IMG submission 133753) | Coastal salt marsh microbial communities from the Groves Creek Marsh, Skidaway Island, Georgia - 011502XT metaG (megahit assembly) | ecosystem: Environmental > Aquatic > Marine > Intertidal...
GGAAATCTCGCATTCAGCTCCTCAGCAACATCAAAAGCCGTTTGTCTTAATTCAGGATTAACGTAATTGCGATTAAATAAACATGTAAGCACATTTAAAGGTTGTAAATGATTTGTTTCAACTATTGGAAGCGGAACGCGACCAAAAGGCTTGGCAATGATCGGGATGATAAGAAAGGTGAAACTTAAATAGAGTAAAATGAACGTGAAAAATTTATATGTAAATCTCATGTAGCCTGTCTCGGTCTTTTTGTCTATCCACTTGTTTAGAAAAAAGGACAATAAAAAGACGATTCCACCAACTTGCGTTAGGATCGTAATTAGCGTGAAGATTAAAAGTTTGATTGCAAATTTCAATAGTCTTTTCATGGGGTCGAATATTTCGATAGATTAAAATTATTTTTACAGTTGCTATTAATCGTCTAATAATACTCGAAACCGGTAATATGATTAAACTTTAATATTTTATCGTGATGTCGCTTTTGTTTTCCACAATAAAACTAAGTATTGGGTTTTCTTAATATCTAATTCCAGAATTCCCATTTTGGCTTACTCGTCAAATAATCTGATTCGCAATCGCTCGAACATTCTAGATATAAAGTTTTGTCCAATAAATTTATGGGCATATCTATGTGTATCGGATCTTCAGTATTAAAATCACCGCCCCATCTTAGATTCTGATCTTGCCTAATTTTTTGAAAAAAATTCTGAATATCACTCGGTAATTTGGAGATATTCCCTCTTTTTAGTTGGTCTGAAAAATAGATCTCTCCATCATATTTTACATTGAAATCGATGGCGAATCCTGCATGATGATTTGAATATTTTGCGGGCTTGACCACAGTCTTAACCGGACTCTTTTTATCTGACCGGTAACTTTGATTTATTACTAATTCAAGGTTATTTGCATTCGCATAACTATCGATTTGCTGAATATATTTCTCAAAGTCTTTATGCACTAAAACCTGTCGTCCTCTGTATCCTTTAATATTCCGCCCATTGTATTCTCTCAGTACCTTAAAATTATCTGTATTGACATGTGTCCAAAATTGATTGTTATAATAGAAGTAATAAGCTGTGAAGAATACGCCAATCAAAACCAATATTTTTAGAACTCTTTTCAGCACTTGCCAGACTTTTTTTTGCAGCATTCGCAGATTCACTTTAATGGTTAGATGCAATTACTCAATTATTCTGCAGGACATAGAATGTGGATATTTTCGATTGGTGATACTCTTTATGTTAACAGCGAAGATATACCAAACGAGGCAAATGCCCTTAGAGCATGGACCTACTCCAATTTAAAAAATCTATATTCCTACTCTCCTTTATGTTGGCCCCCTGCCGGACCTATTCATGAAGATTTTGTTTCTAAATATAGCCCTTGGTCATTTTGTTTGGATGGTGCAGATTTTTCAAATGCACAGGTTTATTTAGTTGAGGGTAACAAAAAACAAAACGTAGAAATAAAATTCAAAGGAAGAAATAGTTACGGATGTAATGACTACATTACTTTTTATATTGAATCAGATGCACCTAACCTAACAATTGAGGTGAAAAACGTTATTGATAGATTCGGTAATAGAAAATCCTACAGTTACACTGTAAACACATTTAGCGATATTACTTATTAGAAATAGTTCTATTTTTAATGGTTATTCATTGTGAAACCTCCCCTGAATTCAGGGGAGTTTAAATAAGCATTTTATATTAGCTTATAGGCTAACCCCTATAGCTTATTGTAATACTCCCCATTACTTAGATCATCAACTCGGGTATCTTAGTTAAGAATTGAGTTTTTAATCGTTCATATTTCTTTGTATTTTTATATCTCACTGAGGGTCTTTCTTTGAAGGTTTGATGGAACTTTATTTCATTATCGTATTGGATGTAATCTCTAACCATTTCATAAAGATCTAGACCATCATCGGGTGGATTTAAAAAGATTCGATTGTGTTATAGAATTCTCCAAAACCGTTCGATCCAGCGGTTATCGGTTTCTCTTCCTTTTCCATCAATAGACACTTTTATTTCCATTTCTTTCATGATATGTATCCATAAGCTTAGAAGTAAACTGACAAACCAATCTAAAAAGTGATTCAGTAAGTGGTGTTTAAAGATTAGATGTATCCATAGTGATGATGTTCTGCGTCTACGTCATGTGAAGTGAATTAATAGGACCACATTCCCTAGCAAGAGCAGCGTCAACTCTTGTTGTTCTTTCTCAGATTTTCAAACTTCTCTTTCATGGTTGGGTTACCGCGTGTTAGCTTTTTAATGGTGAGGTCTTCTGCCTTGTTGTTGGCTAAACGGAGGTTATTCTCCGAGGAAAGAAGCGCGTCTTTGGTTTTTTGAAGGTGATTGATGGTTTTATCAATCTCATCGATTGCCGTTTTGAATTTTTTGCTTGCCAAATCATAGTTTCGGGCGAACCCCTCTTTGAAGGTATTTATCTTATCCTCAAAATTGGTAATGTCTATGTTTTGGTTTCGCATTAGCTGTAATTCAGTTTTGTACTCCATGGAGTTCATGGCAGCATTCCTGAGCAAAGTGATAATCGGGATGAAGAATTGAGGTCTTACCACATACATTTTCTCGTATCTATGCGATACATCTACAATACCTTGATTGTAAAATTCATTATCGGCCTCCAGTAAGGAGACCAATACTGCATATTCACAGTTCTTTTCTCTTCTGTCTTTATCCAACTCTTTGAAAAAGTCTTCATTCTTTTTCTTGGTAGCCGTAAGATCGGCCTCATTTTTCATTTCAAACATGATGGAAACAATCTCATTTCCCGCTTCATCAAAGTCGCGATAAATGTAGTCGCCCTTACTCCCCGACCTTGCATCATTATCTTTTTCAAACTCGGCACGTTGGAAAGCCGTTGCACGCAGTTTATTGAACTCCGACTCACAGTGTTGTTCCAATGTTTCACCCACCATTTTGGTAGATAGCTTCATTTTCATGTCTTTTCGAAGGGCTATCTCTTCATCTTTCATTTTGATGATGTCATCCTTCGTTTTCAGTTCCGAGGCAAACTTCTCGTTCAGTGATTTCTCAAGAAGCTGTTTTTCCACTTCTTTATTCTTTACATCGTTGGCCAGGGCATCACGCTCCTTCTCTATCGCTTTTATAGCTTCTGTAACAGAGAGTTTACGCTCGGTCTCCGCGTTCAGAATTTTAGCTTTCATTTCGTTGATTTCAGCATCTCGCTTGGCCAACTCCTCCATGAGTTGAACCTTACTTTGTGCTTTCAAGTCTGCCAGCTCCTGATCTTTCTTGGCCAATTCCCGGGAAATTTCATTTTTGACTTTCTCCTCAGCCAATTGAATAGCGGTTTGCTTATCATTTTCGGCAATTTCCAATCGCTCGTTGAGTTCTTCTTGAAACCGGTGGTCTCTCACTTGCTTCAAGATATCTGCATAACCGGCTTCATCTACTTTAAAAGCCTTTTTGCAGTGCGGACAGGTGATTTCGTTAATGTTACTCATTGGAGTTACTTTTGATGTTGGATAAAGATAATGCCCATAAGGGCAAGGCATGAATATTTTCAGAAATTGGTAGCGTAAAGTAGTCGAATTACCTGGTCAACTAAAAGAGTCTAATTCACGATAAACTCATCCTTGAAATTATACATCAACCTATCGAGTTCCCAGCCATTCAATTTAGCTCGCTCTGCAATTTCTAATAAAAACTGCTCTGCTTCATCATAGTTTCTGATTTCATAATTCCATGAATTCAGAATCTTTTTGATTCTATCATCAATGGCAATGGAATATCTAAAATCTTCGTGATACACATCCATCATGATATTTCTAGTATCAATCATTTCTCCTTCGGCATACTTCAGCCGAGCCAATGCCTCCACTTGAAAGCCACCATTTGCCAATTGCTCTAAAAATGGATCTTCCTTTTTCTGATTCGGAAAAATGGGTTTATCCACATAATACAACTTGGTCGGACATTCTAATCCGAGTTTAAACTTTGATTTAGTGAGGTAATTCATAATTTATAGTATCGTGGGCATGTTCTTCTTGTAACTGCCTATGAATAAAGAAATAAAATAAACTAATCGGAAGCATTTTCTTGCGAATGACATTAAACTGCATGTAGATTACAAGAATGACGTGATAGATTAATGACTTATGGAAGGAATCCACGCCTATTGGATCCCATTAATAATTTATAAATCTTCAAGAAAGCCTCTTCAAGACTCTGATCTAACACCTCACCATGCCATGGTTCTATATCAATAAGATGAACCCCTGTGGAGTCCCACAAATCAGTTCTGTCATCAAGAACCACTGTTCGTATATCTTGATGAAGAGGTAATTTGGATAAAGCTTTATAATAAAGTTCACCATACTCTGTGAACTTCTTTGATGTTGAAGATCTAGTAAATAATCTATAATCAATCTTCGGGTCAATAGTATTTACAACCCACTTTGCATATTCTGATTTGGCCGAGGTATAGAACACAAGCTCAAGATTTCTAATTTTTTCAATTCTTTTAATAAAATCAGATAAGCCGGGACGGTGATATAGAAATAAGTATTTCATTTTACCTTGGCACTTGAGGTTCTCGATTTCAGAATAAGAACTAAAAATTAAGCAATGATCAAGATCTAGTATTAAGCGCATTATTTTAATTTTCAACAAGAATAATCACACACACCCTCATTTTGTGAGGGAAAAATTACAGAATTTGTAATGACCTATATTTCAATATTGGTTTTCACAACTTAATATTAATAAAACCGAAGATTGCTCTGGTCCTTTAAAATCTAAAAGGAGTCAGATTACACTTACACCCGAAATGATGTGTTTTTTTCAAGTCAGTAGATAATTAATAGGTAATTTGAAGTAGTGAATAAACAATGCAGAATGTTTAATTTAATAAAGAAAATAATAGTTAGACTCTTGATTGTGGTGGTTCTTCTCTATTCATGGAATATATTCTGTCCCTTAGAATACGTTATTCCTGTTAAGAATGCAACAGAGAGTAGTTACAATAAAGATTCCTTTTGGTTTTATCCGTGGGGAACCTCTGTAACCCACAAGGGAGTAGATATTTTTTCTAAGAAAGGAGAATCGGTTCTATCTTCTTCACATTCTATTGTATTATTTACTGGATATGGTAAGAAAAGTGGGAATTTCATTTTAACTCTAGATCCAAGTCTAAAACTACAGTACTATGCACACTTAGAAAGTATCAACACCTCTAAAGGGAAAATTCATTATAAAGGAGAGAATATTGGATCTGTTGGGAATACCGGAAATGCAAGTGGTAAACCCTTTCACTTACATTTTAGTATAGTAACATGTCTTCCCCATTTCTGGTTAATGGATACTTCTCCTCATGGTTACTTAAAGTCATTCTATTTAAATCCTATTCAAAAATTTACAGAATAAATGAAATTGAGTTTAAAGAGAATATTCAAAAATCTACTTTACATCTTAGGGATTCTTCTATTAGGGGTGATTGTCATGTATTTCATACCATTAACTCCCTCTTCAGAACTGGTTGAACTTAGTAAAGAGAGTCAAAAAGAATATTCCGATTATACGAAAAATGACTCTCTTATCGTTTTAGTTGACTACAGTTACCCTGTCTTTATGAAAAGGTTTTGGGTGTACAATTTAAAAACAGATAAAGTGGTTTTGAATACTCATGTATCTCATTCGTGGAAATCGGGACTTCTATTTGCAACTCAATTTTCAAATACTCCAGGAAGTAATTTATCTAGTACAGGTGTAATTAGAATCTCCGAGAAATACCATGGAAAGTATGGTCCCTCATTGAGGTTAGATGGGTTAGAAAAGAATAACAACAAAATTAGAGAAAGGGCAATTGTGATTCATCCTATGGTTGACTTTCGATTGAATGGGATTACGATACCCTCAGAGATTGCACTGTATTCCTCAGGATGTTTTGTGTTGAACAATAAAATCATAGAACGGGTAAGGAGATTATGTCATGATGGAACCTTAATGGTTGTTGTTGATTGATGAAAAAGCCTGTGTAAATGCTACTATCGATCTTTCTATTCTTGATTTTAAAAGGATAACTTCTTTTGTTACGTATTAGTTAAGATAGCTTCATTAGACTTTTCCTTTCTCTAGACCTTGTTTTTCTATTTGCGAAGACTTTTTGTTGCTAATTTGTATCTACACATACTTAACATACTGATTTACAGTGATACTTCATATTTTGTATTGGAAAGTAATCCCTACATGGATATACCCACATGCGTAAAGAATATCGAGTATCGGCTAATTTTTTGAGCGTATACAACTAATCTATACCAGAATTAAATTTGGAGCTAACGCGAAGGGTTATGGATTCCGGTTTAATCAATAGGATCGAGTATCGGTAAACCCACCAAATGCAGGTGTGGAGAATCTTTTGCATCAACTACCATTAAAAAAGTAAATTTAGTTCATACAATTTCTTAAACTTTCAGTGTCATTTAAAACATATCATCTTCTATGAAAACGATCATACTTCCCACCGACTTTAGTGACGATTCTAAACACGCGATTGCCTATACTGTGAATCTATTTGGCCTCGATTATTTCGTTACAGTAAGCGACTCCAATGGTTGTTTAAGCATTGATTCAATAGCTCTTGATCAGCCCGATTCGCTGATTGCCCTACTTACAGTCGAAAATGTGATTTGCCAAGGGGCCGAAGATGGATCTGCAGAAGTATCCGTTTCCGGAGGATCAACTCCTTATGAATACAACTGGAGCAACGCAAGCACCAGCCAGCAAGCGAACAACCTTTCAAATGGAATCGTTTCAGTTACGATAACAAACAACAACGGATGTCAAAGTATTCTTCAAGACAGCATCTCCTTTACTTATCCTTTACCACACCTCTTTATTGGAGCAGATACTACAATTTGCGAAGGTGAAACGTTGGTTCTTTCCGTAGATGAAGAATTCAGTGAAATTCTCTGGTCAAATAATTCAACTTCTCAACATATTGAAGTAGATGAAAGCGGCTTATATTACGTTGAAGTAAGTGACAGTAACGGCTGTTCCAATATAGATTCAATCGAAGTATTGACTGAAATATGCATTGGTCAACTTGAGTTACTCTCTTCGACCGAGGCAACTATATATCCTAACCCAAGCAGCGGAAGTTTTAGACTGATATTAAACCAACCATCGAATGCTGCGCTTAAAATTTACAATTCTTCTGGAGCTATTGTTTACACAAGAAAGTTAAGTAACGAGAATGACATTCCAATTTCGCTCAATGTAAACTCTGGTATTTATTTCATCCCCTTGCGGGCAGAGGGGATTTATATCAATCAATCCATACTAATCAGGTGACCAAAGAGCAAGAGCAACTGCTGAAAATCGTAACTACAAAAATGCCCTTCGGAAAATACGAAGGCCGAATTTTAGCCGACTTGCCTGTATCATACCTCGAATGGTTCAATCGAAATGGTTTTCCGAAAGGAACATTGGGCACGCAACTCTCGTTGGTTTTGACACTGAAAAGCAACGGAATGGAAGAAATCATTTCAGGACTCAAGAAGGTTGCTCAGAATGGATAATTATTTACCCCCGTTCCTGCATAGAAATGGCCATTTGGCGACTATTTTACCAAATAAGCTCCGGCCACTTAAGCGGCTAATGTTTCTGCGTAAGACTATTCCAACGCTAGACAACGATTTCATTGATGTTGATACCATTCAACGCGGGGCGAAAAATGCTGTGATTTTATTGCATGGATTAGAAGGAAGCAGCCACTCACAATACATTCAAGGAATGGCGCACGCTTTAGCATCCACTGATTGCGATGTACTCTGCATGAACTTTAGAGGTTGCAGTGGACGGGTAAATGCGACATTCCAATCATATCACAGCGGGAAAACCGATGACCTGAACACCCTAATCAAGGCGCTTACTCCTTACGAATCAATACACCTCATCGGTTTCAGTTTGGGCGGCAATGTGGCGCTAAAATACATGGGTGAAAACACGGTTGATCCCCGGATCAAAAGTTGCGTTGCCATTAGCACACCGATTGACCTTGCAGGTTCCTCAATAGCATTAAACAGCCGAGAAAACAGAATGTATCTCAATCGTTTTCTAAGGCAGTTAAAATTTAAGGCGATAGAAAAAGCCCAGCGCTTCCCCGAAAAAGGGCTTGAAACGAGCGTGATTCGCTCAGCTAGAAACTTTGAAGATTTCGATAACCTTTATACCGCACCAGCGCATGGGTTCAATGACGCTAAGGATTACTACAAACAATCAAGTTCGAAACAATTTCTTAAGTTCATTGACAAACCAACATTGATCATCAGCGCATTGAACGACAGTTTTCTATCTTCTTCATGTTATCCGACTGAAGCGTGTGAAGAAAACGATCATCTAACCCTTCTCACTCCTCGATTTGGAGGGCATGTTGGATTTGCCACTGACACACTTATGAGGAAACAATTTTGGCACGAACAAAAAGCCATCGAATTTATAGCCAACTTTACCGCGTGAATTTTAAAGAACTCGGACTCAACGAACAATTGATTGAATCAATCTCATATATGGGATTTGATCAAGCCACACCAATACAAGAAAAGGCCATACCCCAAATACTTGACGGCAAAGACCTTATTGCTTGCGCCCAAACCGGAACAGGAAAAACTGCAGCCTTCATCTTACCCGTTATCCATCAACTGTTGGAAGGTGAACGCAACCACATTATCAGCACGGTAGTTATCGTTCCCACAAGAGAATTAGCGATCCAAATCGATCAACAAATTCAGGGCTTTAGTTATTTTACGGACATCGCTTCCATTGCCATTTATGGCGGTGGAGATGGTGACAATTGGGAGGAACAGAAAAAAGCCATCACCAACGGTGTTGATATTATAGTGGCTACACCAGGGAAGTTTATCGCTCACTTGAACATGGGCTATATGGATCTAACCAAGATTGGACATGTTATTCTTGATGAAGCGGACCGAATGCTTGACATCGGTTTTCACGATGATATTCTGCGCATTTTTAGCTACATGCCAAAACAAAGGCAAACGCTCATGTTCAGTGCAACAATGCCTACAAAAATTCGCGATTTAGCTTCGAAGATTTTAAAAGCGCCCGAAGAGATTACCATAGCCATCTCCAAACCTGCAGAAGGCGTTTTACAAGCGGTATATCTCTGCTACGATTCTAAAAAAGCAGAGTTCATCAAATGGCTCATTGACGATAAACCCTCCTGTAAAAGCATCATCATTTTCAGCTCTACCAAGAAAGAAGTGAGCGACACCGTGCGCACATTGCGCAATAAAGAATACAAAGTAGAAGGCATTTCATCTGACCTTGTGCAGGCGGAGAGAGAAGCAGTTCTGAACCGTTTCAGGTCAAAAGAAACCCGTGTTTTGGTCGCTACTGATGTCATGAGTCGAGGCATCGATATTAAGGATATAAACTTGGTAATCAACTACAACGTTCCAAGTGATGCTGAAGATTATGTTCACCGTATTGGAAGAACTGCTCGCGCTGAAACTACTGGTATTGCAGTGACATTGGTTAATCCAGAAGACATGTACAAATTCTTGCGAATCGAGCGATTGATCGAACGTGAAATATTGAAAGTTCCTATTCCAGAGCACATTGGCGAAAGCCCTAAATGGAGTCCTAACGCAAGTGAGAAGAAGAACTTCTCCAAAGGAGGAGGAAAAGGAAAGAAATTCTTCAAAAAAAGAAAGTAAAACTCGATCAATTAACCTATGTCGTTTGCTAACCTTGGTCTTCCTAATGCTTTACTGAAGGCTATAGCATCTCAGGGATATACAAAACCCTATCCCATTCAAAAACAAGCGATTCCAGCTATTCTTAACGGAAAGGATGTGCTCGGAATTGCCAAGACAGGTTCTGGCAAAACGGCAAGCTATGTGTTGCCCATTCTCACCAAGCTTCAACATAAAGCTGCTCCAAAGAATAGACACATTCAAGCCTTGATATTGGTTCCGACAAGGGAATTGGCTTCCCAAGTTTTTGAAACTTTTCAGCTATTTTCTTCTTCATTGACCCAACCCATAAAATCGCTGGCAGTTTTTGGTGGTGCCTCCATCAATCCGCAAATGATTCAGATGCAGGGCGTGAGAGTGCTCATTGCAACGCCAGGCCGATTGATTGAACTGAAGGAATCCAACGCGATGAACTTGAGCGAAGTAGAAATTGTCGTTTTGGATGAGGCCGACAAAATGTTGAATTTGGGCTTCAAAGAGGAGATGGATAAGATACTTTCCTTCCTGCCTACTCAACGTCAAAACCTTTTGTTCTCTGCTACCTTGAGTAAAGAGATTCAAGGGATCAATCGATTGCTGTTAAAAAACCCGCTTGAAATAAAGATTGAAGACAACGAAGACAGTATTGCACTTATAGAACAATCCGCTTATCTCATTCTTGACGAACAGAAAGGACCTTTACTGAGATATTTACTCAAGACCCAAGAGTTAAAACAAGTCCTCATTTTCACATCTTCCGTCTACAAGGCAGACCAAGTAGCTGAAAAACTCACCAAAAACGGATTTTCGGCCCAAGCTACGCATAGCAAGAAAAGTCAGCGTGCCAGAAATGTAGCCCTAGCCGACTTCAAATCAGGAAAATTAGACGTGTTGATTGCGACCGATTTACTTTCTCGTGGAGTGGATATTGATCACCTTCCAGTTGTAATAAACTATGAATTACCGCGATCTCCGAAAGACTTCATTCACCGCATCGGAAGAACAGGACGAGCCGAATCTAAAGGCTTGGCCATCACCTTTGTTACGAAAGAGGAGTTACACCATTTCAAGATAATCCAAAAAAAGATGGGTAAATGGATCCAACTGACCTACACCGATGAGCTCGATCTCAAAGGATTCTGACCTCGTTTGCATTTAATATTTCGGCTATTCAACCCTCTCCTGCCGCTCAATAGAGATAAATCCATAAAAATCAGGTACCTTTGCCGCCTAGAAAAGGATAGCTTTAGGTTATCTTATTGTAGCCTAAAGTAAATCTTAAACCAAAAACAAGTAATGGCGAGATCGCAAGAAACCTTTAACAAGAAAGAAAAAGAGAAAAAACGTCTTAAGAAAAAACAAGATAAGCTCCTTAAAAAAGAAGAGCGAAAAAACAATTCTTCAGGTGGTGGCCTTGATAATATGATCGCTTGGGTTGATGAAAATGGTCAAATCGTTGACGAACAACCAGATCCCACAAAAAAGAAAGTTGAAATTGATGTAGAGAGCATTGAAGTGAGCGTTCCTAAAAAGGAAGCGGAAGAAGAAATGCCAGCAGAGCGTAAAGGAAAAGTTGAATTTTTCAACGAATCCAAAGGATTTGGCTTCATCAAAGAAACCGATACTCAAGAGAAATACTTTGTTCATGTAAGTGAATTAATCGATGCTATCCAAGAAGGTGACAGTGTTGAATTTGAACTCGAAAGAGGCCCTAAAGGAATGAATGCTGTTCGTGTAAAACGAACTTCCTAGCCTTTCCGTTAAAGAATGGATCCCGAAAAAGATTACGTAGAAGTAAACAAGGCCCTTTGGAATAAAAAGACCGCCTTTCATCTCCATTCAGCGTTTTACGACAATCAACGTTTTATTGACGGCAGATCATCCCTCAACACTATTGAATTAGACCTTTTGGGAGTCGTGAAGGGTAAAAGCATTCTTCACCTGCAATGTCATTTTGGTCAAGACACCATTTCATTGGCTCGTTTGGGAGCAACAACCGTGGGTGTTGATCTCTCCGATGCTGCCGTATCGGAAGCAACTAAACTCGCATCATTAACAGCCTCAAATGCGACTTTTATTTGCTGCAATGTATATGACCTTCCCGAACATCTCGATGCTCAATTCGACATCGTATTTACGAGCTACGGCACGATCGGCTGGTTACCTGATCTAGATAAATGGGCCGAAATTATTGATCGATTTCTCAAGCCAGGAGGCCAGTTTATTTTCGCTGAGTTTCATCCTGTAGTTTGGATGTTCGACCCTGGCTTCAATAAGGTAGCTTACAATTATTTTAAAGATGCTGCCATCATTGAAAACAACGAGGGAACTTATGCTGATGGCAATGCATATATCAATTTAGCGGAAATCACTTGGAATCATTCCATCGCTGAAGTGCTCACTTCCCTGCGTTCTAAAAACTTGAGCATTGATGTATTTCGCGAATATGATTACTCACCTTATAACTGCTTCAGCGAATTAGAAGAAGTTGAGAAAGGAAAATTCCGTTCATCGAAATACGGAAATAAGATTCCAATGGTTTATGCGCTTAAGGCCTCAAAGCCTTAAAACAACCCGCTGATATTTCCATCTCGATCGATGTCTATTCGTTCAGCTGCTGGTTCTGCAGGAAGCCCAGGCATGCGCATCATCTCTCCTGTAATTGGGACTAAAAATCCTGCCCCCGCTGCTATTTCAATCTCTCGAATAGTGAGTGTAAAGCCGGTTGGTCGACCAATCAACTTTGGATCATCGGACAATGATTTCTGTGTTTTTGCCATGCATATCGGCAAACCCTCCAATCCTAAGTCTTTGATTCGTTTCAAGTCTTTTTGAGCACTTGCCAAAACCTCAATTCCATCAGCTCCATAAATTTTTCGGGCTATTTGCTCCATTTTAGACTCCACACTATCTTCAAGTTTATAGGTAGGAACAAATGAACCAGTGCAAGCATCAACGGCATCAGAAACAGCCTGTGCCAACTCCTCTGCTCCTTTGCCTCCTTCTCCCCAAACATTGGCCAAAACGGCTTTCACTCCAAGACGGGAGCATGCATCCTTGACCACCTGGATCTCTTCTTCAGCATCAAACGTAAATTGATTGATTGCCACCACTACTGGCACACCAAAGTTTTTCGCGTTCTCAAGATGTTTCTCCAGATTAGGCAATCCTCTTCTCACCGCTTCAGGATCAGCTTCATTGAGTTCTTTCAAAGGTTTTCCTCCATGATATTTCAAGGCCCTCAGTGTAGCTACCAATACAATCGCTTTTGGACTCAACCCTGCCGCCCTGCACTTGATGTCTAAAAACTTCTCAGCTCCGAGGTCAAATCCAAAACCTGCTTCTGTAACCACGTAATCACTGAGGGACATGCCCATTTTGGTAGCAATAACCGAGTTTGTTCCTTGCGCAATATTGGCAAATGGACCTCCGTGAATGATGGCAGGATTACCTTCTAATGTCTGAACCAAGTTTGGCTTGATGGCATCTTTCATCAATGTTGCCATGGCACCATGAGCCTTAAGATCTCTTGCATAAAAAGGCTGTTTATCAAAAGTATAGCCCACGAAAATATTTCCCATTCTGGTTTTCAAGTCTTCTAAGTTCTCCGATAAACACAGAATAGCCATGATTTCAGAAGCGGCCGTGATGTCAAATCCAGTTTCGCGCGGCACTCCCATGGTTGTTCCTCCTAATCCCACAATGATCTTTCGCAAAGCCCGATCATTCATATCCATAACTCGTTTCCAAGCAATGGTTCGCGGGTCTAATTTAATAGGGCTCTTTTTATTTTGAATGGTATTATCAATAAGAGCAGAAAGCAAATTGTGCGCCTTTTCGATGGCAGAGAAATCGCCTGTAAAATGAAGGTTGATGTCTTCCATCGGAAGCACTTGACTGTATCCACCACCGGTGGCTCCTCCTTTTATTCCGAATACTGGTCCCAAGGATGGTTCACGAAGAACCACCGTAGTTTGCTTACCAATTCGATTCATTCCCTCAGATAGTCCGATAGAAACTGTGGTCTTACCCTCTCCAGCCGGAGTTGGCGAAATCGCGGACACCAATACCAAATTAGAATTTTTAAGCTTGTTTTCATCAATATAAGTCAAAGGCAATTTCGCCTTAAATCGACCATATGGCTCGATTGAGTTTTGGTCAACGCCCAATTTCTGTGCAATTGACAAAATGGGTTGCATTTGAGCTTTTCGGGCAATTTCTAAATCAGTCATGGTATTCTATTCTTGCGTAAAACTAGCATTTGAAATTGGATTCATCCTACAGATAGCCATTATATGAACAGTAGTTTCAAACACGATTTAATGAGAAGTAAGCGATAGCGACTACTTTTGAACCATGCCCAAAAAACCATCAGAAATATTATTTAATGGATTACCCACAATTGACGTCAGATCACCTGGCGAATATGAAAAAGGGCATGTTGAAGGCGCAAAATCGCTTACCATATTTAGCGATAAAGAAAGGCATGATGTTGGGCTGCTCTACAAAACAAAAGGGCAAGAAGACGCTATAAAACTAGGCTTAGACTGTGTGGGCCCTAAGATGAGCTCATTTATAGAAAAAGCCAATGAAATTGCACCAAACAGAGAACTCAATGTTTATTGTTGGCGCGGTGGAATGCGCAGCGGCTCTATGGCGTGGCTGCTCAAAACGGCAGGATTTAAGGTCAACGTGATTCCGGGTGGTTATAAAGCATGGCGGAATGAAGTCATGGAGATATTGGGAGCAAATCATCCATTGCTGACCTTAGGAGGTTTTACAGGAGTTGGAAAGACTGAAATTCTCGATGAACTCAATAAAAAAGGTGAGCAAGTAATTGATCTTGAACAGCTTGCAAACCACAGAGGGTCTGCATTCAGCCCTTCAGGCAAAAAACAGCCGAGCTCTGAAGAATTTGAAAATCAACTTGCCTACCGGTTGTTGCAATTTGATATGACTAAACCTATATGGATTGAAGATGAAAGTAAGCTCATAGGTCATGTCTACCTGAATATGAGTTTTCATCAGAGCATTAAAAAAGCACCATTGATCATGGTAAACAGACCAAAAGAGGAGCGAATAGCTATTTTATGTGCCCTTTATGGCGAAGGTGACATAGGCGATTTAAAGCACTCATTCAAAAAAATAGAACGAAAGATTGGAGGCCAATATTTGATTGCCGCCTATCAATACATTGACGAAGGAAACTTGGAGGCCGCGGCAAGAATTGCAGTGCGCTATTACGACAAAGCCTACATGAATAGCATGGGAAAGGTAAAACGCACACCTGTACTTACCCTTAGCCTAAAAGGAAAATCATCAAAAGAAGGTGCAGAAACATTGATTAAATGGAAGAACGAAAACCAAAAGAAGCTATTCGGCTAACTCAATTCAGCCATGGATCGGGATGCGGTTGTAAAATCGCTCCAGAAGACCTTAAGCGCATCTTAGAGGACGCCAGAACCAGCAGCGATGAAGTGCATCTTCTTATAGGAAATCACACTTCAGACGATGCAGCCGTAATTGACATTGGAGAAGGTCGTGCATTAATCTCTACCACAGATTTTTTCATGCCCATTGTTGACTATGCCATTGATTTTGGAAAAATAGCCGCAGCTAACGCAATCAGCGATGTCTATGCCATGGGTGGAAAACCTTTGACAGCTATAGCCATATTAGGCTGGCCTATCGAAATGCTCGGTACAGATAGTGCAAAAGAAGTTTTAAGTGGCGCTAAAATGATTTGCAATGAAGCTGGAATAAGTCTTTCTGGCGGGCATAGCATTGAAAGTAAAGAGCCATTCTTTGGGTTGTCTGTCACAGGAATCATAGCACACGAAAACATCAAAACAAACGCTGGTGCCAAATCAGGTGATTTGATTTACATCACAAAACCCATTGGTGTTGGAATAATAACCACCGCCCTGAAAAGAGGACTAGCATCTAGGGCGGAAGTTGAGTTGGCTACTTCAACTATGGTGAAATTGAACAACATAGGTGAGTACTTAGGTTCAGAGAAAGCAGTGAATGCACTTACGGATGTTACAGGGTTTGGCGTTTTAGGTCATTTAATTGAAATGTGCGAAGGAGCGCAACTTAGCGCTGAAATAGAATTTGGACGTATTCCACTTATTGATCACACCGTTTTAGAAGCATACCTCAACAAATTCGTAATGCCCGACAATACAATGCGCAACTTCAAGGCATTTTCATCGAAAGTTTCTAAACTGAATGCGCGCCAATTGCAATTGCTTTGTGATCCACAAACCAACGGTGGTTTGTTACTTGCTGTAGACCCCAACAACAAAAGCCTGATCGAAAATATACTGAGAGAAAACGATTGCTACTTTGCGCCAATTGGCCTATTTACAGATCATAACGAGACGCTAGTGAAGGTGCTTTAGAAGGTAATCCCTACAGGGCAATGGTCGCTACCCTCAACTTCGTCCAAAATAAATGCATCGGTGAGGTTTGAAGCCAATGACTGACTAACCAGAAAATAATCAATTCTCCAACCTATGTTCCTCGCACGTGCGTTTGCCCTGAAACTCCACCAAGAAAACTTCTCCTCATCAGGGTGAAATTGACGGAACGAATCAACCAAGCCAGCATTTATGAGGGCATCCATGCCATCAATTTCCTTCTGTGTATATCCTGGAGACTTATCATAATTGCTTTTATCATTTTTAATGTCCAGCGGTTTGTGAGCAACATTCAAGTCGCCACACACGATTACAGGCTTCTTCTTTTGCAGTTCCGAAAGATAATTCTTAAAATCTTGATCCCATTGCACCCGATAATCGAGTCGTAACAACTCATTTTTGGAATTAGGGGTATATACGGTAACCAACCAAAAATCATTGAATTCAGCCGCGATCACCCTTCCCTCTTGATCGTGTTCTTCGATGCCCATGTCGTTGACTACCCGAATTGGCTCAATTTTGCTCAAAATAGCAGTACCAGAGTAACCCTTCTTTGCAGCACTGTTGCTAAAAACATGATAGTCAATTCCGAACAATGTTTCCCTTACTTGATCATCTTGAGCTTTGGTTTCTTGCAAGCACATTATATCGGGATCCAGCTCTTGAAGCTTTTCTATGAACCCCTTACCTGCTGCTGCGCGTATTCCATTTAAATTCCAAGAAATCAATTTCATCGTTCTTAATTTTCGCTAAAAATAGAGCTATTCATCTGCATTCAAAATCAGCGCTAAAATCATTGGATTTCATGACGCATGTCAAATTTAAAATACACACATAAATAATTGACTATCATAACTTTGAGTATACAAAACTAGGAATCATGAAAACAATCATAAGCCTATTTTTACTCATAGTAATCTCTGTCACTTCTTTTGCTATCCCAGTAAAGGTAAAGTTCAGGGTAGTGGACGAAAATGGAGATGCCATAAAGGGCGCTACCATTAGAGTATATGACAATAATAAACTGATCGGCATCAAAGAAGACGCTCCAGCTAAAGTCGTTTGGAAACTGCAGTCTGATAGTTACTATACAATTGAAATTGCATTGGATAAATACGTGAGCAAACGTTTAGGAATTTACACCAAAGTGGCTGAAGACGTTGAAGAAATCTTAGATAATCGATTCGTGTTTTTTGTGGAGCTCGAGCACCAAAGTAAATACACGAAATACAAAAATTCCGATGAAGTAACCGACTACCCATCAGCCATCGTTGAGTTCAATATTCATGAAGGTGTGTTCGACTATAACGAGAAGTATTGGATCAACACGCGTGTACACTATCGTCAACTTAGAAATTCAATCAGCACGCCTGAATTCTAATGAACTTGTGAGAGTTTAACAATTGATTTTTGGTTAATTATCAAATAGAATGCGGAGAATTGCATCTAATTTGGATTCAATGCGTACACTTTTATTCACGATTATTCTGCTTCTTGCCAACTCAGTCAATTCACAATCATTCGAATACATCATTCCGATTGAAAACTCTTTCGATGATGCAGAGCAAGAAGGTTCATTTGTTGACGTAAATGACTTAGAGCTTGACCTTGGATATAGCAATGGCGAACAAAGCTTGATAGGCCTGTATTTTAGATCAATTTCAATGGATGCAGGGAGCAGCGTGGACAGTGCTGTTTTGCTTTTAACCCTTCAACAAGACTTTGACAGCGCATTGACGGTGAATATTCTTTTAGAAAACGAAGCCAACCCTTCCTCATACCTTGACACCATTACGCTAAAGGAAAATCGCACCTTTTACGCAGAAACCATCTCTTGGACCATCCCGGCTGGATTTAAAGGCGATCAGATTGCTTCGCCTAACTTAAGTTCGCTCATGAATCAGATTCTAAATAAAAACGATTGGTCGCCAACATCTGGTGTCAACTTCATCATTGAACCAGCTGATTTGGCTACTGATTCTTTTTCCAACGAAACCCAGATTTATTCTTACGATCAATCTCAGCCAAGCAGGAGACCACAATTAATGTTGGTTACTGACAGCGCAAACATCAATGGAATTAGTGATTACCAATTACATCCTTCAATCAGTATTTACCCAAACCCTGCCTCTGATATTATTATCATAGAGGGTATTGACACGCCCTTTCAAGTGGCCATTTTTAATCTGAATGGTCAGCTAATTTGCCGGCAAGAAAATGGCCACAATCAGCTGGATTTAAGCAACTTCGAACCAGGAGTCTACTTCGTAAGTGTAAGAATTGATGAAACCAATAAAACCTTCAAGCTAATTAAAGAAGGATATTAAGGCGCATAAATAACGAGGTAAGCATTGGTTCCCAGTCTGAATAAACAGATGCAATGAACACTCCGGGAGACAGCCCCAACTGCGATATATCAATGGTAATATCCAGGGTTGATATTGGTCTTTTGTAAACCATTCGACCATTGATTTCATGCATCGAAAATTCTCCTTCAAACCCTTCTGGGAAGCCTCCAAAGTTGAGCGAGTTAACCACAGGGTTGGGGTAAATAAGCGCGTTTTGGGAGATGGGTTCATTGGACTTCTGAAGCTCTATTAATCCAAGCTTCGCAATGGTTCCATCAAAATCGGTCTGCTCTAATTTCATGAGAACCTTGTCATGTATGCCATATACAGTCGAAGTGTAATAATTTTCAATATTGGAACTGCCCGCAGCTAAAACATCCTCTACCAACGTCCAATCCTTGCCATCATCTGAACGATAAACACTGAAATAATCGCTATTCTGTTCAGTGGCCGTTACCCAATTCAACATCGCAAAATCGTTGATTAATTTCCCACTGAAACTCAACAATTCTACTGGTAAAATTTCTCCTCCATAAGAAATTGGGCCATTAAGCGGACCATCTCCAGCCGTCCAAACATTGGCACTACAGATACTAATCAATATAGAAATTCCGCCACCAGCAGTTGCTTTTCTAACAATACCTCCAGTTTGAATACTCAATACCGAATTGCAGGGTAACTCTAATTTATTCTCGTTTGTAAATTCGAGAATTCCAGTTACATCCAATATGATGGGAGCTCCACAACCTTGTAAATTGTATTGATTAGAAACTGTAATGGTATGACCGCTCTGAATTTTAACGGTATCACCACACGTAGGTAAACGATTAACACCATCGCAGCTCCAGTTGGCTGCAACACTCCAATTAGCATTACTTAAAGTAATGCATTCTTGAGCTCGACTTTTCTGCACCGAACCAAGTAAGGATCGATAAAATCAACGTTACAACTGTATTTGTGGTGGAGCGCGTCATATACATTTGTTAAACGAAAATTTTAAATAAAGGTTTTGATTTCTACGTATTTTCAGCTAGGCTTGACCCACATCCTCGATATTCAGGGGTATGATCATATGCTTTTTTTATTGCTCTTACTCGCAGGATTGCGCATCCAGCAGTGGAAAGAACTTATAGGTTTGATAACTGCATTCACATTCGGGCATTCAGTGATATTAGCTATTGTCACCTTGTATGAACCGCTTCTGTCCTCAAATTTAGTGGAATTTTTAATTCCTATTACCATTCTCATTACTGGTATGAATAACCTCATGCATCACAACTCAAACATACGATTCAAACTGGCCCTCACGCTATGCTTTGGTCTCATTCACGGAATGGGATTTGCTTCTTATCTATCGGCTTTAATGTCCCAAAACAGCAATATTTGGGAACCTTTGCTTTATTTCAATCTTGGCGTTGAGGCCGGACAAATCATATTCGTTTCTGTTATTGTTGGTCTCGCGACCTTCTTGCCATTCATGTCAAAAAACACCATTCACAAAACTCAAAACATTATTTCCATTTTAGGTGTTGCTATATCTATATTTTTAGCCGCTTCTAATTGGCCCTTCTTATGAAAAACTTATTCCTTCTATTCTCGACTATCATCGTCTCAACTGCAGCGAATGCACAAACAGATTTTGCACAGCTTGGCACTGCACTTCCAACTCCAAATAGCTACAGAACAGCTTCTGGAGCTCCTGGACATGAATACTACCAACAAAAAGCAGATTATCAAATAGATGTAGTGTTGGATGACAATAAACAACGCATAGACGGAAAGGAAACCATCACCTACACCAACAATTCACCCGATCAACTTTCATACCTATGGCTTCAGCTTGACCAAAACATGCGCGCACAAGATTCTGACACCAAGAAAATCAGAACAATGTCATTAGATGAAGGGGCGAGCTATGATGACATCAAAGGATTGCATAATGAATTTGACGGAGGCTTTAAACTGATGAAGGTGACAGATGGAAACGGAAATAAAATTCCTTACACGGTTGTAAAAACAATGATGAGGATTGATTTACCAATGCCATTAAAGTCTGGGGAATCAACCTCCTTGAAAATTGAATATTGGTATAACATCAACAACCGAAAAGAAATCGGAGGTCGATCTGGTTTGGAGTACTTTGAAGAAGAAGATAATTACCTCTATACCATTGCTCAATTCTTTCCAAGAATGTGCGTTTACAATGAAGTAGAAGGCTGGCAAAACAAACAATTCTTAGGTCGAGGCGAGTTTACTTTGCCTTTTGGAGATTACACCGTAAACATCACTGTACCAGATGATCATGTAGTTGGATCTACAGGAACACTTCAAAACCCTAAAGAGGTGCTCACTCAAACTCAAATTGACCGATTAGAACAAGCAAAAAACGCATCATCACCGGTGATGATCGTCAACCAAAAAGAAGCTGAAAAAGCTGAAAAAGGCAAATCGAAAGGAACAAAAACTTGGACCTATAAAGCAGAAAACGTGAGAGATTTTGCATTCGCATCATCGCGCAAATTCATATGGGATGCTATGGGAATTGAAGTGAACGGCAAAGAAATCATGTGCATGAGTTATTATCCCAAGGAAGGCAACCCATTGTGGGAAAAATACAGCACAGAGGTAGTAGCGCACACCATCCGTACCTACAGCAAATACACTATTCCATATGCTTATCCCGTGGCCATTTCAGTGCACACAGATCGTATTGGAATGGAATATCCCATGATTTGTTTCAATGGAGGACGCCCTGAAGCTGATGGAACATATTCAGAAGGAACCAAATACGGCATGATTGGGGTAATTATTCACGAAGTAGGACACAACTTTTTCCCAATGATCATCAACTCTGACGAACGTCAGTGGACGTGGATGGATGAAGGACTCAACACCTTTGTTCAATACCTTACCGAGGTAGAATGGGACCCCAATTACCCTTCTCGCAGAGGCAACCCAGCCAAAATTGTTGATTACATGAAAGGAGATCAAGCTACCATCTCTCCTATCATGACCAACAGCGAAAGCATATTTCAGTTTGGGAACAATGCCTATGGCAAACCAGCCACTGCACTCAATATACTCAGAGAAACCATTTTAGGTCGTGAACTTTTTGATTTTGCTTTCAAAACTTACGCTGAACGCTGGGCTTACAAACACCCAACACCAGCCGACTTGTTTAGAACAATGGAAGATGCCTCAGGTGTCGACCTCGATTGGTTTTGGAGAGGCTGGTTTTACGGAACCGACCCCGTTGATATTTCGATTGATGAGGTGAAAGTATTTACTATCGACACTAAGAATCCAGATAAAGAATTAGCATTCAAAAGAGCCCTGAGTGAGGCCGAACCAGAGTTCTTAGGAGAACAAATAAATGCTAAAACAATCACTTCACCTGTAATAAAGGAAAAGCCTGATCTACAAGACTTTTACAATAAATGGGATCGATACGAAGCCACTTCATATGACCGTGAGCAATACCAGAACTTACTGAAAGGTTTGAGCGAAGAAGAAAAAGAAATATTGGGCTACGATTGGAACTATTACCAAATCAAATTCTCCAATGAAGGCGGCCTTCCTATGCCCATCATTTTAGAGTTTGTTTATGAGGACAATTCCAAAGAACGTCACTACATCCCTGCTGAAATTTGGAAGATGGATGCCGAGCAAGTGAGCAAAGTATTCTTCTCCAAGAAGGAATTGAAAGAGGTAATTCTCGACCCAAACCTGCAAACGGCTGATATCGATCGAACAGATAATTATTGGCCAGAGCGAATAGAGCAAAGCCGATTCGAACTATACAAAAACAGAGGGCGATACTCTAGAGGCGAGGAATTGAATCCGATGCAAAAGGCTAAAAACTAATCCGTCTACACATTCTTAAAAGTGCTGTGTCAACAGACTTTTTGCCTGATTCTTTAAACCGTTCATGTCTTTCTGGCTGAATTCATAAATTGGAATGATTTTCCTTGTAGCTTAGTCAAACAATCAAACAACAATGAAATCATTAAGAATTCCTTTTTATTTAGGCTTGATCACGGTGCTTCTATCATCATGCGGTTACAACGGCATGGTAGACAGAGACGAAACAGTGGCCAAATCTTGGGCTGATGTTCAAACACAATATCAACGAAGATCAGACCTCATTCCTAACCTGGTAAGTACAGTTAAAGGTTATGCCGATTTTGAGCAAAAAACACTGACAGATGTTATTGAGGCGCGATCAAAAGCAACAAGCATGAACATCAATGCAGATGAAATCACCCCAAAAAACATAGCCAAATTCCAATCAGCACAATCTGAATTGAGCGGGGCACTTTCGAGACTTTTGGTCACCGTGGAGCGATACCCCGACTTGAAAGCGAATCAAAATTTCTTAGAGCTTCAAGCTCAACTTGAAGGCACAGAAAACCGAATCGCAGTTTCTCGTCAAAAATTCAACGAATCGGTTCAAGACTACAACAGCTTCATCAGAAGTTTCCCTAGAGTAATCTATGCGGGATGGTTTGATTTTGAAAAGAAAGGTTATTTTGAAGCAGATGCCGGAACTGAGAACGCTCCCAAAGTTGAGTTTTAATGTTTGAAAAGCCTCCATTCTCAAAGGAAGAAGAAAGCAAGATCATCGAAGCTATAAAGGCTGCAGAGAAGAATACTTCTGGCGAGATCAAAATTCACATTGAGCAGCATTGCAAATCAGATGCCTATACAAAAGCCGTTGAGGTTTTTGAAAAACTGAAAATGACCGCTACTGAGCAGCGCAATGGCGTGCTGATCTTTGTGGCTATGAAAGACCATAAGTTCGCCATCATTGGCGACAAAGGCATCAATGAAAAAGTACCAGAAAACTTCTGGCAAGAAACAAAAGACCTAATGATTGGCCATTTAAAGGAAGGGAGAATTGCCGATGGCATTGTAGAAGGCATCAATGATGCTGGATTACAACTTCAGAAATACTTCCCCTATCAAAAAAATGACGAAAACGAATTAAGCGATGATATCAGTTATGGGGGGAATAAATAAACACATCGCGCTTGCCTTCACTGCTCTATTGCTAGCACTTTCTTCGTTTGCGCTGGAAGTTCCGAAAAAACCGAATCAACTCGTAAACGACTATGCGAACATTCTCAGCAAGTCGCAAGTCAACGAATTGGAGAAAAAGCTCGTTCAATACGACAAAGAAACCTCTACACAAATTGCGGTTGTCACCATTCAGTCACTAGAAGGTGATGACCTCTTCGACTTTTCTCAAAGACTAGCTGAATCTTGGGGAATTGGCGGTGCTGAAAACAACAATGGGGTTCTTTTGCTCATTTCTACTGCCGATCGAAAAATCAGAATTCACACCGGTTATGGCGCTGAAGGTGCTTTGCCTGATGCCATCTCTAAGCGAATTATAGAAAATGAAATAAAACCTGCGTTTAAGGCTGGCGATTACTTCGCTGGTCTGACTGCTGGAACAAACGCGATAGTGCAAGCATTGGCAGGAGAATACACTGCTCAGCCCAAAGAAATGAAACGCAGTTTCCCATTCGGCATCCTCATCTTCATCGGAATTTTTATTCTCTACAGTATTTTTGGCAGACGAAGAAGCTACACAGGCTATGGAAATAGCGGCAGACGCTTCTATGGCGGGCCATTTATTGGAGGAGGTGGATTTGGTGGCGGATCAGGGGGCTTCGGTGGCGGAGGCGGAGGATTTGGCGGATTTGGTGGTGGAAGCTTTGGCGGTGGTGGAGCAAGCGGTGGTTGGTAAAACTACTTCCCTAATTTTTGCATTTCCTTGCTCAGCAGAGCCAATTTCCAAAGGTCAAACCAAAGCAAATTGGGTGCTGCACCTTTCAAACTTCGCATGATTCGATGCTCAAATGCCATAATCACAGTTGAAGCAAAAGAAGCCAATCCAATACGATCAAGTTTTCGATAATAACGCACCAGTTTGATGCTTTCATCCACCTGTTGAAGCTTCATTAGCTGTGCCAAATTGACCACTGCATTGGCTGATTTTTCGAGGAACACATCTACCTTCTCGATGCCTATGTGCTCAATTGGATTGTCTATGTGTTCAATTCTAAAACCCTGGCGCTTCAAATTCATTGCAAACAATGTGTCTTCATGTCCGTATCCCTTTACGCGTTCGTCCATTTTAATAGCCTCGTAAACAGGTTTACGCACCATGAAATTGTTGGTCATGAATGACTTATAAGGCGCTAGTTTTCTGATAGAAACAGGAATCTCTTCACGGGCCATGCCGCAATACCAGTGAAAGTTTAAATCTGCCGAAACGGGCCGATCTTCTTGATAAACTCGACCACCGTACACAACATCATATTCTCCTAATGAAATGTATTTCTCGAGGTAATCCGCACGAACAACCTTACCATCGCAATCTAAAAAAATCAAGTTATCGTATTGAGCAAGATTGGCCAGCATATTTCTAACCGCACTTCTACCAAGATTCACATCCGACTCTCTGTATACAACATTTTCCAATTCAGAAATTGAAACATTGATCGCACGGAATTCATCAGAGCTTTTATCGTCCAAGCAAATGATCTCACACGGTTCATTTAGCTTAATGCTCATAGCTGACAAATCGGTCACGAATGCCCTTACGTCAAACTCATGAATAGGAATAAGTATGCTGAGCATCCTTAATCTGTTTCTTGTAATGGTGGTTTGTTTGTGGTGGACTCAATCAAAGAATCGATCACTTTTCCAGAATCGCAACGCAACGTCCGATTGCCGTACTTACTCATCAGTGTATAATCGTGCGTAGCCATAAGTATCGCCCTACCCGATTGACTGATGTCGAAAAGCAATTTCAAAATATTATCTGAAGTCTCAGGATCAAGGTTTCCAGTTGGCTCATCTGCCAAAATCAAGTCGGGATCATTAATCAACGCACGAGCGATAGCTACACGCTGCTGCTCTCCTCCACTCAGTTCATAGGGCATCTTAAATCCTTTTGTATTCAGTCCTACTTTATCAAGCACTTCTTCAATGCGCTCCTTCATCAGTTTCTTGTCTTTCCAACCGGTGGCCTTCATTACAAAAATCAAGTTTTCGGCAACCGAGCGATCAGTTAAAAGCTGAAAATCTTGGAACACAATGCCTAACTTTCTTCTCAAATATGGAATCTGCTTCCGCTTCAATCTTCTTAGATCAAACTCTCCAATTCTACCTTCACCATTAGTCATGGGCAATTCCCCATACAATGTCTTCAACAAACTACTCTTCCCAGTTCCAGTCTTACCGATCAAGTAAATGAACTCGCCTTTGTTGATATCGAAATTCACATCTGATAACACCAAGTGTTTATCGATGTAAATATTGCAGTTGGTAATTGATACTATAGATTCCATAATGTTAAGCTCAAATGTAAGGCGACATTCTCAGGAAATGATGATTGCCTTGAATAGTTGCCGACATGCGTAATGTGAAAAAGTAAACGATGAAGATAGGACTGATAAGTGATACCCATGGCCATATGGATGAGCGTATAGCCCATCATCTTGAATATTGCGATGAAATATGGCACGCTGGTGACATCGGTAAATCATCCGTTTTAGACGCATTAGAAGCCTTAGCTCCAGTGCGCGCAGTATTCGGAAATATTGATGGCACTGATGTAAGAAAGAGGGTTCCAGAAGTGCTGATCGAAGAGCTTCAAGGTCTAAAAATTGCCATGATTCATATCGCAGGTGCATTTGGTAAATACAACTCTCAAACCAAAGAAATCATCGAGCAACACCATCCCGGTCTATTGATTTGTGGTCATTCTCACATTCTAAAAATCAAATTCGATTCGGTGCATAACCTGCTATACCTCAACCCAGGCGCTGCAGGGAGAAGTGGTTTTCATCACATCAGAACGTTGTGTCGATTTGACGTGATTGATGGCGAAGTAAAAAACATGGAAGCTATAGAATTGGGATCTCGATCATCTCAAGCGATCTACTGATTTAATCAAATCTTCGTCTTTTTTCACTCCGCGGTGAGCCATCCAAAGTAGAATCAAATTAACAAGTGGAAACACTGCCGGTAACCCATAGTTCATAGTCATCTCTCCATTAGCCTTTAACACTTGAATGTTTTGATAATGATCAAATGCAAAAGCTGCAATTATCAAAAAAGCGAAAACAATAGCAGTCCTTACCAGTGTCATTTGTCGCTTCCTGCTCTTGAATGAAACCAACGCAGCAAGAGTTATTGCTCCAAAAACAAGAACCATAACCGAAGTAAGCATAACACTTAAAGCAGACGGATCAGATGACAATGGTTCGAAAATGAATGCACTATCTGCTTGATAATAGGTTACCCAAGAAATAAAAAAAGACAAAAGCAATAGAAGGAGCACAAGGAACAGATACAGAGACTGAATGCGTTGAATCATATTTTTACAAATTGGATGCAAAAATTGCAAATCAAACGCTATGTGTATTAAAAACTATTCTATTATTGCAGTGCGGTTCTACGCAATTGATCATTTACACCCACTTTTCGATTTCTTAATCAAGGTCTTGACTTCGAAGATGGGTTCTCAAGTTTTACTTATTGATTGATACTAAAGATCAAGAATTACATTTATGTACGACATTATTGAACTGAACGAAAAACTCGTTTCAGAATTGAAGGAGATTGCAAAGGATCTCAACATCGGCAAATACGAAAAGCTGAAAAAACAAGATTTGATCTATCAAATCCTAGACACACAAGCAATGCTCCCAACCAAAGAAGCACCTAAACCCAACACTCCAAAGCCTGCGGATTCAAAAGCTCCAGAAAATAACGGTCAAAAAAGAGAGCGAAAAAGAATTTCGAAGCCAGAGCAAAAAAATGACGGCCAATCTAAGGCGGAAGTCGAAAAGAATAGTCCCGCTAAAGAAAACAAAACAGCCGAAAACTCCTCTTCAACTCCCGCAATAGCTAAGGAAGAACGTCAAGAGAAAAAGAAGCCAGAACACAGAGAATCAAGAGAGCAAAGACCTCCTAGAGAAAATAAAGCAGAAAGTGGTGATGACAAAAAACCACATCAAGATAATAAGCGCAATCAAGGAGAAAATGGAGAAGCAAAAGATAACAGTGATCGGCAGCCCAACAGACCAAAAAAGGAACGCTTCGAATACACTTACAACTTCGATGAAATAGTAAGCGCAGAAGGATGTTTGGATATCATGAAAGAAGGGTATGGCTTCCTTCGTTCAGCCGACTATAGTTACCTTTCATCACCAGACGATGTCTATGTATCTCAGTCGCAAATTAAGCTTTTTGGACTTCGAACAGGTGATACCATAAAGGGAACCATAAGACCACCAAAAGAAGGTGAAAAATACTACCCACTTATTCGCATCGAAAAGATCAATGGGCTCGATCCTGCTCAAGTGAGAGATAGGGTTCCTTTTGATTATCTAAAGCCACTATTTCCGGAAGAAAGGTTCACGCTTACAGGACACAGAAAGCAAACCATGTCTTCAAGAATAATTGACCTCTTTACTCCTATCGGAAAAGGTCAACGCGGATTGATCGTAGCACAACCGAAAACAGGTAAAACAGAAATATTAAAGGAAGTTGCAAATGCTATAGCATTGAATCATCCCGAAGTATACCTCATGATCTTGCTTATTGACGAGCGTCCTGAAGAAGTTACTGACATGGAACGTAGCGTTAATGCTGAAGTAGTAGCGTCAACATTCGATGAACCAGCAGATAGACACGTGCGTGTTTCCAATATAGTGCTTGAAAAAGCCAAGCGCTTGGTTGAGTGTGGTCATGACGTTGTGATCCTCTTGGATTCTATCACGCGATTAGCTCGAGCATACAACACGGTTTCACCTGCTTCAGGAAAGGTACTTACCGGTGGTGTTGATGCCAATGCTCTGCACAAGCCAAAACGCTTTTTTGGTGCAGCCAGAAACATCGAGAATGGTGGTTCATTGACCATCATTGCAACCGCTCTTACAGAAACTGGATCGAAGATGGACGAAGTAATCTTCGAAGAATTCAAAGGTACCGGTAACATGGAGCTTCAGCTGGATAGAAAACTAAGCAACAGAAGGGTGTTCCCAGCGATCGATTTGGTGGCATCAAGCACAAGAAGAGACGATTTGCTTGTAGATAAAGAAACGCTTCAGCGCATTTGGATTTTAAGAAAACATTTGACCGATATGAATACTGTTGAGGCCATGGAATTCTTAAAGCAACAGATGGCGCACACGAAATCAAATGAGGAATTCCTTATTTCGATGAACGGCTAGATGCAAATTGAAAGTTTAATTGGCTTGTCTTGAAACAAACGATAGTTTGCTCAGACAGGCCATTTTTTTTGTACTATGAAAAATCCAATTGTCAACATTTCGGTAACGGCTGCAATGGTTTCCATAATTGGAAAGATGCTCTACTTCATTTTTCTTGCTCCAAACGAGACTTTTGATACCTATACTCGTTTTTTCTACCTCTTATGCTTCTTGATTGCCTTGTTTATCGGCCTGCGCAATTGGAAACTGCAAAATGCCAATGTTGCTTTTACCGATGACGTGAAGAGTGGAATGAAAATCGTCTCTATATACGCCATCATCCTATCCTCATTCACATTTGTGTACTACAAATACATCAACCCAAATTACTTTTTACAAAAAATCCAATCTGCCATAGATGCTGTTTCTGCTTCGGGAAGTTCGAATGATGAACTCAACCAAGTAGAAAACACAGCTTCATTTGTTTTCAACGCATTTACCCACTCTACATTAACCTTATTTGGTTTGATGGTGATTGGGTTCTTTTACACGCTGATTCTTATCTTACTTTTTAGATATAAGCCAAAGGCCTTCGGACTCTAACCCAAAAGGCTTTTACCGAAGGCATCCACATCAATTCCACCAAAATTTCCGGAGCTCATCATGAGTAAATTTGAGTTACCAAGATCCAAGCCACTAAGCCTTGACTTCAACAAATCAGAATTGGTAAAAACCTCTATGTCTGCCCTTCCAAATGCAAGTTTAACCTCATCGGTTGTGATGGGTGCCAAACGCTTTTGAGCCAATGTTTCCTCTTTAAAGAATACGATCGCAGTGTCAGCATCCTCCATGGTGCCTCCGTATTCCAATAAAAACTCCTTGGTCAAACTGCTGAAGGTGTGCAGCTCCATACAGGCCACAAGTTTTCTGTCGGGCCATTGCTGTTTCACGGCCTTCACCGTGGCCTTCAGTTTTGACGGAGAATGGGCAAAATCCTTGTAAATAACCGTTTGATCATTGTGGGCAATTTCTTCTAATCTTCGAGCTGCGCCCTTAAAATCTCGGATGGCTTCATAAAAATCATCTTCATCGATGCCGATTGCTTCGCAAACCATTAATGCACCATTGAGGTTTTGAAGATTATGTTCGCCAAATACAGAAACTTCTACTCGTTCTTCTCCTCTTAGTATGAATGATCTACCATTTTCAATGGTGTATACAGGTGCTTCATAAGGCCTGAGATCAAGGTGCGATCCATATTCATTCACTGTTTCATCCAACGTTTCATCAGCCTGGCAATAGGTCAGAACGGCATCATCCATCATTTGCCCTACAAACAATTCAAACTGCTCCAAATAATTTTCAAACGTTGGGAACACATTGATGTGATCCCAGGCAATACCTGAAATAAGTGCTATGTGAGGGTCGTATAAATGAAACTTGGGTCTGCGATCTATCGGAGAGCTCAAATATTCATCTCCTTCCAATATGATCAATGGCGCATCTGAAAGCCTTACCATGGTTTCAAACCCCTCGATTTGAGCTCCTACCAGATAATCAAAATCCATATTCAACTTTTTCAGCACATGAAGGATCATTGAGGTAATGGTTGTTTTACCATGACTTCCCGCTATCACCACCCTTTCCTTTTCAAGCGACTGCTGATAGATAAACTCTGGATATGAATACACCAATAAATCCAATTGCTGCGCTTTGATCAACTCGGGATTGTCTTCGCGAGCGTGCATTCCCAAAATGATGGCATCAATATCCTCTGTTATGAGGGTAGCATCCCACCCCATTTCATTTGGCAGCAACCCTTTCTTTTCGAGCCGTGATCTAGAAGGTTCGAAAATCTGATCGTCAGATCCGGTCACATGATAGCCATTATCTTTGAGGGCAATGGCCAAGTTGTGCATGGCTGCACCGCCAATTGCAATGAGATGAATTCGCATTCTTAAAAATTTGAAGCAAAATAAGGAGAGATAGCGAACTGAATATGACATTGATGTATCGTGATAAACAAGTAACTCTTAATAATTTCAAGTTGGGAAGACGTTGAAGGCCATTTTGGAGAACACAAAAAAGACCATCAAGTATCCAAGGAGTAAGCTCAGGAAGCCGTAAGGCAATTGGTAGACTTGGGTTATGTGGATGATCCAGGAGAAGATATGGCCAAGGCAATGGTGAATACGGAGATTGAACTTAAATACAACCTTTCAAAGGTTTACCTGTCTACCGGAAGATCAGAAAATGCCCTTGAATTGCTTTTACAAGCGAATACCCTAAAAGAAGAATATCGTTTTCAGATCAGAATAGTTGAATGCTACAAACGAATAAAAGAGTTTGACAAGGCTTTTTCGATGCTCGAAATGATACAGTCGCAAGACAGTGATAGCAAGAAGACAAAGTCTCTACTACTAGCAAAAGCTGACATATACAAAGCCAAAGGCGACTTCCAAGAAGCATTGCGCATACTCATTCAACTCAAAGATGAATTGGGGAATGTTCTATCTGTTTTAAAAAGTCTTGGCGACTGTTACATAAGTCTAAAAAACTGGAAAGAAGCAAAAAAGATCTTCAAACAATGCTTAATCATTGATGCGCATGATGCGTCTAGCTATAAGGCATTGGCGACTTGCGAATTGAACCTCAAAGAATATGAAAGTGCCATTGAATCAGCATTAACGGCAACCGAACTTTTCTATCAGTTCCCGACTGCGCACTATGTTTTAGCGCAAGCCCTCATGGGTATAGGTCAATATGAAATGGCAGCGCGATCATTTGAAGTGGCACTAACCATGCGTCCTTCTTTCACGGCTGCAAAAATTGCTCTAGAAAAGCTATATAAGGGCCATCCCATCCAGAGATCTGATTTGTTCCAAGAAGTTCTTGTGGAGCGGGGCGATGCCAAAGACATCCAATCAAAACTAGATTCTACGGTCAAAAAAGCAGTAGGAGCGTAATCATACAAAGGACGTAAACTGGGTGAAATCACGATTGTATCTGGATTACCTAGATCCGGAACTTCACTCATGATGCAAATGCTCGATGCTGCAGGCTTGGCCATATATCAAGATCATGTGCGTAAAGCAGATGACAACAATCCGAAGGGTTTCTTTGAGCATGAAAACGTAAAGTCCCTGGTGAAGAAAAACAATTGGCTAAAAGACGCACGAGGCAAGGTGGTAAAAATCGTAAGCCCTTTAATTCGTTTCTTACCTCCACCAAACAACTACAAGATAATTGTGGTGAAACGAGATGTTGTAGAGGTGGTGCAATCGCAGCACAAAATGCTAGTAAAAGCAGGAAAAGCAGATGCTTCTAGCTACCCAATAAATATGGAAGATACGCTGAAGAAGCAATTTCAATCTGCCCTAGAATGGATGGAAAAACAACCCAATGTCGAATTTCTGATCATCGACTTCAAAAAGGCCATCGCAGAACCCAAAGCCGTTGCAGCTGATGTTGCCACTTTTCTAAAGATGGACCTCGACCTTGAAGCAATGGCAAATTCTTCGGTAAAGGAACTTTATAGAAATAGAAATTAAAATTCTTCAAAAACCACCGGTCTTATCAGAGGGAAATCTAATTTAGAAATATCGGATTAATACATTTGCACCTCACAAACTACAAACCACATGGCAGGCGTATTAAACGCGCAGGAAGCGCTCAAATTATTCGAAATAGCGAAGAAGAATAAATTCGCTTTTCCCGCAGTAAATGTTGTAAGCACGCAATCGGTAAACGCGGTATTAGAAACGGCCAAAGAGGCCAATTCACCAATCATAGTTCAATTCAGTAATGGTGGAGCATCCTACTATGCAGGGAAAAGTGTCAGCAATGAAAATGAAAAAGCGGCCATTGCTGGTGCTATTTCTGGAGCCAAGCATGTTCACCTTATGGCCGAGCTATATGGCGTAGACGTCATCCTGCACACCGATCATTCAGCCAGAAAATTGCTTCCATGGATAGATAGACTGCTCGAAGCAGGCGAACAGCACTATAAAGAAACCGGCAGACCACTGTACACAAGTCATATGATCGACTTGAGTGAGGAACCTATTAATGAAAACCTGGAAACATGCATGCACTATCATAAAAGAATGAGCGCAATTGACATGATTCTTGAAATAGAACTTGGAGTAACGGGCGGAGAGGAAGACGGAGTGGATAATACAGGCATAGACAGCTCAAAACTCTATACCCAGCCAGACGAAGTAGCTTATGCCTATGAATTACTCAATTCAATCAGCCCTAACTTCACCATAGCTGCAGCATTTGGCAATGTTCATGGGGTGTATAAGCCAGGCAACGTACAATTAACGCCTGTCATTTTAAAGAATAGCCAAGAGTTCATTCGCGAGAAATTCAATATTGAACGAAACAATCCAGTAAATTTTGTATTTCATGGAGGATCAGGCTCTACACACGAAGAAATTCGCGAATCGCTAGGTTACGGAGTTATCAAAATGAATATTGACACGGATACACAGTGGGCTTTTTGGGATGGTGTTCGCGCATTTGAAGCCAAATACCACGATTATTTGCAAGGACAACTCGGCAATCCTGAAGGTGAAGAAAAACCAAACAAAAAATACTACGACCCAAGAAAATGGCTTCGCGAAGGTGAAAAATCCACCGTGAAGCGATTGCTAAGTGCATGCAATGACCTTAATTGCATCGATGCAAATAAATTTTGGAAAGTATAAAAACCCGCAATACCTATGAATCTTCATTCCCTGAACACTGGTTTTTTCAAGCTTGATGGAGGCGCCATGTTTGGTGTTGTTCCAAAAAGTCTTTGGTCTAGAACCAATCAACCTGATGAAAACAACCTTTGCACTTGGGCTATGAGGTCATTACTCATTGAGGATGGAGATCGGTTAATTTTGATTGATACAGGAATCGGCAACAAACAAAGCGAAAAATTCTTCAGCCATTATTACCTGCACGGTGATGATTCACTCGATGGTAATTTGAAAAAATTGGGATTTCATAGAGATGATATTTCTGATGTCTTTCTCACCCATTTACACTTTGATCATTGCGGTGGTGCCATAGAATTTGACGCTACAAAAGATGCGTTCAGACCCGCATTTACCAATGCAACATTTTGGAGCAATAAAGATCATTGGAAGTGGGCAACACAACCCAATCCCCGAGAGAAAGTATCTTTCCTAAAAGAAAACATACTTCCTATTGAAGAGAGCGGACAATTAAAATGGATTGATGTAAATGGAAATCGAACCGAAAATGCTTTTCCAAATATAGACGTGTTCTTTGCGGATGGTCATACAGACAAGCAGATGATACCGATCATTAACTACAAGGGAAAAAAGATTGCATTTATGGCCGATCTGTTGCCGAGCACAGGTCATGTTCCTCTTCCTTACGTAATGGGTTACGACACACGACCATTACTTACTATGACTGAAAAAGAAAGCTTTTTAAATGAAGCTGCAAATAACCAATACGTCCTCTTTCTAGAACATGATGCTTCCAACGAATGTTGCAATGTAATTCACACAGAAAAGGGTGTTCGACTTGGTGAAACCTTCTCCCTTTCTGAAGTTTAACTTATTGAATCGCGCAAGTGATTTCTGCGTCTGCAGAACTCACTCCACTCGGAATCAATACTGAACTTGCACTCTCGTAAGCATTACATTGTGTTGTTGCAACCTCCTCCGTTGTTTTCTCAAAAGTAAAGGTGGTGTCAAAATCCAAAGAAATCCCAACTGGATCAGGCAAATCAACCGAACAGTTGCAATCAAAATCCTTGTTGCATGACGTCAAAACAATTGCGCTAGCAAAGGCAATTATAGAAGCAAAAAACAGACCCTTATTCATTCTTTAAAATTTTGAAAAGCAAATATGCCCCTTCTAGATTTAAGAAACCTTATAAAATTAAAATTCTACCACAAAAGCGCCAGCATCACGCATATTCCAATGGGCTACACCCGCATATTCTAAAGTATTCTCCCAATAATTCATGGTTTTCCAATTTAAATTTTGGGATAATACAACCATTCCCACATCTACCTTATTGAGTAGCTCAATAGGGTGCTGAACCGTCTGCTCTTGAACCAGTAAATAGTCCACCTTAAGATTTTCCATAATCTCAGTTGAATCCATTAAAACAAGTAAAGTATTTCCATTAAAGAGATACAAATTGTCGTATTCCTTTAGTCGAGGTATGGAATCCATCGGACTATTTAGGTCATGTTTCCACCAATTATGGTGAATGTGAAAACGCATTTTATCAAAGTCGTTCAATAGAACTGTATCAACTTTGAAAACATGATTCGTTCCTTTTATAAAGTCTAGGGCAAAATGACCACGCACGCTGTATATTATCATTTTGGACTGGTTCCTTTGAGAAAATACTTCGTAGACATTAACTGCTTCAATGCAACAGAGAACAACCAGTGTCATAGGCAACCAATAATACCGTTTAGAAATGATGAATAAGGTGATCGTACATACGAGAAAATACAGCAAGTAAGTCTCTGCAATGCCAATATCAACACCTTGAATCAACGCCATTGGCAGACGCTCCACCCAAGCAATAAAAAGATCCAAACCATGAACTACTGTATAAAGAAAATATCCTAACCATGCTGAAACAATTGGTATCCATTGAAAAGCAACAAGAGCAATTCCAGCAGTCAGAATAATCGTTGCAGCAGGAATAACAACCAAGTTGCTCAACAGAAAGTAATTAGGAAATTGATGAAAATAAAGTAATCCTAACGGAAAGGTAGCGAGTTGAGCAGCCAATGATACTGCAGTAATCGCCCATACTTTCTGCACCAACCAAAACTTTGGTTTCCATAATTCATAAATACGAGGTTGAATCAAGACAATGCCCAAAACGGCCAAATATGAAAGTTGAAACCCCACTTCAACAATATAAAATGGATTGAGGATCAACAAAAACACTGCACTAGTAGCTATGGTATTAAAAATGGATGTATGTCTATGTATTAGTTGTGCTATAATCACAAAACTGAACATGGTACAAGCGCGAGTAACAGATGGTGAAAGCCCGGTTATAGCAACGTAGCTCCAAAGTGCCAACAAAAGAATTATAGCCTTCGCATACTTTCCAAAACGCAGCCTTAATAATGGTTTAAAAAGCACATTGAGTATTAGAAAAATAATGCCCACATGCAAACCACTTACCGCTAAAACATGCATAGCACCAGCGCTCGCAAACGCACTTACTTGATCGGTCGACAAATGATGTTTATACCCTACCAACAAAGCCGAAACAATGGCCAACTCTCGATCATTGATTCCTCGCTCCTTAAGCACTTTCATGATGCCCTTTTGCAAACGATGCGCATGCCTCAAAATCCCGTCACCTACTTTAACACATTTCCAGTTACCAGAAGATGCATATGCCTGATGCGATATTTGATGAAAATGCATATAGCGCTGATAGTTGAACTCAGCCGGATTTTGTGGAGCAGCAATTGGCTTCAATCGCGTATTAAACACAAGAATATCGCCTTGTTTAAGGAGTTCAGTTAGCAAGTCACTCTCTAGGTAAAGTAAAATCTTTCCGTTGGTAGGGATTAATGATCCGCTGTCAGCGATTTGGATAAGCGAAACCTCTGCTTTCAAACTCTTTGTGCGTTGAATGGGATCCGAAACAATCTCACCTAGAAAGGTAGTCATTGTCCCAGAGGAATGAAGTTTTGAATAGTGATTATCAAACAAACGATCTGTCAATAACGCGGTGTGCACGTACCCCAGCAAAAAGACAACCGACATAAGCACAGCACTAGACCTTGGATGCTGCTTATGGAACAGGAAATAAGATATTGCGAGAAGGATTGCAACAGCCATGGCTGTAATCAATGCGCAAAAATCAGGTCGAAAAATGGCTAAGATTATTCCGGCAACAAATGGCCATACAAACCTAAAAAGGGGAATCTGATTCCAAACATATTTAGCCTTCCGTAGCACCTATCCTTGGTCTTATCAACTTGATAAAGACCAAAATAGCAAAAAGCTGAATCAAAGGCAATAGTCGAACTTGAAGGCGCTCGTAAACATTAGCTAACACTCCTGTGATAGCCGCATTGAAGATGTATGCCAAAATAAAAAGCACCAGAAGAGTTGCAAGCTCTGTACTTAATTTACGATTCAATATTGACCAGCCTATGATAAGAACTGAAAACAACAGACTCAAATAATTGACCAAACGGAAAAAATCAAGAGGAAGCTTGTCCCCCTTGTTTTGCACACTAATAAGGTATTCATTTAATTCTTGTTTGAAGTGTGACTTCATTGGCCAATAAGGTGATGAGCCTTCTCCATAAGCATATTGCAATCCACTTCCGATCTCAATCTGAAACATTTGCTTGAACGTGGCTTTTATCGATGAAAAAGCAAACCACTTCATATATCTGGGCTTAGACGTAAAATCCTTTACAATGATTGCATAGTCTTCATTGACACCAGACCATCCTCCAGGATGCAATTGCACCGGACCAGAAGGATCCCATAAATAGCCTGAGGTTTCCTTGGGAAGCTCATCCTTTATATCACACAAATTAAGATGCATTCGGTCGCAATTCTCATCGAGATATAGCTTGAGAATGCCCATCTCACCAAGGTTTGCGGTTATAAATGCATTTGAAGCTAAACTGAATCGAAATCCATAACCATAAATGGCGTTGAATGTCGGGACAGTAATAGTCGCAAGTAAGAAAGGAACGAAAAGGATTAGCCAATGCCTCTTTGACATAGTGAAGAGTTGCCCAGTGGTAAAAAATGAAATAGCTCCAATACTCAGCAATAAGAGTAAGAAAAGTGGAATATGACTCAAATGCGTCAATAGACCAAAGAACAACAACGCACCATAAATCAATATCAATCTCGGGCTCAACGTCCTATTGACGACTATTCCTGCTACGGTCAGGACGATTATCAAGGTCCAAATATCAGGCATCAACTGGGAGGCGTACCATGACATCGCTGATGAAAAACTGAGAACAACTACTCCCGCAAAATGCAACCACATGAGCTTTGATCGATCCACCAAGGGTTGCAAAATCTTATAAATAAGAATCGACAAAACAATACCTTGAACAAAGATCAAAGGCCAGTTGCTCACAAGCAAACCGGTAAGCTTTATCAAAAGTGGATACCCCATGGCCCTGTGAAAACTAGGCTCAAAATTCACTGCCATTTCCATGTAGGCACCGCTGTCAAAATACATTAATGGATATCGGTTATAAAGCGCAGGCGCCACAATTACCAATGATGTAATTATGAAATAGAGGAATCGAAGCAGATTTTCTTGAATTTTTTGCATCAATTCAAATATCGTTCTTTAATCACATGAAGATGATGTAATGTGTGACCAGCATTTATTAAAAACAGGGCTCGAACCTCTACCTCGTGTTTACTGGCGATGCCTACTTTTTTCAACTGATCTTCTGAAAAGGATTTATAAAGCAATATGGTACTATCACGCAGTGTTGAAAAAAAATGCAACAACTCTGCCTTGCTCAATCCATCAACCCTAGCCTGATTGGCATATGCATTCTCATCAAATCCTTCAAGATTTTGGGCAGCCTCTTCTCTGCCTATGCGCAGGGCGCGATAATTAAATATCATCTCAGTATCTAACAAATGCATAATCAATTCTTTGATTGACCATTTATTTTGCTCATAGCGATGGTCTAGCCTGTGCTCAGGAATTTCAGAAACTACTTCAAGAAACTTCCGCTTTGATAGCTCGAGACATTCGGTTGGATCCGAAGAATCAAGCGTTTTTAAGTACGTATCGAAATAGGATGCCTTTACAAGATTGATAAGTTCAGGATGCATGAATAAATTCTTTCAACGAATATGAAAAAATAAAAATCGGCCGAAGCCGCTTTTTCCCCTTAAACTTTCTTTCGAATAGTTTGAACCACAAACAGTGCTTTATACCTTATTCGGTTTCAAAAGGTTTCGAAAAATTTTAAAAAAATCAGTAAAACAGTGTAAAATATTGTTTTCGAGTAGATTAACCTATAGATTAATTTTTCTTTCAGCAGGATACTTAACATCGTATTTGAATGTTACGCTCTCCGTTGAGTTACCTAAAATCACTTTCGTCCAAGTAAGCTTACCTATATTACTATTGACTTTTGCTCCCCCTCCATTCTGCAAACTAACCTCGATATCATTATCGGTAGAAATAGGAATCTGATCTTCAATTACCAATTGAATTTTCGTTCCCTTGGTATTTCGGATACTCAAC
>Ga0181553_10000383_pt1 | contig 38026 bp, 40 predicted proteins | sample 011ome_17_FD_133753 | JGI IMG/M metagenome (GOLD analysis project Ga0181553, IMG submission 133753) | Coastal salt marsh microbial communities from the Groves Creek Marsh, Skidaway Island, Georgia - 011502XT metaG (megahit assembly) | ecosystem: Environmental > Aquatic > Marine > Intertidal...
ACTTTTAAAAACATCTTTTAATCTTGATGAGTAACTATAGCCTAATAATTTTTTTTCAAAATACCAATTGGCAAAGTTTTCGTACTGAACATTTTGTTCGTATATAGCTTTGTATTTATCGTACTTCTTTTTGAATGTAACGAACCTAGATTCTTTCATGAGAGGTTTTTGGTCATCAGCTAATAGAGCTTCTTTCTTTGCTGCATGTATAGACTCAAGTATATCGTAGTTGTACTTAGGACCAAGAGCTATAAAATTTCTCTTTTCTCTATCAGTTAATAAATTAAATGCTTGAGCTTCAAGAACTAATCTTGGACGACTGAGTGTTTCATCTTCACTTAATGCTCCAGCTTGAATTAATGCAGACATTACACCAATATTCAAGCCAGCTTGCTTCGCGGATAAAAACACATCATACTTATTAGAATTATCTGTGTCTCTAAATTCCTCTAATGCTTTTAAACTTTTTTCACTAATACCTTTTATGCTATTAAGTCCAAACCTAATATTATTTTTATCGATTGTAAAATCAAATTTAGATTTAATTAAATTTGGTTGAAGTAAATTAATTTCAAAATATTGCAATTCTCTACTTATCTTTGCTATCTCTTCTTGAGGGTTAGGTTCAAATTGAGACATTTTAAGTAAGCTTAAAAAGAATTGTTTGGGATGTTTAAATTTTAAATAAGTGGTCCACGCTGCAAGAGTAGCGTAAGATATAGAGTGAGATTTATTGAAAGAATAATTAGCACTATCTTCTGCTACTTTCCATAATACATCAGAAACTTCAACGGGTAAGTTGTTATCTTGCACCTTCTGTTTAATTTTCTCTTGCCATTCAGGCATAAGGTCAACTTTCTTTTTTCCAACAATCCTGCGAAGTTGCTCCGCTTCATCAAGAGTGAAGCCTACTTTTACAGCCATTTTCATCAACTGCTCTTGATACAAGGGAATACCGCCAGTGTAATCTAATACATCGTCAAAAAATTCATGAACACTTTGGAAGCGATCAGTAGCTACATAGTCAGAATAACGATCAGCAAATTCAAGAGCTCCTGGCCTTGCGATAGCTACTACAGCACTTAATTGCTCCATGTTTTTTGGTTTAATTTTTTGGCAAACTCTAAAATTAGTATCTGCTTCAATTTGAAATAATCCATGAGGATTACGAAGGTCACCCAAGGGCTCAAAAACCGAAGGGTCGTTCAAGTCAATATCATAAACATCAATATCCAGATCATTACATACATCGTAAATGACACTAAGAGTACGAAGCCCAAGAATATCGAATTTAACCATAAGTTCAGCGACCCAATTCATATCATAACCAGTAACATAAGAGCCGTCATTAGTTTTTTGGATCGGACATATGTCTGAAATTTTCTGATGAGAAATAGCGATACCTGATGGATGAACACCTGTGTTCTTGTTTAAGCCTTCCAGCTGCTTGGCTATTTTGAATACCCTTGGGTTATCTTTGACCCAAGTAGCGAAGCGCTGACTTTCTTCTTGAGCTATGTTTAGAGGAGCAACTTTACCAAATTTCTTGGGTATATAGCCACTTACATCATTAACTTCTTGCTCAGAATATTCACCAACTATTTTGCCACACTCTTTAATACATAACTTACCGCTCAATGTATTTAAGGTTAAAATATTTGCAGTTCTTGAAGGGTGTTTTCTTTCAATATAATCAATAACTTTTTGGCGATGCTCATACGCTATATCATTATCAACGTCAGCAAGCAAGCTACCATCTAAGTAGGTCACTCCATTTTTCTCAATCTTTCTTGCTCTACTCTTAGAAACAAAACGCTCAAAAAATAAATCATACTTAATTGGGTCAACCTTAGTAACATCAATTAAGAATAAAACCAGAGACCCTGCTGCTGAACCGCGACCTGGGCCAGTAGGTATATCATTTTCATGACAAAAATTCAAAATATCCCAATTCAATAAAACGTAATCAATAAAACCAAGATCTTTTAAGATCTCTAATTCCATTTTAGTTCTAGAATAATACTCTTCTCTATTGTCTAGTTTATCTATACCTTTAGATTTTACTCCTTGCATACATAGAGCTCGTAAGAAATCATAATTAGAACTACTGGGGTCAATGTCTAGGTCAGCATAATACTTTGAATTGACATCGATCTCAGGAAGAAGAACTCCTGGGGGGGCATAATTTTCATACTTTGTGAATTTACTTAAAAATAAATCAGACATTATATATTTACCTCCCATAACATTTTCTTAAATACTTCGTAATTTTGTTCAATATCATACATAGCATCATGTAATCGACTTTCATCAATTTTAATATCATAATGTTTACATAAATCAATTAATTTCTTTTTTGATTTTCTATCAACCATATTATTTAATCTATATTGCCAATTAAAAAAGTCGTCATCTTTATTAAATTTAATGTCATTCTTGATAGCTTTAGCCAAACATAAGGTGTCAATAGACCTATTAACATAACTGTAGTCTGGTTTTTTGTGTACGCATTTTCTGTATATACCGTGAACATAAATATCAAAACCTAATATGTTGTGCCCGACATTTATATAAGATTCATCATATAGATATTTTTCGAAATCGTGCAAGATTGGTTCAGCTAATTGAGCTTTCTTGTCGTAATTTGATTTTGTCCAGCCAGTCATTTTTGCTGCAGCATCAGACATCTTTAAGTCAGACCAATAGATCCAGCAGTCTTTCTTTTCTACAATATTGCCTTCTTTAATTACCATGTAACCAAGTTGCCATGGCTTGTTATCTAGCGAGCCTAGATTGAGGCAGCAAGTTTCAAAATCGAAAAACAAATAGTTTTGCTTTTTATTAAATCTAAGGAGATCTTCTTTCATTTAAACTATTGCTTATTAAAGAAATCTTCAACTTCCGATAAGAATTGAGATTTTTCTTTATCTGATAAAGCGATATATTGTTTTTTTATTTGACGTAGAGTTCTTTTTTGCTCAGGAGTATCTGAGTAAGACATGGCTCTTTTAATTCTTAGTATTTGCTTTTTATTCATTTTAAGATTCTAAATAACTTTCGTAACAAAATTCTGGACTAGCCAAATGATCAAAGTTTGGAACAGATAGAGTTCTTTGCTTTCCGTTCTTTTTCGCGCATATACATTTATATGTTTGATAGGCTTCAAAATCTTCTTTTTTATTGTAGTAAATAGATTTAGATTCACTATAATTATAGTTGAAGTTTTTACAATAGTCAATAACCTTGTCGCGTATTTGTTGGTCAAAAGGTAAGTAATTATCTTCAATAAAAAAGTGTGGATCACAGAAAGAAAAATCAGGAATGCAACTACAAAAATGCATACTGTTCATAAAAATGAAAGAGTCGTAAAATGGAATAGCTATTTGCAAGTCCTCGTTTGACCACATTTTTTTAAGGCTAGGAAGATCTATTACTCCTTCGTTATTACAAAATGCATGAGAATAAATTTGATTTAATAATGAACAACCTAAATCATTCTTTGCGAAAATAATTAATTTATGGCAACATTGAGACGATGGAGAATCTTGATCTTCTGAAATTTCTAAGTGAGAGCAAGAAATTCTTAATCCAAAAATAAGATGTTTACCCATAGACTCGGCTGTTTTTTGAGCTTGAAGGAAGCCTATCAAGGAATCTTCTACTAGTGTTATAGTATCTTCTTGTTCGGCTACAGAAAAAACACTTTGTGGGCCGTCTTCTTTAACCTTAGATGGATGGTCTAGAGTAAGTATTGATTTACCTATTGAGTAATGACTCTTGAATAAAGCTATCATTCAATTATGATAGCAAAAATTAGCCTCTAAGTCAAGCTATATCTTATATTTTTCAATGAATGATTCCGCTGGCTTTCCATCTGCTAAGTGCATTTCTAAATCTATCAATAGTTTATTGCGAAGCTCAATTAAGTCTTGAGATTCAGAGCTTCCAGTAGACTCCCTGAATGTAGATGAAGCAGCAACAACAAGAAGAATAGCTAGTGGATCAAAAACAAAAATAAGAATTAATATAACCATTCTAACTGCAGATTCAGAGTTTACTTCTGGGCCTCCAAAGTCAGATATCAATTCAGCGATATATTTTACTGGGCCAATCTCTGCTTCAAGCTCTTTTAGTTGTGCTTCAATTTTAGTTTTATCTAAATTTATAGTTAAATAATTTTCCTCTAATTTTTCTAACTCAGGAAATATTTGATTTTCTAATTTAACTCTATAGTTCTCAAGTCTGTTTTGTATATCTTGTTTGTTTTTAGATATAGATTCTCTTTCTTGAGATTGACTCTCTCTCTCTTTTTCTATCTTGCTCGAGGTAGAGAAGCCACCTTTTTCTCTAATTTGACTAATGATTGAATCTAAATCTTTTAATCTGTCGTTTAAACGCTGTAATGAAAGGTAGTCATCAGATTTAAGTTGTTCGTTAGTTTTCTTTTGTGTTTCCAAGGAAGCCTTTTTAGATTCAATGGATTCCAGCTTCTTGTCTAACATAGATATTTGAGAGCCGTACTGAGAGGCGCCAGCTTCTTGCTCTATGTGAGACTTACTTAAAAATCCAAATATTCCCATGCTTGTGATGCCCGAAAGTACAATCACAGCAATAGATAAATAATATTTAATAAGTCTGCCAGAAGTTTTCCAGTTTCTATGCAGCCAAACAGCAGTAACAAGCTTGCCGACTTCTAGGGCACTACCCATTATAACAATAGACCAAAAAACCCCTGGAAAGATCGTAGTTAATCCTATTATACTAAAATAAGCTGCAACGGCAGCAAGCGATAAAGATGAGAGTGCAATTATTATTGGGAAAACCATAATAATAAATACACTAATTTAAGCAAATAAGTCTACATGCTCTGATTCAGAGGGCTTCCAATAAGGGCAACCTTCGTATTCCATGTATTCAATTTCTTGATCTTCTTTTTTAATTTTTTCTAAATTTTCTAAATCATCCACAAAACAAGTCTTTAAAACTTTACCAGAACTATCTTTAAGAGCATAATAAGAGAAAGGTTTCCTAAAGGAGCATATGAAAGCCGGGATTGGTTCTCCATTCTTATCTAATACTGGCTCTCCTCTGCTCATTTTAAATCCATCTTTGCCACATGCTAATGGCCCACCGAACGTCCCATCAGATGGATAAGATTGAGCTCCAGCGAAATTAGAATGAGCTTGCTCTTCATCAAAGTTATCTATAATTTTTTGTATTTCAGTGAGCTCATACTGGAAGCCATACAATTCAGCATCAGATAGAGGCTCCATCTTGAGTACTCCGTTGCCAGTTTTGTTAAAAAGATCTTTACTTAAATCAAATTTCAAAAACAAAAATTCACTTTCTCTTTTTTTATAATTAGGGTATAAATGTTTAACTGCTAAAGAATACATTAAGTCTTGTAGGTTATCGGTGACTTCTTTACCTTTAAATACTTGCTTGCTACTTTTGAAATCTCTAATTAAGGCGTAAGATGTTTCTTCATAAAGGAATAACTTATCAATGAAACCTTTAATTCTATAAGAAAAATCTTCAGTTTCAACTTCAATATCAAAAGCTTCTTCTGATATGGCTTTTGTGGGTTCAAGATCATCGCCTCCAAAAAAGTCATAATGCAAACCATTGACAGTCATAGAATCAATTAACTCTAAGTTTTCGTCGTCATGAACGTTTAATTTACGGGCATGATAAAGAGTTAAACGTTCTATTGGTGGGCATTTAAAAATAGAGCCATACTTGATTATAGTTTCGTAGTGTTTTTTGTGCCTAGGGTTACCCAATAATTCGAAAATCAGGTGACATATCCAGCCACGACTAGCTCCATCGTTAGATGTGTCGGGAAGTTTTAGTTTGTAATTTCCCCAATATTTCCACGAACACATTTGTAGAGTTTTAATTCTACTCGCGGACAGTGCTGACTCATGCTTCTTCATATAATAGTTTTAAGTTTTTCTTTAAGGTTTTAGGTATACCTTTTTTAGAGTCTAACTTTTTAGCAAAAGAAATAATTTTAGGTATTTGGTCTGTCTGATTGATAAGTTTTAATTTTTCCTTCCATCTAATGAAATCATTTTCATTCATGTCTCCGAAGTCATTTTGGACAGGTAGGCAAATCTTTATTTTTTTAGGATCGTAATAATTTAATAATTTTAAATAATTTTTAACGCAAGCATTCATTCCCCTATTATCTTCTTTATTAGAGTCATTATTAAAAGAAAGAATAACTTGTTTGAAATCAAAGTGAATTAATGAGCATAAAAGCTTAGATGATATATCTAGACCAAAAGAAACTAAAACATTGCTAATCCCATTTTCTATACAGCTAAGAGCATCTCCAATACTTTCTACAATTAGTACATAGTTTTTGTCGACATTATCAAAAAATATTCCATCTTTGGTGGGAACATACGCAGGATATACCCAAGTTTTTTTCTTGCCCATATGCTTCCATTTTGGACGACCTTCTTTATTGGACATATCCCTACCTGAAAAACCATGTATTTGTTTATACTGATTATAAATAGGAAAAACGAAACGCTGATACATTTGTGATCTAGTAGCTAGACCGCCTTTTAATTTTATTAGAGTTTCATCGGAAATTCCTCGACCATTGTAAAATTTATAATGAGGTAACAACTTATCTAAAATACTGTCAGGATAAACTTCTTCAACTTGAAGCTTCTCAATATTATCTCTAGCTCTTTCGGTAAGAAAGAAAGTTTCTTCTTTATTTAAATACTTCTTAAGTTCAGTTGGATCATTGGTATTAAGTGTTAAAACTAATAATTGCTTAAATGGCATGAAGGGAGTGTTTTGAACGTAGTCCTTCCATGCTCCAGTATCTTTATATATTTGCAAGGCAGTAGGATTGTCTCCGCCTCTATACAGAGCAGAAGATTGCCAGTAAGCTCCTTTATCGCTAAGCTTATAACCTAATTGCTCAAGTATATCTCTTATTTTATCTGAGCTGATCATATGTCTGGCAATTCATCAGGATTATTATTTAAATTTACTTCCGCTTCAGCCATTTGTGTGCGAACTAAATCAACTGTATCACCAACTTCAGTAATGTTGAAATTGTTAAAGTTTAAATAAATAGAATTTCTGACCATAGTAATATCGTCTGCCAACCTAACTGGTTGTAAGGCTCTCATATAATCAGAGCCTAAGTGTCTATGTTTAAAGCAAGATAATTTATGAGTGCCGAAGTCTGGACTTTCCGCCATTTCTTCTTGAGATTTTTGACGCAAGCTAAATAGATGAGAGCTAAACTGAGTAATTCTATCTGATAGAGATACCACACTCTCATCTTCAACGATATTTTCTGGCCTTCTATTATTGGTAATACCAGAGCGATTGCTTTGAACACTAGTCATCATAGCAATCATGGGCTCACCTTCAAATAAAATATCTCTCTGAACGAGCTTTTTAAACTTATCAACCATCTCGCCAACCACTTGCCATTCACTTTTATTGCTCAAGTTTTCTGAGGTGGTTTTAATGTAATCGAAATTAAAAATCATTTCATTCCCCCTTCCAACTTTGCTGTAATAAAAACGCTTAACTAAATTAACCATTTGATCTACATTCATGCCAGAAACATTAAAGTAGTGAAGATTGTATTGCTTTATCTTTGGCCAAACAGATCTTACTTTATCAACTATCTTAGATCCAGCCCTGCGCCACTTCCCTGTCTCTAATAGATGTAAAGGAACTCCAGACATAGATGCACAAAGACGCATTCTTAATTCTTCCTTACTCATTTCACCATTATCAAAATGTAAAATAGGGGTAAAGTTATTAAGCTCTGAGGTTTTTAAGCAGAAATCTAAACAGAATTGAGTTTTACCAACTCCAGATCTGGCTGTAATGGTAGTTATGTTGCCTGGCCTCAAGAGAGATCCATATAACTCGTGAAGCCTTTTGTGTGGACCCACCAAACCAAATTCTTCAATTGGATTATTGCCTCTTTCCTCCACATAGTCTTCCATGTCAAAAAACAAATCTTCAGGAACATTCGAACCATTGTCATAGATAGATATGGTGTCGTTGTAAATTCGATCAGAATCTTCAATTAGTTTACTAAACGCATCTTCAGAAGAAGCGTTCTGCATTCTCTTAATGATTTTTGTAGCACAACCTGCAATTTTTCGTCTAGCTGAATACTTTTTTAAGTCTTTAGCTAAACCTATAATTGTATTTGGGTTTGTCTTTTTTAATGAAAGGGCTTGAATGTAATCACCAATATTTATATCATCCTCAAAAGATAAGTTAAGGGATAAAGCTCTTTCCGTAAGCATCACATAATCAATTTGATCACCGCCCTCAATCGACCTTTTAAGAATTGAGAAAATTGTTTTATTAACCTGGGATGATTCACTATAAAAATCTTCCTCACAAATATAAGAAGATATCTCGACAAATGAATCTGGGTGATTAATTAGAGTTGCAAGGAACTGCTGCTCCTCATTAAAAGAATACATTGCCATAATTAGCCTTTAGTATAGACTATAAAATTATAAAAGTCAAGAGTTATTCTTGGTCTCCATTTATATCAAATGGAGCATCTACATTTTCAATTTCAATTAAATACTTTTCTAGAGCCTTACGAATTCCCATTTCTACAATTTGACTGCCGGCTCTACAAAAAATCATTGGGGCGCCATTTTGGTCTGTATATGCCATTAAAAAACCCTTTGAGCCTTCACTACTACTTCCAGTGAACTCGTATAGTTTATCAAGTAAATCTTGAGGTATTTGAAAGGCTGGGAGGTTGTCTGGATCTATTTGACTCATTCAATATATATTACACTATTCACAAATAAATATCTAACTTTTTAAAAAAATCTTTTGACAATTTATCTTTTTCGTATATTTCTACAAGCCTTATATCGTTTAATTCGCAGAAATCGTGCTTTTGATGATCACGCTTTAACTGCATTAAATAATTATTCTTGTAATTGCCGTGAAAGAAGGGTACATACTTTGTGTGTTGACCTCCCTGGACTTCTATAGCTATCTTTTCATTTGCATTAAAAAAATCGAAAGTCATTCGAGTTCCAGCGATAGGAAACTCTTCAAATACTACATGTCTTGACCAATATTGATTAAGAAAGTCTTTGACTGATTTTTGAAATTTACTTTTACTCGGCGCATCCCAATCTATATTATATTTCTGAACTCCTATTATTTTTCTAACGGAACCAGTTAGAGTTTTAAATTTCAATTTTCACGCCTCTCTTCAGGTTTATAATGCTTGAATCTATTATGAGTTATTGGTGAAGCTAGTAGTACGGCTGGCCTAAGTAAACCTTCTTTTGTTTTTTTGAACATATAGGACATCCATGTCTGTTCGTATGGGTGATTCCATTTTGTTTCAATAAACATTTTTTTATTGCCAGACTTCGAAACTATGGTGGGCCAGTTAGCATAATAAACTTCGCCATCTATATAAGAGCAATCATTGAATTTTCTGATATTTTTAAAATCAGTAAGAGGTACATTGGGGTCCAGACCAGTTTCGGGAAGCTTATCATAATGAGGCCAATATTTAGTCCTAGTTTCTTGAGGAACATTATACCAAGAACACTGCTTATCATTATCAAAGTAAACTTCGGTAAAGCTAAGTTTTAAAAAGTCAAACTTATCTTGGATCATTATATTATGTATTGTGTCATACAAATTTGGGACATATTTTCTGAAACCATTCCTGCAAAACTTACCATCATCTTTAGAGCAATTTAAAGTCATGTCATCTTCAAAAAACAACATGAATTCTGCATCTGATTTGTCGAAATGTTCTGCGGCGAATTGACGACCACCGCATATACCTTTGTTTCCTCCAAGACTTATATACTCAAAATTAAAATCTTTTGCAATTTTTTGATTTTTTTGCCTAGCTTCATCGTTATCTGAGTTATCTAGGAGAAATAAATTTGGAGATTCTAGCCACTTTGGAGTTGCCTCTAAAGTTTTTATTGTGTATAAAAGTTGTTCGGGAAAATTAAATGTTAGAATATATAAATTGGTACCAGAATTTTTTTTTGGAATATCGGGAGTTGAGATTTCTTTTTGCTTGCAAAGCCAAGCAGCTTTATTGAATTCTGAATAAAAATCTTTTAAATTATTTTCTTCACAAGCTTCTTTAATATCTATATCACTTATTTCAAGCCAATCCCAGATTTTACCTTTGTATTCATTTTCGAAAACGTCTTTGTTTGGAGCATAATCGTGAGCCATCACAATATCTCCAGTTTTTAGTAAGGAGGATACTCGATTGAATTCTAATTTAATATTATCTCCGTCGCAAAGAATCAAACTTTTTTTATGAGAATTTAATAGGTCCGAAATTTCTTGTAAGGTGAAAGGGGTAATTGCATTAGAATTTCTACAATCTATATCTTTACCTAATGATAGTATTGATTTGTGTTTATTTTCATTAGATTCGTAACTAATAAATTTAAAATTATTTTCAATAGATTGATCTTTTAAGAAAGAAGAGAAACCACCGAAGCCAGATCCAATTTCTATAACTAATTCAATGTCGTTGTTTTCTTTAAAGAAATTTTGAAATAAATCAAAAGACTTAGGGTTCTGTTGGTTTCTGACTCCTTTGTAGGGTGTAGGTTTGTATTCTGTTTGAGGTTTAATAATTGTATCGGTTTTAATTTCTTGATTAATAAGTGAATTAAAATAAGAGCGCACCAAGCCGTGGGGCTCTATTTGTCTTGAGTTAATTTTTTTTGGGTAAAGGTAATTTAAAATAGTAAAAATACTTTCCTCTGTACCCATAAAACCTTTATCTAAACTTTTGTGAGCTATTTCTCTGAATTTATCGCTAAAAAATTTGATATAGCTAGGCCTACCGCCAAAGAAAGTAGCTCTTGTGACGCTTGAAATATCTCCATCATAGAAATCCTTAAAACCTTCCTTTGAAAAGCCATGAATCTCTTTATAATTTTTATATGGGTAATTGATGAAAATAAATTTATCAACATCTTTAGATAAATTTTCGTAAAGTAAAGGAGAATCAAGCTGTTCTTTCGAGGATTGAGCGTTTAAAATTCCCGCATCAATCCAATAAAAATTATAATCATTGAAGGGATTTGCTTCGGTTATATGATTAAGTAGGTGTATTTTATGAAAAATTAAAGGATTATATAAATCTAGTTGAGCTTGTGGAGATTTAGATAACCAAGGGGTGCTCCCATACCAATTTGGGTCTTTTCGGATTTTTTGTATCTTATTGTAATATTCAGAATTTTCTATATCACTTTTGTTGATAGTCTTAAATATAATATTTTTAGAATCAACATCAGAAAATTTATCTAAATATTCAGGCTCAATATAAATAACAAAATTTTGATTTTTAAGGCATTTGATTAAATTCTTTAATTGCATTAAATAAGTTTCAAATTTTCTTTGAAATAAGCGAGCAGACATACTATCCCTGCCTATATTAACTAGAGCTGTTACAAATGTATTTTTTTTAGATCTGTATTGCTGTATCTCTTTAGCTACTTTATAAAGCTTAATATCGAAAGAGTTTGAAGCTTTAAGAAAGCTTTCTAGTTTTTGAGGTATGTTTGATTTGTTAAGTGGTCCGCAGCTGTAATCTAAATCACAGCATAATGTTGTTAAGGTATCTTCTACAGCCAGATTATAATCTTCAAAAAAGCTAAAAAACTTCATTTTTCTTAGGTTTTTAACTGCTTGATCAAAGATGTAATGGTCTACTTTTATATTTGGGTCAGATATATCGCAACCAGCAATAACCTTAGTCATATAATCACTGAAGCCATGAACTTCGTGAGTTAATAAACCCTTTGTATTTCTTTCGGTTAAGTATTTAAATAGGTTTTCATAAAATTTTTCATCCCCAGTATGCTGTGAGCCTTCAGATAAGATTTCTCTATACTCTCTAGAAGTAAGAAACTGCTTACTTAAAGATATAACCCTTTGTATTGGATCTCTTAATATAGTAAAAAAATCAACTTCTTCATTAAAGCAATCTTTTATGTTGTGAGAAAAGTGCCCAGCAAACAATTTACAGGTTTCTAAGTTTGGATTAGAGAGCAACATCTGATTCTTTGAATCACCAGGCTTCATGCTTTCTATTATAGGAATATGATTTTGCCTTTGATTTTGATTAGCGCCAAATAAATTTATAAATTTATCTGGACCCAGTGGGTTTAAAACTCTTTCTAAGTGAGTTCCTCCTGTTCTGGGTATATGTAAGAATCCTAATTTTTTATTTTTAATTGGCTCCCTCTTAACTAAAACTCCGAGCTGATCGCAGGCTGTGAAAACATTATTTTCTAATGATCTTGACTCTAGAAAATCTTCAACAGCGGCTTTGACTCCCGGCAAATCTGTTCTCTTGTAGTCATGAAATAATATATAACCGCCATCGGAAACCCTATCGTAAATTTTAATCAAACTATCATATATGGAATCATAAAAATCTCCATCTAAAAAAGCAAAACAAATTTTTTCAGGCAAGTCAATATCTTTAATTTCATTAAACCAACTTTTTACAATGACATCTGGGGGAAGCAAGTTGTTTTGAGTGAAGTTTTTAATTAATGTTTCTTTATCAGTCTTTAATGTTCCAGATTGCCAAGGTGTACCTTCCTCCCATTTGCTTTTTAAGGGTAAACCTTCAAATGAATCGTAAACCCAAAGTTTTTTATCTCTACCAAAACGATTTAAAGTTTTACGAAAGAGTTTGGAAGATTCGCCAACATTGCAACCCAACTCAACGACGTCACCATCAACTCCAGAATCAATACATTTAATTAAAGATGAAACTAAATGACGAGCTTGATCGTCAGATATCATACCTGGATCGATTTTAATATTACTTGAATGAAGTATTGAATATATTTCTTGATTCATTGAGTTTTAATTTTGGCGACCCATGCAGTTTCTTTAATTAACTCATTATTATAAGTTTTTAAGTTGTAAGTTTCTACTGAATCTTCAATATCTTTATCACAAATTTCCATATGATTCCAAATTTTACCAACATAATCAGATTCAAAAACTTCTTTGTTTGGGGCATAGTCGTGGGCCATTATTACATCACCGACTTTAAGGTATTGAGATAAAATATGAAACTCTTTTATTTTATTACCACCATCACACATAATTAAATTTCTACCAGTTTTTGATAGGAAATTGGTAATTTCTTCTGGCTTGCTGAGTGTTGATTTTGGCCAATCAAAAATATTACCAACATAAAATTCAATATTACTTAAGTTTATATTACGCAGGTGATGCCTCATGCTTATATCAAAAGTTTTAATTTTAGTATCATGTAAATTATTTTTAATTAAAATATCTGAAATAGCTAAAGTAGTACCTCCCCTAGCTGTACCAATCTCAATAATTCTGTGAGGGTTAATTGAAAGAATAATTTTCTCAAGATTATTTAAGAAAAACTCGTTTTGTTGAAGCCTTATCTTTCCTGTTAAGAGAGGGCTTTTATAGACTCCTTGGGACACTTTATTTTTCATTTCATTAATACCAAACTGACGGTTCATGCTTTATCCTAAATAATCTTTTATTTTTTGTATATTCGAGCGAAATATTGTTCATTATAAAAGTATAAACACAATTAGGCCTACTATAATGACCTTCTCGAAAAAACGGGTTTTGATAACCATACAAAGTAATGTCATCCCAGGACTTTACGAAAGATTTCTGCATTTTTTTATCTAAATAATATATGGCAGTTGGGCCATCATGAACTTTTAAGTTTTTCTTTTGAGAGCTTAATCCTAAATATTTAAGGACTTTATCACAATTAGTGAATGGTTGTTGGTTATCTTCTCCGTCTTCTCTGAATCTAAATATAGCGTTCTGTGTGTGAACACTATTAATATTGTAAGTAGAAAGTTCTTGTAGGAAAGCATTCTTGCTAGCTATGGGTAGAGCATCACCGTCACTCCATATAACATAGTCAAAACCATCAATGAATGCTTGATTAATTATATGCCTCCTAATATTACTAGGGTAAAATCTTAATTTAACCCCGGGGTTTAACTTTTCATAACCAAGGGTCTCAGGAGTTCGTTGTTGTAGGGTATGCAAGTCAAAAACTTTTAATTTTTTATAAACCTGATTAATTAAAGATGGGTTATCTGTGCAAATGTAAAAATCAAAATCGAAATCTTTGGGTAAATTGCTGATTTTTGAATTAAATTGATCTATATATTTAGGCTGATTGGCATTACCTACAAAACAAACTGAACTTGAATCTATCCTAGACATTTTTTTGCAAAAGGACCATTGTTTTTTGTTTTGATTTTATTTTATAATAAGATTCAACGATAGGAAAATACCAATCTCTTATAGTATAGTCGTGAATAAAAACTAATGTTGAACAATCAATATAATTTAAAATTTCTTTAGCGCAATATGCACGAGCTCTGCCATCTATAAATACTACATCAAAATAATCTACATTAAAATCTTTAAATGCTGTATAGTAAGGTTTGAATATTTGTTTGTGTTCATCTAATTTATAATCACACCTTAATCCATCTGCATGAGGCAATAATACATGTTTATAATTAACATCAGGGATTAGAGGTTTAATTTTTTCAAACCAACCTTTAGAGTGTTCAATAGAATACAATTTAGATACTAAATTTTTAAAAAAAATGGTGCTCCATCCACTTCCATATTCAAGCATAATTTGGTTTTTATTTAAAAAACTCGTAATAAAATCAAGCTCTAACTTATGCATGCAGGGATTTTCTATTTTCATAATATCGATATAAGATTAATATGTTTTATCGTGATCATGATTCTCGCGACCATCGCAAGAACCCCTTCCGTCTGTGTGGTAAATATAAGGCTTTGCATTTAATGAGTCAAACAAAAAGTTTCCATATTTTTCATGAGTTTCAACTGTTAAATCAAAATTATTTTGTTTATATATTCTTTTAATTTTAGAATAAAAACATCTTTCTAAAGCTATACCATCCCTGCACTCTTTAAATATTACATCTCTATAGTAATTAGCAGGGGAAATATGATTAATGTCTGACCAGCAGGATGTAGATGTATATCTATAATTCCCTGAAATACTAAACTTATCAAAAACTTTAATAAAGCCAGGCCAATCATCGCAATCACCACCCTTTGGTGTATTTAATCTTTTATTAAATCTAACATGTTTTAATTTTGAATTTTTGTTCATATCTGAAATTAATAAATTCAAATCAACATTTCTAACAAAAATAAAATCATGAGAAACAATTAAAACATACTCAGCATCAACATAATTGAATGCATTTTTTAGATTGCCAGACATATGAGAAAACTTTTCTGCCATGGTGAAAATAAAATTCTTGCGATGGCTGTATTTATTTTTTAAGTTTTCATAATAATCAAAATAATCGTTTTTATTTTTTGATTCTGGCTGTGGATAGTCGTGTGCGAGTATAATTTTAGAATCCATAGGATACCTAAGTAAAGATAAGGAATTTATAGTTTTATCTATAATCTCAGTACTTGGGTTCGAGGGTATTGGTGATGATAAAATTATTATGTTTAATCGACTATTCATTTTAAAATTTATAATTAAAAAATTTCATTTTTTTATATTTTTTTTTCAACCCTTTCAGCCCAACCCCTAGATTTACTGTTACCCCAATAAACTACACGAGAAGGTTTTTTATCAGTCATGAACATTTCTTCGTAATGTATTGGTTTTGAGTTGTTTAGGAATTCGTTAAGCTGCTCTCCTTCTATTGATTTAGAGAAAATACCGTTTCCATTATCATCATCGAAAGCTACCAGTATAGAGCTATAATCATCTTTTGGCATTTCGTGCCTCTCTAAATTTACTAAATGATAAAACGAAAACATGAAACTTTTTTCCCATTCTTTTTCGTTTTTGTATGGATAAGGGTTTGGTGCAAATTTATTATCTTTTGTGTACTTCTGGAAAGATTTTTTCTTGAAATGTATCCCAGCATATTTTTCATAATCACGAAGGCTGCGCTTATTACCTAATCCATAATCACCAAGATCGATATCGTTGTCTTCTACACCTAATAGTTGACGAATTCTTGCTCGAGCTGAATCGTTACCCTTCCACCACATGTCTTCACCTCGTTTACTTTGATCATCCCAAACCAGTTTCCCGGAGCGTTCTTCCCTCATAGTAGCATGCCATATGACTACTCTATGTGGGTGAAAAAGATCATATCCGTGAGTAAAACTACGAACGGTTAAGTTTAATTCTTCGCCTGCAAAAAAAATATTTCTATCGTGTTTAACGTCTTTTGCCCATTGATTACTACCAAAAGCAAAATGCCCGCTTAAAAACCTAGCTGGATATGGTTTCTTTAAATGCTTCCATCCACCATGCACAGATGTTGGCCTAATAAATATAGTTCCGTGAGGATAAAAACATGCAGCTTCAGAAAACCAAGGTTCGTGAACTCTATCTGCTGGATCGTTAAATGGATTGTAATATGGAAGATATCCACCTATAACAGGGTTATAGCCATCTTTTTTTAAAGAATCATACCAAGAAATTAATGTTTTGTCCCAATTTTTTTCAAACCTATGGTGGGAATCTAATTGACATACAAAATCTTCATCGGTAAGTAATTCTTCGTTTATAATAGCTCTTGCGGTAGCAAGCCCTTTCGCTTTCTCAAAATGCATGTCATGAATCTTGAATCTACTATCAGAGCGATACTTATCTAAATTATCAAAACCATCATCTGGATTATATTGACGACATATACCAAAACGTATTCTATTTGGACTTTTGGCATTACTGAGGGCACTTTCAATAGTTGGAATTAATTCTGGCTCCCTGTATGCTGGGAGATGAACTAATATAGTTCTCAAGGAACAGGAACCTCTCCCTCTATGACACTCAACCAACCTTTTGACTCTGAATGAGGCCAAACTATCCATTTACTTGGTAATTTTTTTGTTGAAAACTTTCTCCAGAACCTAACAAAATTATCTTTCGGGTCTGAGTTTAAAAGTTGAGAAACTTCATCTTTTCCAGCGTCTAACCTAATCATCTCTTCGCCAGCATTATCCTTAAAGGCCATAACCCAAACATCGTAATCAGACTCAGTAAACATAGATTTAGGTAAATCTATGCAATATTTAAACTCAGAAACATAACCTTCAGTGTCTCTTTCAGAGACATCATTTTCTATAGGAGGTGGAACTCTTTGTGCTGTTTTAGCATGAATTTTTCTTTCCGAAAAACTTATACCAGCATACATTTCATAATCAAGTAAAGATCTTTCTTTACCGAAGCCATACTTTTTAAAATTAGCCCTCTTGATACCATCCATGCCAAAGAGCTTTCTATATCTCTCAAAACTTTTTTTGTTTAATTCTTGCCATTTAGAGTTGTCATCCCAATGCCTTCTGCTATTTGGCCTATTATAATGATGCCAAACGAAAGGCCTATGTAAATGAAATAAATCATAACCGTGAGTAAAAGCTCTAGCAGCTAAAGAGCTTTCCTCTCCATGGAAATATAAATTAGGATCATACGGAACTTCATTAGCAAAACTTCCTTGAGTGAAAATAAAATGTCCACTTATAAATCTAGCTTTCTCAGGCTTTCTAAATTTTTTCCAACCAGATATACTTTCAGGAAAAATGAATATAGGACCTTCAGGCATAAACCTATCAATATATGTTCTCCAGACATCGTCCATTTTAGGTTCATCTTTTAATTCTGGCTCGTAGGCTGGAAGATATGAAGAAAGTAAAGGTTTTTTGCTGCCGGATTTTTTTAAAGATTTTAGTGTGCTTATAAGTTTTTTATCCCAATCCTTGCAAAACCTATGGTGAGAGTCTAGCTGAAAATAATAGTCTTCATTTGTATATAATTTCTGCAATTTATGTCTGGCATTACAGACACCTAAACTTTTACTACATTCAAGATTAATTATTTTGAAGTTTTTAAGTGACTCAAAATCTTTAAGGTCGTCAAATTTATCATCTGGATGATATTCCCTAGAGATAGCGAAAACTAAATCATTAGATTTACTGGATTTTTCTATGCAGTCTTTTAATGTTGGTACTAACTCTGGATCTCTGTATGCAGCTATGCTTATAAATATTTTATTCTTTTTCATTTTCAAAAATTTTATTTATAGTATTATAAAAAAAGTCTTTAAGTTTTCCATTAGATTCAAATAATTCTAATAATTTATTATCTCCTTGAACTTTTTCTGGACATTCTATTTCTTTAGAGATTATATCTTTTAATATGTCTTCATCAAAAGATATCCATGCACCTTTTTTTTCGATGTATCCCCATAGGTACATCATGTCTATTAATTCTTTTTCTAGCCATATTGAATTACCATTTGTTCGGCCATAGCGAATGGGGTAACGAACTTGGGCTCCAGTTTTTTCGTTAACACTTTTACGAAATCTAATCTTACAATAATGACCAATAGGGTCTCCTTTATCTTCTATTTTAGAAGCAGATGGATTTTCCCACATAATGTCATTATTATAACGCTCTTCAAATTCAAGAATGAAATTAGCATAATGCTTGATAGCATTACCGCCAGCCTGTTTAACTTTTGGGCCCCCTCTGGCTGCATAAGGATTTGCTGCAACTTCTACCCTAACTTGGGATGTTAGTAGCATCATATGACCCATTTTAGTAATAGGCAATACCATCTTTTTAAGAAAGACTGAAGTAACAAGTGCTCCACCAGCAACCTGCTCGCTTTCATTAAAAGGTTTATCTATATCGTTCATTCTGCATAAGGCATCAACACTGTCGATAATGAACATGTATTTCTTTTTATCTTCATTGTTGAAAACTAAGTCTCGAATAAACTCAAATACTTTTTCAAAAATATTACAATCTAAAATAAAGAATTTTTCTGGATCTTGGTCGACTCCAGTTCTTTTTAGCATCTCTTTACTTAATCTACCTTCAGACTTTACTATAATAACCATACCTTCATTGCCAAAATGTTTTTGGAAATTTTTAGCTACGGTTAAGGCACAACTAGTTTTGCCGCCTTCATTAATTCCAGTAAAGCGATGAGCTCCTGCTGGGAACCCTCCACCAAGAGCTAGATCTAGGTTGAGGCTTCCGCTTGATATTTTATACTCTTCTTCATTGAATGAATTGAAGTGATATTTTTTGTTTTCTTTATTATCTAAAAATTTGTTTATTTGCTCTAGAGTTTTACTCATTTAAAAATCCTCTTATGGTTTTAGGTTTACGAGTAATTACTCTATCACATCCAGACTTATTTGTCAACTCTATTTTGTCGTATTCTGGAATTTTGTAATTAAATTCTTTATATTTTTTATCGAGCAAAGACTTTCCATAATCTGACTGTAGTATTACAAGTGAATCCCAGTCATTTTCGAAGTGAATTTTTTGCCAAAAGTCTTCATTGGGATATTTCTGCATTAAGCGCTTTAATATGCCATATTCTCTAGTCCAAAAAGCTCCCTTAATAGACTTTGGGGGAGTAATTAGTCGAAGAACTATTTGTTTTTTATTTAATTTTGCCACAAAATAATGTAGCATATAAATTAAGATTAGTCAAATCAAAAATCGTCTTCAAGAGAACCGCTTTGTTGGTACTCTCTAACCCTACGTTCAAAGAAGTTGCCCATTGCTTGAACATCTACTACTTCGCCAAGCCAAGGAAATGGATTCTTGTCACTAGGGAAACGATAGTCTAAACCAATAGCTTCTAACCTACGATTACCGATATAATGCATGTAATCTACAAACATCTCAGCATTTAAACCAAGAATACCTGTGGGTAAGACGTCGTGAGCATAAGCAATCTCTAGCTCTACAGCTTTTTTAATGTGAGATACGAACTCGTCTTGAATTTTTTTTGTCCAGATATCAGGATTTTGTTCGATGAGTGTATTAATTAAATAAGTTCCAAAAGCAATATGGGAACTTTCATCTCTTAATGTATACTTGATTTGATCAGAAATACCTTGAAGCTTATTTTGTCTACCAAGGGCAAGAAGCATTGCAAAACCACTAAAGAAAAATGTACCTTCACAGACAATCCAATAAGTTAAGAAGTTGCGTAAGATTTCTTGTTTGCCTTCTTTAGTTGTGGAATCGAAATCTTGACGGCTAATATCATCAGTGATACTCATTAAAAAATCATCCTTAGCTTTGATGCTAGGAATGTTTTCATATGCGGCAAAAACTTCTTCAATCTCAAGATCTAAGCTATCACAAATATAAACTACCGTGAGGTTATGAAGGCTTTCTTCAAAAGCTTGACGCAAAATATACTGACGACACTCAGCATCCGTAATAAATCTGAAAGCAGAAAGCAGAAGGTTATTGCCAACCAAAGACTCGCTTCCAGCAAAGAATCCCAAGCATCGTTTGACGAGGAGTTTTTCATCTTCTGTGATTTCATTGTTTTTCCATTGTTTAATATCTGATTGCATACTAATTTCAGTAGGCATCCAATTGTTTGCACAACTTTTTAAAAATAAATCCCATGCATACTTATGTTTATGAGGTAAAATGCGATTAACGCCAGCAATATTTTCAGTGAGAAGTTCTCCAGTTTTTGTTTCCATCTTTATATAACGATTTTTTTTATAATTAAGTTTTAAATAATATCAAACTTTTTAAAAAATGTCAAGATGTTTGTGGGTCAATTTTTGAGTAATCAACAATATAACCAAGATCATGAAGAAATCCAATGGTAATTCTACTCATATGTGCAACTTCAGGAATATCTATATAAGGAGTCATTAATTCGTCTAAGATTAAAGGCTGGAATAATCCATTGGTAGTTCGACTTCCACTATCTGGAGTCAACTCTGCCCAGTGACCTCCCCAAGAAAGATATAAAACATAATTAAAAGTTTCACCAATATTAGTTCCATTTGGTATGGACACTTCAATATCAAAAGAAGAAGGTCTCCATGGGTCATTGTGCAAAATAAATCCATTATTTATGTTGGCTTGAGTAATAGGTTCGCTAGTGAAATTAAGTTCTATTTTCCTGTTTGAGTCTATATTATCTGGATCTGGATCTGTGGTTTCAAGTCTAGTTTGAATGGGTAGGGAACTTAAATTTGTTCCAACTAATTTATTATATTCCCTGACTGCATTCTCTCCTATATATTGAGCTCCATCTTGTTCGGTTAACCTAATTAAGTCGTTAGCTATAAAGGAATTTGTACCATCTGTTATGAGCACATTCCAAAAAGTACCGATACCAAAAGCATGACCAACTTCATGAAGCATAACCCAGTACATTGCATTTTTACCAACCTCGTCTGTAACTTGCCTTAATTGAACAACATCTGCTGGGTCAATTGCCATTCTGCCTTCAGTACTATTAACATAACCTGCCCCGTATGGACCGCTATCATCAAAGTTTATCGCCCCTTTTGGGCCAGCGTATGCTAATACTCCATTAAAAGCTGAGTTAACTTCCGTAAAATCTTGAACCTCTAAATTGAAATTTAAATTATTAAGTATTACATCCTCAAATGAATTTTTCATTTTAGTTAATGTATCTTGATCGTCTAACGATAGAGCATTTTCAGCATAATTAGAATAATCTAAGTTAATACTTAGAGTTTGATTTGAAAATGTAGGTGCTTGATTATTGAATCTAAGATTATTTTGACCGCCCATATAACCATGGTTAAAACATTCATAACTCATAGAACCAAAGTCTCCAGTGATATCAACAATAAGATCTCCCCAATAGAAATCATATGTATTTCCATCCAGAGAAATCTTACTTCCATGGTATTTCATTCCACCCATCTTAACTGGCTTACCAAGCCTATGAAATGTTATCGGGTGGGATTCGGGTATATTTAAAAATGTATATGTTCCTGAATTTACTCCAAAAATATTATCACTAGAAGTAAATCCATTAAAAATATATTCAGACCCAGCAACAGTAACATTAATTGTCTGATCTAAATTAGTAATAGATAATGTAGAGCTAGGAGTAACACTTGGAGTAACTGTATTAGTTGGTGTTACTGTATTGGTTGGTGTCACTGTCGGAGTAGGTGACTGTGAGGCTGGTGGTATTTGACTACTTGTTGGAGTAACTGTAATACTTGGAGTAACACTTGGAGTAACTGTATTAGTTGGTGTTACTGTATTGGTTGGCGTCACTGTCGGAGTAGGTGATTGTGAAGCTGCTGGTGTTTGACTACTTGTTGGAGTAACTGTAATACTTGGAGTAACACTTGGAGTAAGACTTGGAGTAACTGTATTAGTTGGTGTTACTGTATTGGTTGGAGTAACGGTTATAGAAGGTGTAGGAGTAACTGGAATTCCTGAATTAGAAGGTGTGGGTGTTGGGGTGATATCTTGAAAAATCAAATTAAAACCTAAAGGCCTACCACCAGAATCATATTGATCTTTAATTAATTCTTCTGCGTTTAATAATTTAGCTTTTTTAATAAATTCTCTACCTACATGATTGAAATAATAATTTTTATTAAAACCATAATCACTTTCACTATTAATTAAGGTAGATAATTCAGAAATTAAAATTGAAACTTTAGACTTTAGTTCACTTTTATTGGAAATAGAGTGTAGTTCTTGAAGGATTTGATGGATAGATAATATAGCAGAAGAAATTAAAATATAATAGATTCCAGACTCTTGTATGAATCTTAATTGATATTGAAAATTATTAACCTCCCCGAAAATAGATTCATTCAAATAAAAAACATCAATTCTAGATTCGTCAAACTGAAAAAATGAATTATTGACATCAACTAAAGCAATTTTAGGTCCAAAAAATCCAGCACTAAACTCATAATTTATTTCATTAATAATTAAAGTAAATTTAAATGAATTAGGTCCAGTAATACTATTATTAGGATCTTCTATTTGTTCAGTGCCTAGTAAGCGTATTTTGTAAGATATACCTTCAGATATACTAATTGAATCTTTATTGTTAATTTCTAGGTTTGTCATTAAATTTTAAATGTCTTTAAATATAAAATTACACTATATTATATCTATTTAAACAAGTTTTTAAACTTATTGAACCAATAAAATCCATTTTGCCTTAATTGTTCATTAGATATTCGAATATATTCCATTGTGTTATTAGCTAGCTCTAACTTCTCTTTAATTAATTGAGAATCAGTTTCATCTTTAACTTCTTCTATTATATCTTTTATGAAGTCTATATATGGACAAGTATTTGTTGGAAGCTCTGGAGCTCCATTCTTGTAATCACTTAAAGTTTTCTTTCTCACATAGTAAAATACACAAAAAAGCCCTCCGAGGAGGGCTGCATTGAGGTTATAATATTTTTATTTTTTTAGGTTTGTCAGGATCTTTTTTGGGGATATCAATATATAGTAACCCATTAGAGAACTGTGCTTTAATTTTTGATAGATTGAAGTCTCGATTCAGCTCGAATGACCTTTTGAAACTAGAACGCTTTAATTCTTTTCTAATGTATTTTACATCAGAATCGTTTTTAGATTCACGCTTCGATCCAGTTATAGATAAAATATTGTCTTCCAAATCAACTGATACTTCATCTTTTGAGAGCCCTGGGATCTCCGCTTCTATCTGTAGTTTATCTGGGTGATCCATCACATCTACTTTAGGGTAACTATTGTTTCCAAAAAAGCCGACACCAAATTCTTGAGAAAAAGACGGTAAGGCTTTTTGAATGATATCGTCAAACAACGAATCGAATGGAGTTACAAACTCCTCTCTGCTTACAGGCAGGTTTTGTTTTATGTGTAATTTTGTCATATTATATATATCTTTCTATTGTTATTGAGCCCATTTGGCACTCAAGAAGCCTCATAATGAGCACTTCAGTATATAATATGGCAGGATCTATGCCAAGATTTACTTGTCTTTTTTCTTCTCGCTAGATTTTTGAGCTTTCTTTAAAGCTTTTGGGTCTGGATAATCTTTATCTCCAGGTTTTGCTGGACGATAATTTTTACCTTCTCTCTTTTTTTTGTCTCGAATATTTTCCCAAAGACCTTTTTTAGCGTCAGACTCTTCTTCGGTTTTTTCTTTGCCTTCTTTTTTATCTTCGCTATCTTTATCTTTAGAGTTTTTACCTTTCTTTTTTTCAATAGATTCTTGAATAGCTTTAGGTAATTTTTTTTGTTTTTCTGTGAGAGCTGATTCAGATTCATCAAGAAAATCTAACACTTCTTCTTCAGCTTCCTCTTCTCCTTTGGTAACTTTAGTTACGCTTTTTTTGCTCCACATTTTACAAGACCAGTATTTTGCTTTTGTCTTTGGGCCAGGATTATCGCAGTTATGACGAGCTCTAAAAGATTTACGACGAGCTGGATCATCACGCTTTATTTCCATGTTTGGATCTCCAAAGTTTACCTTGACTACATTACCTTTTTCGTTTTTAACATAAACAGAAAACTTTTTAGGTCCACCAGGCGTACGGAAAGGTTTATTGAGGGATTTACCTTTTTCTTTTTCGGCAGCCCAGGCTTCTTGAGTTATTTCCTCCTCGTCGCCTATTTCTTTTAATATTTTTGCTCTAATTTGATCTGAGAAGTCTAATTCCATAACTATATATATTACACTAAATTATTCAGTATATCTATTTTTTTGAAACATTTTAATGCATTCAACTAGCTCTGGATCTATGTCATATGGAAATTGATCTATTTTATCGATAAAAAACCAACCAAACTCTGTGTGTTCGTCGTTCAATATGGGTTCAGGCCTTTCTTCTAATTCAACAAAATATACAGTAAATTGAACATCTTTACTATAAATAGTCCTAGAGAATTGCAAACTATGGAAATCTACTTCAATACCAGACTCTTCATAAAGTTCCCTGATTGCACAAACCATGGCATTCTCTTTAGTGTTAAAAGACCCACCAAAGATACTCCAGTAACCCCCAAGAGGAATTTCTTCTCCATTGTAATACTCGACCCTTCTAGCTAGAAGAATTGAATTTTTGTATATTATACCTATTCCTGATGCTTTTTTCATTGACAAGATTCACAAACACCTCCATTTTTCATAGCTTCTATGCTACAAGCAGAGGATTCTTTAGCTTCAGTAGAGGTAGACTTTTCAATTTTACTAGCGGCCCTGTTCCTTAAATAATAGGTCGTTTTTAAGCCACTTTCCCAACAAGATATATAAATATCATTTAAGTATTTAAGTGATGTGCTTTTATTGTATAGATTAAAGCTTACAGCTTGATCAATCCATTTTTGTCTAGCCGCATTGCATTCAATAAGTTTAAACATATCTCTATCGAATGCAGTTTTATATTTATCTTTAATTTCTTGAGGTATAGCTCCATTGAGTAATGATAAATCTCCGTCTGCACTTTTAATCATGTTAGACATCTCTGTATTCCATAAACCAGCTTCCTTCATATCTTTAACAAAGTGTGGGTTTGTGATATAAAAGTTTCCGCTCTTATTTTCATAAACAAAAAGAACTGAGAAATTAGGCTCAATACTTTGCTCCACACCATTAATGTAACCAATAGTAGCGGTTGGAGCTATAGCCATAACATTACTATTACGCATGCCGTTTTGTTGAACGGATTCCCTTACTTCACTCCAAGAACGAAGTGACTCTCCTTTACCTGTTTCTGGGGTCTTATTTTTATTTCTATAAGATTGTAAATTATTCCAGCTATCAATAGGAAAAATATTTTTAGACCACAACGAACCTTCGTAGTTTTCATAAGCTCCACGTTCTTGAGCTAAATTTGAACTAGCTAATATCGCTTCTCTACTATAAAATTCAAAGAAGTAATTATTCCATTCTACGGCTTCATCGCTGTCGATAGGTATATTTTTAACATGAAGAACATCATGTATACCCATTACTCCAAGCCCAACAGGCCTGTTTTTAAGATTAGAATTGCTAGCTTCTTTAGTTGGATAGAAGTTAATATCAATAACATTATCTAACATTCTAACTGCAGTATGAATGGTAGTTTTTAATTTATCAAAATCTATTTCTCCATCTTTTTGTAAATGATTTAATACATTTACAGAGCCTAGATTGCAAACTGCAGTTTCACCAATTTTAGTTTTTTCTCCTTTGTGATATTCGGAAGGTTTGGTATGTAGTGTAATTTCCGTACATAAATTAGAACTTCTAACAGCACCTTTATGTTGATTTGTATAACGAATATTGCAGGGATCTTTAAAAGTATTCCATGGGTGAGATGTTTCAAATAATACTTTGAGCATTTTTTTCCATAAATCTTTGGCTGGAGTTACCCTATAGTTCTTTATTAAGCCCTCTTCAGCTTGATCGCATAGCTCATTGTACCTTCTATCAAAATCTTCACCAAATCTATCATGAAGATCTGCATCTTTGGGATCAAAGAAATACCAAACATCTTCATTTTGAACTCTACGCATAAACTCATCAGGAATCCAAGAAGCAGTGTTCATGTCGTGGCAACGAAGCCTATCATCTCCAGTATTCCTGCGAAGATTTAAAAAGTCTTCATAATCCAAATGCCAAGGCTCTAAATAAGCACAGCCAGCACCTGGACGCTTACCGCCTTGATTTACTGCAACCAATAAATCATTGTATATTTTAAGCCAAGGAACCAAGCCGCTAGAAATACCGTTAGTTCCATGAATATGAGAACCTGTAGAACGAAAAGGGGTAACATCAAGACCAAGACCACCGGCATACTTTGATTTACGAGCTTCTTGCCAAGCACCGTCAAAGATACCGTCAATACTATCATCAAAAGTATTAAGATAGCAAGAGCTGAGTTGTGAGTGAGTTGTTCCACTATTAAAAAGAGTTGGGGTGGAAGGAGTGTAAAGTTGCTTACTAATTAAATCATAAAACTCTATAGCTCTTTCATTTTTATTTTCTTCATTGAGAGCTAAGCCCATTGCAACCCTCATGTAAAAAGATTGTGGAGCTTCCATTACTTTATCGTCTAATCTAATAAAATAACGATCATATAAAATTTGTGCGCCTAAATATTTTAGATTCTTATCTCTCCTGATCTTAATTGCATCTGATAATTTAGATAAATCAAAATCAAGTAATTTAGAATCTAGCCTATTAGCCTTAACTAACTTCTTGATATTTTGTATGAAACTTTTTCTATACTGAAGTCGAAATGTGTCAGAATCAACCCCTTCCTTGAAAACTTCTTTGTATAAGTTGTTGAGTAGTAGTCCAGCCGCAGCAAAGGAATAGTTTGGCTCCTTCTCGATCTTCTCTCTAGCCGATAAAATTAAAGCTTGATCTATTTCTTTGGTTGTGATCTTATCGAATAATTGAAGTTGAGCATCTAAAACTATCTCGCTAGGTGAAACATCCTCAATTTCTTCGCATGCTCTTTGAGCGCTTGCATTAATTTTTTCTACATTGAAATCCTCTAATCTTCCGTTTCTTTTTTTGACCTTGATATCCATGGATAAATATTACACTTTGGGGTTATAGCTTTCTAAAAAATATAGAAAGAATTTGAATTTTTATAGTTTACCAAAAAAAATAGTGTAGTTCAAGAAAATAAATTCAAAGTTATTAACAATATTAGTTATGCACAAATAAAATGCATGGAATCTTCTTGATTTTATCTTCCCTGCATGAATTAAGGCATTGATCAAAATATTCCCAGTCTGCATTAAATTTTTTACTATTGAAACCAGTTTTTTCGGCTATTGAAGTTTTTATGGCGACAGCTCCCATATCAATAGACCCTTCCTTTAGTTTAGAATCGCAAAGTCCGTAGGGTTGTATTCTATCAAAGGCTGTGTTACCTGAATGATCGTGAACGCAGTCCCATATTATAAAATCGCAATCATCATGAATTAATATATTTAAGAAAGAGATCCATTCTGGGACATAATAATTATCGCAATTCGTGATCACCGTATAATCCGACTTGAAGGCTGGGTTTTTTAGACCTAATTTACGTAAAGAATGTCCGTAGTCATTATATCTCTCTTTTGTTGCTGAGAAAATAATATTGGGGTGATCTAGGTATCCGTTTTTAATTAAATCTTTTTTTGTAGAGTCGTAAAGCTCACCTTCGCCATCATGTATTATATGGAGTCTCCAGTTGTCCGCAGTTTGAGATCTAATGCTATCAATAAAGCATTTAAGTTTATAGCCATGGTCATAAGTAACAGCGATAATATTAATAATTTTATTTGTTTTTAAATTTTTATTATAAGGTGTTATAAACAACTCTTTTGTTGGATGTCCGCCCCATTTATCTATATATAATTTAAGTAACTGATAAAAATTCTTGTTAATGCTTGGGTCGCCGCCATTCTCAGAGGTAGTTCCACTATTCACGAATGATGTTGGGTTTAAAAAACTATCTTGAACTGTTTTTCTTTTTAAGAGATGTAATCTATACATGTAATCCAAATCTTCAAAATAAGCAGGATAGAAATCTTCATCGAATTGAGCTTCACTAAAGCAATCTTTAGTTAAAACAAATGAGGATAAATGAAATTGCTTTTGACATTTAATTAAATCAAATTTTTTATTTTTTATGAATTCATTTAATTCATTTTGTGGGACATCTAATTGAATATCATCATTTAATATTAATGCGTATTCATGTTCTTTGAATATTTCTGAGCAAAGCTTGTTCCATGATCGAGCAACACCTAAGTTTTGTTTTGATTTGATGATTTCGAAATTATTTTCTCTAGATTTTATGTTTTGATTGCCATTGTCTAATATGAATATTTTAACGTTAGGTAAATTCTTAAAGTAAAGGTCTAGGGCTTGATTTAATAAGTCTGCTCTATTTAAAGTTGGTATTCCTATGGCAAAGCAAGTTTTCATTTAAAATTATAATAACAAAAAATTAAAATTAAATCAAGTTAAATATATTTTAGTTTAAATAGATTAAAAACATAAGCGCGCATTATTTTTATCTCCAATAGATTATTCTTCTATAATAGTCTATATTAAATAATAGTATAGAGTATATATGTCTATCCTTTATATTAATAAATTAAAAATAATAGTATAATTAAAATACGAAGTATTTTATTTTGAGTATTGACATTTGTATTTTTTTTTGATATTATCATTCCCTAATGAAAGAGGAATTAAAAAAATATATTGTATCTTCAGCAGATTGGGAGTTTGAGATAGATGACTTAGATCAATACTCAGCTGCTATATCTGCATTAATTTTTGCATATAGTAAATTTGGGAATAAACTACTTCTCTCAACCGTAATTATGGTTAACCATAAATCAGATCACAAATTAGGGATTATACATAATTCAGAGTTTTATGCAAGCTCTGAAATCCTAAAAGAGATTGGTTTGTATAAATTATCTAAAAATTTTATTAAATTTACTGAAAATATTTATGAAATTAAAAATACTTAAAAATGAAGCAATATTAAATAACCCAAGTAGGTTTGGTGATGCTGGGTATGATGTAATTGCTGTAGATCAACCTAGGATTATTGGATCTGTTTATCAAGGTTTATATTACACTGCTATATCACACATAGAATATAATACCAAGTTAGTCATTGAGCCAGAAATGGTAGATGAAGATTTTAAATTTTTCATGCTATTATACCCTAGGTCAAGCATAATCAAAACTAATTTGGTTTTAGCCAATTCAGTAGGTGTTATAGATTCTGGATACAGGGGTGATGTAAAAGTTTGTTTTAAATATATAGCTCAACCAGAAGATATGAAAATAGTAGAGGGCAGGAGTTTCAGGGGGAAAGAGGCAAAGGGTATAGTGACTTCAGTTAACCCCCAAAGGATTTACCAACAAGGAGATAAAATAGCTCAATTAATACCTTGCAAACATCTACCTCTTTGTATAGATTATGTTGATGAAATTAATCAAAGCGATAGAGGCTCAGGTGGATTTGGTAGTACTGGAAAATAATGAAAAATATTAATACAATAGATCTTAATGTATGCTCAGACAATGAATTAGTCTTTAATATACAAAAAAACATAAAAACAGAGAAATGCTTATCCGTATTAATAGATAGACACTCTGCATTATGCGTAGGCCTAATTAATAAGTTTATAAACAGAGGTTCGAATATCACAATGATGGAAGAGATGATCAAGGAAAAGGATTACCAAATATATCAATCCGCATTAAAATTTAACCCCAATAAGGGTGCTAAATTTAGCACTTACTTAGGTAATGAAATCAAATGGAAATGCCTAAACTGTTTTAATAAATCAATAAAGAGAAACTTCGTTCCGGTAGAAAATGAAAGTGTTCAGTATTTTGCAACAGTAAAGGATCAGGATGAAAATGAAAAAGAAGATATATTTTCCTTAATAATTAACAATGCCAAATCTCACCCAGACTCCAGAGTTGGAAAAATCTTCAACCTAAGATATGTTGTTGGTAAAAATAATTCAGTAATGCCATGGAAGCATGTAAGTGAAAAGATAGGAATGAGCATACAAGGCTGTATTAATATACATAATTCAGCCATTAATAACATTAAACATAAAATAAGAAAGGAAATCAATGAATAGATACACAGCAATAGGTAACCTTACCAAAGATCCGGTTTGCAGAGATGCTGGAGACAGTAAAGTTTGCAATTTTTCAATAGCCATTAATGAATACCATTACAACAATGGATCCAAAAATCAATCTACATTTTATATAGATGTAGAATGCTGGAATAGACAAGCCGAAAATTGTACTAGATTTTTATCAAAAGGAAATAAAGTTGCAATCGAGGGTAAACTAAAAAGTAATTCCTGGGAAAAGAATGGACAAAAATTCAGCAAGTTTATATGTGTGGCAGATAGAGTTCACTTTCTGGGGCAAGAAGACCAAGAATCTAAAAATAGCTCTAAAAATAAAAAAGAGCATGTGGTTGAAGAAAATTATCAAAACACAGAATCGGATGAAGAAGACTTAGAGGATATAGACGAAATTCCTTTTTGATTATGGATAAATTAATATATAAAGGCTCAATTAATTCCCTAAGCTTCGGGAATGTTAGTTATAATTTGTTAAGAGAAATGTATAGACTTGGCATTAAAGTCTCAATATTTCCAGTTGGAGAAAAGGTGGATATAGAGGCTTTTGATAAAATCGAACAAGATTTTCACTCGTGGATATTCGGTATGATTAATGATAGATTTAATGGAATATCTAAGGATACCCCTACATTTTCTCAATGGCATATTAGTGGTTCTGAATCTAGAATATCTAGCCAACAAACCCTCTTAACTTTTCACGAGTTAGACGAGCCAACAGAAATAGAAAAATCAATAGTAAACCTTCAGGATAATTGCATTTTTTCAAGTGAATACTCTAAAAATATTTTTAAAAACGCTGGATGTGATAATGTTAGTTTTGTAAATATTGGGTTCGATGAAGATTTTATAGATTTAAACCTAGACAGAGACAATGAACCTATACATTTTGGCATTATGGGTAAATTCGAAAAAAGAAAGAATACTGGTCAAATTATTCATCAATGGGCAAATAAATACGGAAACAACTACGACTACCAATTAACTTGCTGTATAGATAATCCTTTTTTTCCTAAAGAGCAAATGGATAAAATTAAAGTTAAGATATTAGGTGGTCAAAAAATTGGGAACATTAATTTCCTACCAAGATTAAAAACAAATTCAGAAGTAAATCATTTCATTAACTCTATTGATATCGACCTCAGTGGATTAAGTGGTGCCGAAGGCTGGAATTTACCAGCTTTCAATTCTACAGCTCTAGGTAAATGGAGTATAGTAATGAACCATACATCACATAAAGACTGGGCAAATAAAGATAATTGTATTCTTGTAGAGCCTACTCAAAAAACTGAAGCTTATGACGATATTTTCTTCAAGAAAGGATCGCCATTCAATCAGGGATCAATCAATCAAATATCAGATGATGTTATGATTGACTCTTTTGAAAAATCCTTAAAAAAAGCTAGAAAAACTAATGAATCAGGATTACTATTAAAAAGTAAATTTACTTACAAAAAAACCCTTAAAAACATATTAGATATTATTAAAAAATGAAAAAAGATTACTACCTACGTCCAGAAGGAAACAAAATATTCATGTGTTGCGGAAAGGCTAATTGCCCCAGTGTTGAGATTAACAGTGAAGGTCTAATTGAAATTAAAGATGATTATGGCAATTCTGTTAAAATGAAAAAAGAAGAAGCTGCATTGATCGAAAAAGCAGTTATAGATTTATCTAAAAATAATGCTAAATAAAACGATAATACTTTGCGGACCAACTCATTGTAATCCATGCTGCCCTAAGTTTACAGATAAAGGTAAATATTTTATGATTGAAGATGATTATAATGATTCGATTAAAATAGATAAAAAAGACATAAATAAATTAATAAAAGATGTTAATAGAATTCTTAGCTTGCATAGGTCTAGTCTGGATACTGAAAGATAGTTATATCTTTCACGCTCCAAGAGAGTATTTAAAATCTAAATCTAAATACTTAGAAAGACTACTTTCTTGCTCTATGTGCTTAGGTTTTTGGGTTGGTGTATTACTATCTCTTTTATTGTATTTAGATTCTAATTTTTTAAGTCTCAATCTAATATATTATCCATTCTCTGTGTCTTCATTTTGTTGGTTTATTGATTCCTTATTAGATCTAATACAGTATCAATCCGCTTTAAGTAAAAGGAAATTTGATTATGAATCTAAAAATTGATAATAGATATAGTACTTACTCTATATCTGTAGTATTATATTTACTACACAATAATCAAGCCTACAATGATTTATGGATTTCAAATTACCCTGATACAGAAATACAAGCCAAGAATTATTTCAAGGATGTAAACTGTGGCTGTCGACCAGTTTTGTTACAAAAATATACAAAACTTAGATTTGATATAGATGTAATGACCGTTGATTTTATTAACAAAAATCCTGAATGCATTGAGTTTAATTCTTTTTGCGAAACATATGGTGGTCAAGATTTAAGGGGTAGTATATTTTCTGTTAAAAATAAAGAGTCAGACTTTAAAGATTTTATGTCTACTCTTAAAGAAAAAAATGCTAGGTTTAATAGTTTTAATACTATCGTAATTGATGATAAAATTTTAATAACTTTTTTCTGATGCCTTTTTATACCTTTTCTAACCCTAAAACTGGAGAATTTATTGATGTTTTTTTTCATATGAATGACAAAAAAGAATATATTGATGAATTTGGATTACAATGGAACAGGGAATATCATTCTCCAGAGTTAAATGCAACTGGTAGTAGTGATGCATGGGACAGTAAGAAGTTTGTAGAGAAAACTGGAAGAGGCAGAGGTAAGATGGGGGATATGTTAGACATGAGTGCAGATCTTTCTAAAGAGAGGGCCTCTCAGAATGGCGGGATTGACCCATTAAAGGAAAATTATTATAAGCGCTACAGTAAAGAACGCAATGGAGCTATTCACCCAGATAAGAACCCTAAAACTTTCGAAAATAAACATGTCAAAATAGATTTATGAGTATACAAATTTACAAACCAAATAAAAGCAATACTGGATTCGCATTCAGTTTTTACATGGGAGAAAATCAAAGAGATAAATCTCCAGCCCTTTTTATTAATGCAATCGCTCAACACTCCTGGGATGACAAAAAAAAATTGGGGTCCTTTTCTGGAAGTAAGAGTGACCCAGAAAAAAATATCTCAATTAAATTTAATGAGTTTGAGTGCGGTTCTATTGTTAGTGCCATAAATAACAGATTTGAATGGAATACTTATCATGCTTATGAAGAAAATAAAACTCAAATTAAGCTATCCCCTTGGGATAAAGTAATTACTAATACCAAAATCAACTCTAAAACCAAAGAGAGCTATGAAGAAAAAACAACCATACCAGCTTTTGGAATTGTCATTACTCGTAATGGTAATCAAGTATTTAAAATACCAATGGAACCAGGAGAAGCTGAATGTGTAAAGATTTTATGTCAAACAATAATTAGTAAAATATGCTCTAAATCTTCTTATATTCAAAAAAAAGAAATTAAAACCGAATCAGAAGAATACGATTTTTAATGTCTAAAAAAAAGATAGTTATACATAGTAATTTTTGTAGAGTAAAAACTGGTTTTGGTAAACATGCAAAACACCTTTTAACATATCTATATAAAACAAATAAATATGATATAGTTGAATTTGCTAATGGACGACAATGGAATGATCCAGCTCTTTCAACATTACCTTGGAAGTCTGTTGGTTCCTTACCTCATGATCCTTCGGTTATCTCTGAAATTAGTTCAAACCAAGAAAAATCAAGACTTGCTGGGTATGGACACTATACAATAGATGATTTCATTAAACAAGAACAACCAGATATATATCTAGGTATAGAAGACGTTTGGGGCCTTAATGAATTTTGGTCCAAGATTTGGTGGAAAAAAATCAACTCTATAATATGGACTCCGATTGACAGTGTTCCGTTACTAGATAAGCATACTAAGGCCGCAAAAAATACTAAAAACATTATAGTTCAAGCTTCTTTTGCTCAAAAAGCATTGCAAGAACAAGGTTTTAATAATTCACATTTAATGCCTGTTCCTATTGATGTTTCTAATTTTAATAGGTTAAGTGATAAAAATAGATCAAAGCTCAGATCTCTATATAATATTAATGAAAAAGATTTTATAATAGGTTTTGTTTTCAGGAATCAACTAAGAAAAAGTGTTCCTAATTTACTTGATGGTTTCTCTTTGTTCTTAAAAGATAACCCAGATTCCAATGCGAAATTATTATTTCACACTCACTGGTCTGAAGGTTGGGATATACCTAGATTAATTAATGAAAAAAATATAGACCCAAAAAATGTTTTAACAACTTATTACTGTGATAAATGTAAACGTTTTGAAATAAAACCTTTCTCTGGTCAAGATTTAGATTGCAGATTTTGCGGCTCTCAAAAAAGTCAACAAACAAGTCAAGTAACAAGAGGAGTTTCTGAAAATCAATTAAATGAAATTTATAATTTAATGGATGTTTATTGTCATCCATTTACTAGTGGGGGTCAAGAAATACCAATCCAAGAAGCAAAACTAACAGAATTAATAACTTTAGTAACTAATTATTCATGTGGAGAAGACTACTCATCTAAAGAAAGCGGAGGATTGCCTTTAGAGTGGAGCGAGTACAGGGAGCCAGGTACTCAATTTATTAAAGCTTCAACCTGTCCTAAAAGCATCAATAAACAATTATCTCATGTTTATAATTTACCTAAAAAAGAATTATCTAAAATTGGTAAAAAAGCTAGAGATTTTGTTATTGATTTTTGTTCAATAGAATCTGTATGCTCTAAGTTTGAGTCTTTGATTGATTCAATGGAAAAAACATCATGGGACTTTGACTTTTCTTATGTCAAAAAAAATCCGAACTATCCAATGCCTGACATAAAAAATGATAAAGATTTTGTTATTGATCTTTATAAAAAAATATTAATGTCAGAAAACCCAGAAGTTCAAGATTTAAACGGTGTTAATCAATGGCTAATGAGATTAAAAAAAGATTTAAGCAGAAAGCAAGTATATGATTTTTTCGTTAAAACTGCTTTAGAAGAAAATCAGGCAAATAACACTATTCCGTTTGAAGAAGTTTTAGATAAAAATGACAAAGGTAAAAGAATATTATTTTCTATGCCAGGCAGTTCTATTGACGTTTTAAACTCAACATGTTTACTTAAATATATAAAAGAAAAATATCCAGAACATAATATATACTATGCATCTCAGCCAGAAAATGAAGAGTTACTTTTTGGTAACCCTTATATTCATAAATTTCTAAACTATAACCCAGTGATGGATGACCCTATGTGGGGAGAAGGCAGAGGAACTTATCAAGGTTTTTTTGATTTTGTTTTAATACCCCACACAAATACGCATAAAAACTTCAACTATGTTCATGGAAATAAACACAAAATAGAATACGATATAAATTATGCATAAACTAGAAAGCTTAGCTTTATCGTGTGGCTCAAAAATAAACAAGCCATATGTACATAAATCTTATTATCCGATTGTCGATGATAATTTTATTTGTGTTTCTCAACAATCTGACATACAATCTAATCTGTATGACTATTTTAATGATGTTATTTTTCACATAAAACCATATCTAGATAAAAACAAAATATCAATTTTAGAAGTTGGAAAATCTAATCAAAGTTCATTGTATTATACAAAAGATTTTAGAAACTTAACCTTTTCTCAGTTAAATTATTTAATTTCTAAATCAAAAGCTTACTTAGGGAATTTTAATTACCTTTCCCATGTTAGCTCTTCATTTAATATTCCTACTGTTTGTCCATCCAGAAATACATTTATTGAAACTGAAAAACCTTATTGGTCAGATGATACATGTTCAATTTTATATGCGGAAACAAATGATAAACCTATATTTAGTGATACTGAAAACCCTAAAACCATAAATAAAGTTAATCCTGAAGTTATGGCTACCAAAATTCTTGACCTCTTAAATATAAAGCATAATTTAAGTAAAATTGAAACTGTTTTTATTGGCCCAGAATATAACCAAACTATAGTAGACTTAGTTCCAGGAAGATATCTCCCTAACAATTTAAACATAGGTGGCATAATTAATGTCAGGATGGATAAAAAATTTGATTTAAAGTTCCTGCAGTCTTGTATTAATTTAGATTCTTTTAATATAATTACAGATAAACCTATACCAATAGAAATTCTAAAAACTTTATCTAATAATTTATCAGCTATAACATATTTCATAGATTCAAAAACTTCTCAAAAAGATATAAGCGAAATGGAATCATCTGGTAAACCTTTAAATTTACTAACCAAAGACAAGAAAAACATCTCAAAAATTAGATTAAAATTTCTTGACTATCAAATTAAATTATTTGGCTCTCTAGAGAAAAATGATTTAAACGGCGGAGATTATGAAAACTTAAAATTTCTCAGCAAAAGAAATGTAGTTTTTGAAGGTAAAGCTTATAACTCCTACTCTTCTATTTTGTCTGGAGTTAATGGTCAAGAGGTGAAATATTCTAAGGAACTCTTGGAAGATTTACCTTTTTGTAGAGTTTACAAAGAAATTCCTTGACTTATTTTAATTTATATAGTATCATTTATCTATGGCTAGAAAAAAGCAAATAGATAACTCAGTAGGTCCATCTAGTTTCATTAGAGATGAAAATGGACTATTAAATAATATACAATACGAATTCAGCGAAGATGGCTCCGTCGATTGGAGAGCTATGATTAAAGATGAACATCTTTTTCCTAACAGGTCTTGGTTTGATTTAAGAAAAAAAGATTGCCCCCGATCTATTGATGGTTTAGCTGACCACCAATTATTAATTAAGTTAAGCGGAATTAAAGAGCTTGCTAGATTAAGAGGCTTTAAATCGATAACTTACGACTTTGTTAAATGCGAAATAGACCATGTAGCTGTTACATGCTCTATGGAATTTTTTGGAAATTACGAAACAAACGGAAACCCTGTAGTATTTCAAGATTCTGCAAATGCAACCATAGACAACACAAATAGTTTTGCTAAAAAGTTCTTAGAAACTATTGCTTGCAACAGAGCCTTCGTTCGATGTGTTAGAAACTTCCTTAATATTCATATTGTTGGTGATGACGAAATAGATAAGTCAGATAACAAAAAACAAACTCAAACAGGATCTAACGATTTAACTCCCTCTGGATTTCTCAAGAAGGAGTTAAAAGAATCTCATAGCATTTCAGATTATCAAGACTTCCTTCCAGTTTTAAGAGAATTACATAAATCTAAAAAAATATCAATATCTACTGAAGTAATAAAAACATGGAATGACTTCTCTGATATTTCTGCTAAAGACTGCAGAGTTCTCCTGGGTGCCCTTAAAAAATAATTTATAAACATTTATTTTTAAAAAATTGATAGTATCCATCTTTACTATCTCTATATATTAATATCCACCTAGATAAATTACTAGGATTGCATAAAACATATTTACACTCAGACATCAGCAAAGTAGATGCTAGCATTTTTTTTGTGTGTTCAACTTTAT
>Ga0181553_10000386_pt1 | contig 37921 bp, 30 predicted proteins | sample 011ome_17_FD_133753 | JGI IMG/M metagenome (GOLD analysis project Ga0181553, IMG submission 133753) | Coastal salt marsh microbial communities from the Groves Creek Marsh, Skidaway Island, Georgia - 011502XT metaG (megahit assembly) | ecosystem: Environmental > Aquatic > Marine > Intertidal...
ACCTATCCAATCACTTTGATAAACGACTTGATCCTCGAAAATTGGTCGAAGGAGCAAAAACGGTGGTGTCTTTGGTGTACAATTATTACCCAGAAAAATCACTTCCTCAAGGATCTGAGGACCTCAAATTAGCCAAATATGCTTATGGTAAGGATTACCATGACTTGATTCAGGAGAAGCTCAGAGAGTTTTTGAGTTGCCTTAAAGAGGAAATTGGTGAGATTCATGGACGGAGCTTTGTAGATTCTGCACCAATCCTTGAGCGTCAATGGGCACAGCGAGCAGGATTGGGATGGATTGGTAAGAATAGCCTTCTCCTCAATCGTTCTATGGGAAGTTTTTTCTTTTTGGCCGAGCTAGTGATCGATCTGGAAGTGACGCCAGACCTTCCTACGACTAAAGACTATTGTGGCACCTGTACGGCCTGCATGGATGCTTGCCCTACTGACGCGATTGTTGAGGCAGGGGTTGTAGATGGTTCTCGTTGCATTTCTTACCTCACCATCGAACTAAAAGAGGCCATTCCAACCACATTTAGTGGGCAGATGGATAACTGGGTGTTTGGTTGTGATATTTGTCAGGATGTATGCCCTTGGAATCGATTTTCAAAACCCCACCAAGAGCCTGGTTTTAGTCCCTCTTCTGAACTGGAGTCCTTTACTTCACAGGATTGGAAAGAGCTCACGGAAGAAACCTTCAAACGTGTATTTGCTGGTTCTGCTGTTAACAGAACCAAGTTCAAAGGGATCAAAAGAAACGTGGATTTCCTTTCTAATGACAGGCCTTTAGACTGAAGTCTAAACTAGAAACAGAGTGGGTAAGTGCTCCCATGGAAATAAAATCTACCCCACACTCCGCAATTTCAACCAGGTTTTCATCTGTAATTCCTCCTGATGCCTCTGTTTTTATCTGGCCATTGATCCGTTTTACTGCGGCTCTTAGCGTAGTCGGATCCATGTTGTCCAATAAAATGTAGTCAACTCCCCCAATTTTGAGTACTTCCTCCACCTCTGCCAAACTCCTGGTCTCCACTTCAATCTGTAGGGAAAGGTGATTTTCTTTTAAATACGCTTGAGTTCTGCTTACTGCTTTTGCAATCCCGCCGGCAAAGTCAATGTGGTTGTCCTTTAGCATCACCCGGTCGTACAAGGCAAAACGATGGTTTTGGCCCCCTCCAATAAATACTGCCCATTTTTCTGGGAGGCGGAAATTTGGGGTGGTCTTGCGAGTATCCAAAAGCGTTGCCTTAGTATGCGCTATAAGCTGACTGAGACCTTGTGTTTTCGTGGCAATGGCACTCATGCGCTGAAGACAATTTAAGACTACCCGTTCGGCAGATAAAATCGAAACTATAGGCCCCGTCACCTCAAAGCCACATTCTCCTGGAACTACCGAATCTCCATCTTTTTTAAAAAAAACGAGTTCCAAGCTGGGATCTACCGCCTTAAAGATCAGTTCCGCCAATTCCATCCCTGCTAAGATCCCACGATCCTTGATCCATAAACGCGCAGTACCCATGGCTTCCTTGGATATGACTGCGAGCGAAGAATAATCTCCAGGGCCTATGTCCTCCGCTAATGCGCTTTCAATAAATTGTTCGATTGCTGATTCACTAAGGTAGGAGGGTCTCATAAAGCCAAAATTAACAATTTTAGGGGGGGATGTTTACCAAACCTTGAAAATGCCTCAAGGCAATTTCTTTTCCGAATACGCCTTTCCTTCTTTGAAGGGTTCCTTTTGGCCAGGCGGGGAAATTCTTTTTTTTCAACAGAACTTTTAAAATCAAGAAGTTAACCGCCTGTAAATCAACTCAAATAAATCATTAAAAACACCCGTATTAAGCAATTTAACAACATTCTGAACCAGATTTTGGTTTCAATTGTACTATATTTGCGGCATGAATAAGAACGTGTTATTATTAATTTTGGATGGTTGGGGACTTGCTACTAATCCTGCTGTTTCTGCCATTGACAAAGCCAATACTCCTTTTGTAGACGGCTTATTCAAATCTTATCCACATGCCAAACTGGAAGCTTCAGGCCTTGCAGTTGGGCTTCCTGAAGGGCAAATGGGCAACTCTGAAGTAGGGCACATGAACATTGGTGCAGGCAGGGTAGTCTACCAAGATTTAGTAAAAATCAATTTGGCAGTAAAGCAGGGAGAATTACTCACGGATCCCGTCTTGACTGCGGCCTTTGCAAGAGCCAAAGCAGGTAAGAAAAAAGTACATTTTATTGGACTACTTTCTGATGGAGGAGTTCATTCTCATAGTGAACATCTAAAAGGTCTTTGTGATGCCGCCAAGCACCATGAAATGGAGGAAGTGTATATTCATGCCTTTACTGATGGCCGAGATACAGATCCAAAAGGTGGACTAGCCTACTTGAATGACCTCCAAACCCATCTTTCTAATTCAGTGGGTAAAATAGCCTCTGTTATTGGAAGGTATTATGCCATGGATAGGGACAACCGATGGGAGCGAATTAAGCTTGCCTACGATGCGATGGTTCTTGGTGAAGGGGAGAAATCAAAAAATTTGCTCAATTCCATTAAAAAATCATATGCCAATCAGGTAACAGATGAGTTTATCCGGCCTATCATTCAAGTGGGGGCAGATAATAAACCACTTGCTACTATTGAAGAGGGGGACATGGTCTTGTGTTTCAATTTCCGTACCGACAGAGGAAGGGAAATTACCCAGGCACTAAGTCAACGAGATTTTATAGACTTCAATATGAAAAAGTTGGAATTAGATTTCCTGACGCTTACCACCTACGATGAAACATTCAAAGGAGTGCAGGTATTGTTTGAAAAGGACAAATTGAAGAACACCCTTGGAGAGGTTTTGGAAAAGGCCGGAAAAACACAAATCCGAATCGCAGAAACAGAGAAATACCCCCACGTGACCTTCTTTTTTTCAGGAGGTAGAGAAAAAGAATTTATTGGAGAGAGTAGAATTCTCTGTCCTTCACCCAAGGTAGCCACCTACGATTTGATGCCTGAAATGAGCGCAGGAGAGATTGCCCTCAAAATCACTGCGGAACTCAAAAAGAAAAGCGCAAACTTTATTTGCCTTAATTTTGCAAATGCAGATATGGTTGGACATACGGGCGATTTTGAAGCTGCGGTAAAGGCCTGCGAAGCGGTAGATGCTGCCACAGAAAAAGTAGTCAAGGCAGCTATTGCAAACGAATTTACCGTGTTGGTAATCGCTGACCATGGCAATTCGGATGTAATGATCAATGAGGATGGCAGTCCAAATACCGCACACACCACCAACTTGGTTCCGTTTATTTTGGTGGATAAAGAAAAAATTTCTGTAAAAGATGGAAAATTGGGCGATTTAGCACCCACAATCCTTCAACTAATGGGGATCGAAATCCCTGAAGAAATGACTGGAGAAATATTACTACTAAACGCATGAAAATTACCAACTTCCTTCCCATTTTGATTGGAGGACTTTTGTTTGCTTGCGCGCCAAATCAGGAAACGCAAAAATTGGAAAAGCTCCCGTATTTTGATTTAAAGGGGTTTATGGACCTTGAGTTAGGGAAATTGGATGGGGATTCTGTATTGAAAACCACAGAAATAAATAGGGAACAACAAATTGCCGATCTACCTTATACTTCCAAAGACTGGAAAGAAGAATTTTCCTTTTTTTATGAAGCAGATATCAATGTCGCTTCCCTGGCTACCGCCTACTCTACCAGAACTACGCCAGATCAGCTTATTCATGAATTGCTGCCTGATGCCAAAGGAAAGGTCAAAGAAATTTCAATTCGGTACGTGCAGAATTATCCCACCTGGATTACTTTTAAAATAAAGGATGAAAATTTGTTTTACACGAGTACGACCCTAGGGGAACTTTACATGAATCAGGCTACTGGGAAAATCGATCAATACAAAATCGAAACAACACAGAAAGTCCTATTCCTTTCGCCTAATCACATCAAGATTTCCGGAATTATCCACTAAATAAAAGGCCTTACATTTATTGTGAGGCCTCTTTTTTGAGTTTAGGAATCAGTTTTAATTCTATTCAATAAGGGGGTCTATTTCGAAAATAGGGGAGGACGTTGGGCTTGCCACTCGGAATTTTCCTGAATCAAACGACCCAGCATAATTAATTTTTCTTCTTCAAATAGGTTGGCCAATAAAGTAATGGACGTAGGACTGCCATTTGCCCCAAATCCGTTTGGTAGACAAAGTGCAGGATGCCCTGTCAAGTTGGTGATTTGGAGTTGCTGTCCAGCAAAGGAAGGAGTCACAATTACATCGTATTCCTTCATCAAGGCATGCATTTCTTCGGTCAATAAACTTCGTTGGCGACTCATTTGAATGTATTCGACTGCAGGGATCAAGCGTGCTGCACGAAACACATTGGGCCAAGCCCCCTTGTGTTGTGAAACCAACTGGTCATCTAGACCAAGTCGAGTCAATTCGTCAAAGGCTGCCGCACCTTCTACTAGTAACATGGAAACCAAAGGCCCCGGATTGACGCTCGTTTTCAACGCGATTGGGTGGAGGATGATTCCTTGATTTTTCAGAAGCTCCAACACCGCTCGGTCATTTTCAATACCCGGACGATTTCCTTCAAAAAAAGAATTAAAGTATCCTACTTTTAATTTTTTTACTTCTTTTTTTACTGAATAATTGAAGGCTGCTGGGAGGGTAGCCGGATCTTTTGGATCACTTCCATGCAAGATGGAAAGCACAATTGCGTTGTCCAACACGGATCTGGAAATGGGCCCTACCTTATCCATGGACCAGCTGAGTGCCATGGCTCCATGCCTACTGATTCTTCCAAAAGTAGGGCGTAGCCCAGTGACGCCATTTCGAGTAGAGGGGGACACAATGGAGCCTAGGGTCTCTGTTCCAATAGCGAAAGGCACCAATCCTGCACTTACTGCTGAAGCAGAGCCAGCTGAAGAGCCACTTGACCCTTGCTTCAGATTCCAAGGATTTTTGGTAATTCCCCCATACCACACGTCTCCCATGGCCAAGGCGCCGAGGGTAAATTTTCCTACCAGGACTCCTCCTGCATCTTCCAATTTGGTGATGATGGTGGCAGTTTCGTTGAGTACTTGGTCCTTGTAAGGCATGGCTCCATAGGTGGTTTTGGTACCTGGAAGTGAAAACAAATCCTTTACTCCAAAAGGGATTCCATGGAGAGGACCTCTGTAAGTACCTGCCGCAAGCTCCTGGTCTAGAGCCCTAGCTTGATTTAAGGCACGCTCTTCTAGTAGGGTGACTAGGCATTTAAGTGTATCTGAATGTGTTTTGATTCGCTCAATGTAAAGTTGTGTCAGCCGCTCAGAAGTTAATTGCCCCGATTTGATCAGGACAGAAAGCTGGTGCACGGGCATAAAGGCCAGGTCCACATCGGCAGTAGGAAGGGATACCTGTGCAGGAAGCCCCCAGTCGTAGGATTCTTGGTGTTGACTAGGGAGGAAACCCTGAGGAAGAGGGTTAAATACCAGAGAGGGCCCCACCGAATTATCCAATTTCTGCTTGCGGAGCAGTTCATAGTTGCTGCGATGAGTCGCCAGTGTACTGATCATACTGTCCTTTTCTTGAGCAGTGAAAGATAGGCCGATGAGTTCCGCTGCCGCATCAAGGATGGGAGGGTTGATTTCGCCAACATTTCTACCTATTCCAAACCCTAAGGCGGAGAAAATAGCAGCGCCAAGAAAAAGAAAACCAAGGGAAGGAAGGTTATTTTTTCGATTCATTAGATAGTTTTGTATAGGTTCCAAACCTATTTTACCTCAAGGTGTATATTTCGCCCCTAAAAATCAACCCTTCCATGGATCAGCCTGTTGTTTTCCCCAAATTTCCCATGCATTTTCGAGGACTCCTTCTTTTGGCGGGAATGTATACGATTGCTTGGTCAGCCTTCTACACGTATTTCGGTGACACAGTGGTCAACTGGATGGCCATGGGAATTATTCCAGCTCAACCTGTTCCTAGCTCCTATTTTGGGATCTTTGGAATCGTCATTGGACTTGTAATATTTTTTGCTGCCTTTTACCCGGTGTCTTGGGTTTGGTTGATTTTAATAGGTATTTCAGGGAAACTTATCGCTGCCAGCTGGTTTACCTTGGGCTTTGTACCTGAGCTAGGATGGAACAAGCGCTCGGTGTTTCATTTGGTTTTTAATGAATTGCTGTGGTTGATTCCGCTGACCCTTATTTTCCTACGAAGCTTACAAGTCAGGAATTACTTCAAACAGCACGAAAAAGAAGAGTGACTTAGTTTGTCTGAAATTGTCAAATTCCCATTCCTTTTGACTTCCGGCTCCTGCGGAAAAGTAGTATCTTAGTAAGTCGGAAACTTTCTTTCCTTACCCCAATCCCTCGTTCGAATGTCTCAATCCCAAGCTCATAAACTTTTTCTTTTGGATGCCATGGCCCTGATTTATAGGGCCCATTTTGCCTTTAGTAAGAACCCAAGAATTAACTCCAAAGGCCTCAACACAGGGGTGATGCTCGGATTTACCAACACCCTTTTGGAAGTATTGGAAAAAGAGAAGCCTACCCATATTGCTGTGGCATTTGATACGAAGGCCCCAACTTTTCGACACGAACAATACACCCCCTATAAGGCTAATCGACTGGAGCAACCAGAAGACATTACTGTCTCCATTCCTTGGGTAAAAGAGATTGTGCGAGCCTTTAAAATACCAGTTCTGGAGCTGGATGGATTTGAAGCAGATGACGTGATTGGTACCATTGCAAAAAAAGCAGAAAAGGAACGGTTTACAGTTTATATGATGACTCCTGACAAGGACTATGGGCAACTAGTAGACGACCATATCTTTCTTTACAAACCGGCCTTTATGGGGAATGGAGTAGACGTGATGGGTCCCAAACAAATTTGTGCTAAGTGGGACATCGAACACGTCGATCAGGTACGGGATATATTGGGCTTGATGGGAGATGCTGTGGATAACATTCCCGGAATTCCAGGGATTGGAGAAAAAACTGCCGTCAAACTTCTCAAAGAATTTGGAACGCTAGAGGGAGTGGTCGCCAATGTTGCTCAGCTCAAAGGCAAGCAAAGAGAAAATGTGGAAAACTTTGGTGCACAAGGGATTCTATCCAAGGAACTTGCGACCATTAAAATTGATGTGCCAGTAGATTTTGATGAAGAAGACCTTCGGTATGCCGGCGTGGACGAAGAGAAATTGAGGGCAATTTTTTCTGAACTGGAGTTCCGCACCCTGGCCGCTCGCTTGTTTAAGGAAGGCCCTGCTAAAAAAACAGCCACATCCTCTTCCGCCCCAGCACAGATGGATTTGTTTGGTGTACCTGCTTTGCAGCCTTCAATCCAACTCGAGGAGGGAAAGGACGGGGAAGCCATTTCACTTACGGCTCCCCTGGTCTTAGACACCATACATAGCAACGCGCATAACTACCATAAAATCAAAGGGAAGGAGGCCATTCAAGAGCTAACTGACTACTTGCTCCTACAAAAGGAGATCTGCTTTGATACAGAAACCACAGATTTGGATGCCATGCGAGCGGAGTTGGTAGGTCTTTCCTTTGCGTACTTGGAAGGAGAAGCCTATTATATTCCTGTAGGGCCTGATCCAAAAGAAACCCAAGAGGTATTGGAACTGCTTCGTCCGGTATTTGAAACTAAATCCATTTTGAAAATCGGTCAAAACATCAAGTACGACTTGTTAGTCCTTAAAAACTATGGGATAGAAATCAAAGGAACCTTGTACGATACGCTTCTGGCCCATTACCTCATTGAACCAGAAGGGAAGCACGGCATGGACTGGCTGGCTCAGCAGTACCTGCAGTACAAGCCGGTGTCGATTACCGAATTAATCGGCAAAAAAGGCAAAGGTCAAGGCAATATGCGGGATGTGGACGAGGATGAAGTGACCGCATACGCGTCTGAGGATGCAGACATTACGCTTCGCCTGAAGGGAAAGTTGGATCCGATTTTACAAGCCAATGGCTTAAAGAAGCTGGTGGAAGAAGTAGAAAACCCATTGATTCCAGTGTTGACCGATATGGAATTTGAAGGAGTTCGGATAGATACAGGAAGCTTGGCGGAGCTCTCGGTCACCTTGGAACAAGAAAGCAAGGAGATTGAAAAGCGTGTGTACGAATTGGCAGGCGTCCGCTTTAATCTGGCTTCCCCCAAGCAGCTTGGCGAAGTACTTTTTGAAAAATTGAAATTGGACCCCAAGGCAAAAAAAACCAAGACTGGGCAATATGCCACAGGAGAAGAAATCTTGAGTAAGCTAGCGGACGAACACGAGATTGCGGAAGCTATTCTCGAGTATCGCCAAATGGTCAAACTGAAGTCCACCTATGTGGATGCGCTGCCAACCATGATCAACCCCAAAACCGGAAGAATTCACACCACTTACAATCAGTTTGTGGCTGCTACAGGACGCCTTTCTTCGATCAATCCCAACCTACAAAACATTCCAATCCGTACCGCGCGAGGCAGAGAAATCCGAAAGGCATTTGTTCCTCGAGACGAGAACTTCGTCTTGCTTTCTGCCGATTATTCCCAGATTGAATTGCGCTTGATGGCAGCATTTTCTCAGGATGAATCCATGCTGGAGGCTTTCCGAACAGGGCGTGATATCCATGCCACCACGGCGGCCAAAATCTTCAAGGTGCCCCTAGATGAGGTGACTACAGACATGCGAAGAAAGGCTAAAACCGCTAACTTTGGCATCATTTATGGCATTTCTGCATTTGGCTTGGCCCAGCGCCTATCCATTCCTCGCGGGGAAGCCAAGGAAATCATCGATGCCTACTTCACCGAGTTTCCGGCCGTTAAACAATACATGGATGGAGCGATTGAAAAGGCCCGAACGCAGGAATTTGTAGAGACCATCCTTGGACGTCGTCGCTACCTCCGGGACATCAATAGTCGCAACATGACCATGCGGGGTTTTGCAGAGCGAAATGCAATCAACGCCCCTCTTCAAGGCTCTGCTGCTGACTTGATCAAGGTAGCGATGATCCATGTACAGGCCTGGATGAAAGCTAAAAACTTGAAGTCTAAACTGATTCTTCAAGTACACGATGAATTGGTGTTTGATGCACACAAAGACGAAGTAGACCTACTCAAAAAAGAAATTCCAGGATTGATGTCTAATGCCATTTCCCTCCCTGTGCCGATCGAAGTGGAAGTTGGAGTGGGTACGGATTGGTTGCAAGCCCATTAAAGTAGCAAGTCGCAAGACTCCTTAGAAACAAGATATTAGAGCCAAGATATTAGACTACATGCTGCTGGTATAGCCGCCCGTTTACCTACTTCGACGTTCAAAAATCAGCTTTGGGTGTTCATTATTTAATTCATCCCGTATTTCGTACTTCGTATTTCCAATTAAATTCCAATTTCCAAACAAACCTCCTTCTACCGTGGCTAAAGTAAAAACCACCTTTTTCTGTCAAAACTGTGGGGCACAAAGCCCAAAGTGGATTGGTAAATGTCCTTCTTGCGGGGAGTGGAACACGTACGTGGAGGAAATTATCCAAAAAGAAGAGCCTGGCAAAGGTAGTTGGAAACCTCAGGGCTCTGGACTCAAAAAGGCCAGTACTCCCAAGAAAATTTCCGAAGTCAACTACGAGGAGCAATCCCGTTGGATTACTTCAGATCCTGAATTGGATCGTGTATTGGGTGGAGGGATTGTTGCAGGGTCCCTCGTTCTCATTGGGGGTGAGCCAGGCATTGGTAAATCCACCCTCATGCTACAAATAGCCTTGACATTAAAAGGTAAAAAAGTCCTGTACGTCTCTGGGGAGGAAAGCGAAGCGCAAATCAAAATGCGCGCGGATAGAATGGCGGCAAAAAATCCAGATTGCTACCTACTTTCTGAAACAAATACGCAACAGATTTTTCAGCAAATAGAGGTCCTTCACCCAGATTTTTTAGTCATCGACTCTATCCAGACCCTCCATAGCCAGTTTGTAGAATCCGCTGCTGGATCGGTTTCCCAAGTGCGGGAATGCACAGCCGAGTTGATGAAGTTTGCCAAGGAAACAGGCACTCCGGTGTTTTTGATCGGCCACATCACCAAAGACGGATCCATAGCGGGACCCAAGGTATTGGAACACATGGTGGATACCGTCCTGCAGTTTGAGGGAGATCGTCATTTGACCTACCGCATCTTACGGACTTCCAAAAACCGATTTGGCTCCACCCATGAACTCGGGATCTATGAAATGCGCGCAGAGGGACTGCGGGCTGTTTCCAACCCCTCGGAAATTCTCCTTACGCAGCGAGAAGAGGTGCTCAATGGGGTGGCGATTGGTGCGATGCTAGAAGGCAACCGCCCCTTGCTGATCGAGATACAGTCCCTAGTGAGTCCAGCCACCTACGGTACCCCGCAGCGAAGCAGCACGGGGCATGATGCGAAGCGACTCAACATGCTTTTGGCTGTGTTGGAAAAGCGTGGAGGCATGCGCCTTGGCCAGCAGGACGTGTTTTTGAATGTAGCAGGAGGTCTGCGCGTAGACGATCCTGGGTTGGACTTGGCCGTGTGTGCTTCCTTGATTTCCAGTTATGAGGAAACACCCGTATCTGAGCAAATATGCTTTGCTGGTGAGGTAGGATTAGGAGGGGAAATTCGAGCCGTATCTCGTATAGAAAACCGTATTGCAGAAGCAGAGAAGCTCGGCTTCAAGAAGATTGTCGTTTCCAAGTATGCGGTCAAAGGATTGGATATGAGCAAATTTAAAATCCAAGTTATCCAAGTAAGTAAGTTGGAGGAGATGTACCAATTGATTTTTTGAGTTTGCGCGGTGCTAAAAAACAAAGTCACAAGAAGGCATCAAAGTAAACCTTCTAATGATGCAATTTCCCAGAAATTGGTCTTGTTTATTAACTTTAAGAAATAATCCCAAAAGCCCTCTTTATGTCCCAAAAGGAAACTATTCCCGATCAAAACTTAGACCCCAAAGATTGGGAATCCATGCGTCAATTGGGACACCAGATGGTCGACGACTTGATTGATTACTGGAAGGGAATACGAGAAGAAAAAACTTGGAAGCCCATCCCGGATGAGGTGAAAACCTTTTTGGATAGCCCTCTTCCAGAGCAAGGGAAAGATCCTCATGAGGTGTACGAAGAGTTTAAACAGTACATTTTTCCCTATAACAAAGGGAATGTGCATCCTCGGTTTTTTGCATGGATTCAAGGGACGGGGACTCCCCTAGGTTCCTTCGCAGACCTATTGGCATCCGGAATGAATCCCAATACTACCATCGGGGAGCATGCTGCGATGTATGTAGACCGACAGGTAGTCAACTGGTGCAAGGAGTTAATGAACTTTCCTTCTGAAGCCTCTGGAATCCTGATCAGCGGGGGGTCAATGGCAAATATTACGGCCTTGACAGTAGCAAGAAATTCGGTTGGTGTAGAAAAGATACGTCAAAAAGGACTAAAAGCTGCCTCCGCTCAACTCTTGATTTATTGTTCGGTAGAAACGCATTCCTGCATCTTAAAGGCAGCTGAAATTTTAGGATTAGGTAGTGAGGGAGTCCGAAAAATTCAAGTGAACGATCGATTTCAATTGGACACTACTGCCCTGCGAACTCAAATTGAAGCCGATCTTAAGACCGGTTTTCTTCCCTTTTGCATCGTTGGGACAGCCGGTACAGTCAACACCGGTGCCATTGATCCCATGCAAGAGCTTCTTGAGATTTCTAAGGAATACGGCCTATGGTTTCATGTAGATGGAGCTTATGGGGCCTTGGCCAAACTTGACCCAATCTATGCCGATGCCTTACGGCCGATTGAAGCTGCAGATAGCTTGGCATTTGACTTGCACAAGTGGCTGTATGTACCCTACGAAGTGGGATGTACCCTCATCCGCGATGCAAATAAGCACCGCGACTCTTTTGCCATTACACCCAATTACCTATTGCAGGAACAGCGTGGCCTGTCCGGTGGTTTGGAATCCATCAATAACTTCGGCTTTGAACTATCGCGTGGCTTCAAAGCCCTGAAGGTATGGATGTCTTTAAAAGAGCATGGAAGAGCAAAGTATGCATCCATGATTGCTCAAAATAACCGGCATGCAGCCTATTTGGCGGAGTTGATAGAACAACACCCAAATTTGGAATTAATGGCCCCCCTATCCATGAGCATCACTTGCTTTCGTATGATTTCTCCAGGCATGACGGAGGAGGAACTTCGTGAACTCAATAGAGAAATTCTGCTTCGTCTTCAGGAAGAAGGCATTGCCTCCCCTAGCTCAACTATTTTGAATGGAAAATATACCTTGCGGGTAGCCAATACGAATCAGCGTACGCGCAGGGAAGACATGGAGCTATTGGTGCGAGAAGTACTTCGCTTGGGGAAGCAAATAATCTCCACCTGATAAAGTGATTTTGGCTCAATTTTCGCTTACTACTTTTGTTAGTTAATTGAACCAACTATGCGAAAAACATTCTTTTTTATCCTGCTACTAGCGGGGCTTGTAATAGGATCCTTCACCGCTCAAGCCCAAGAAATCGGAATCCGATTTGGACACATTAATGGCAACAATGTGGCTTTAGACGGAATTTTCTCTACAGGAGAATTCAGTAGGGTGCATGCCAATGTCAGTTTTGGACAAAAAGGATTAGGCATAGATGCGCTCTGGAATCCAGTTTATGAGGAGATCCCCGACACTAAACTCAATTGGTATGCAGGATTTGGTCCTTCGGTTTACTTGTCCGAAGACTTTCGATTTGGTGGGGCTGGAGAAGTAGGGGTTGAATATTCTTTTTCAAAAGTTCCTATTAGTTTAGGACTGGATTTTAGACCCTATTTATTTTTGGTAGAGGTTACGGAATTTCGAGCTGGCTTTGGACTCAATGTACGTTGGCGGCTCAATTAAACTGAATTAAAAGCAAAACACCCCGTACAAAAAAGGGGTGTTTTTTTATGTTAAAACTCTACAATTAAGCCTACAGTTGGCAATATTGATCCCGCGGGGTTTACTACCGATTTGAGTTGATAGCGCGTTGCGTCGTTAGGGTCTAGGGTTAGGTTGCCTTGATCGTCTCTAACCGGCAAGATAAGTGGGGCTTGTTTCGCTTGAAAGTTGTACGCATTCTGGATATCAAAATACCAGTTTAAATTCCATTGATTAAAGAAGTACTTTTTATCTATGCGGACATCAAGTTGATGAAAAGGCTTTAGTCGGACGCCATTGATTCGTGTAAAGTCTAAAATAGCCCCATTGCGTAGATCCCAGTTTTCTCGAAGCCCTGTGGCGCTTAAGTCGGCTGGTGTATAGGGTGTTCCTCCTAAAAATCGCCATCTTCCTCCTGCCTCCCAATTTTTCCCAAAGCGCTTGCCTGCCGTTAGGCTGACAATAAATCCATTGTCCCAGGAAGATGGGGTCATTTTTTTTGTGTCTAGGTTGGTAAACTCTGAGCGAACCAAGGTGACAGAAGCAATACCATAGAAATTGTTGTAGAGGCGCTGTTGCACCAAGAACTCTAAACCATAGGCCCTTCCGGTAGAGGAGGAGCTTACAGGTTCATTACCGATGGCTCCGAAATCTGCTCCCAAGTTGGCCAAAGAAATTCCATTTCGGATGGAAGAGGGATAGTTGCTGTAACGTTTAAAAAACCCTTCTGCCGTGAATCTTCTGGACTTTTCAGGAACTAGGTATTCGATACCTCCAATCAATTGTACATTTCTGATGTAGCGTACATCGCTTTCTTGATTGACAAAAGTTCCTTCCGAATTTTGGTAACCAAGTACGGTATATGCTGGTCGCTGGTAATAGATCCCTGCATTTGCCGTGGCAAAAAAGTTGGGCTTGAGCTGGTAGGAAACAGACGCTCGTGGGCTGAATTGCTGAAAGGGATTGGTGGCAGTTTTTGCAAAATCTGATCCGTCTACTCGAACTCCTCCACTCAAGAGTAGGCGGTCGCCAAACCAATTTTTGGATCCAGATACAAATGCACCAAAGCTGGTATAATTAGAAGTGGCCTGAAAGTCTATTGTTTCTCCAATTTGAGACAGTACAGCGCGATCAAAATTGTCAATCAAATAGCGTGAGTATTCCAGATTGACCCCATATTTGAAGGTGTATCCTTTTCCAAAAATGCTATTTTCTGCCCTAAATTTGTTTTCTGACTCCTGGGATCGGTAGTTGAAGAGTAAGTTTGCTTCATCTTCCTCGTTGTTGCCTGCATACTTGTAGGACTCGTTGTTAAGCATATTTCGACTCAGCACAAAGGTCCAGTAGCCATTGTCCCGAAAGCGCTTCAACTTGGCTCCGGTGGTGTAATTCCACTGGGATTGGACTGGGAGTACGTTGAGCAAGTAGAGGCGATCATCCTTTTGCTCGGGGGTTTCTTCTTCAGGGACCTCCTCATTTAAAACAAATTGGTCGATGGCACCAATACCAATAAATGTCAATTCGGTTTTATCATTGATTTTTGTGGTGGTTTTTACCTGAAAATCGTTGAAAGTAGGTAAAAATGGGAGATTGAGTAAACGAAATAAACCTTGCAAATACGACCTTCTGGCAGATAAAATGTAAGTTGACTTTTCGGAAATAGGACCTTCATTAGATAGGGTGAGTTCGGAGGCCCCTACAGTCAATTGTGTAGCCATTCGATCTCTTCTTCCTTCTTTCAGTTGAAACTCAAAGAAGGAACTTAACCCATTCATTCGGTTGGCAGGGAAGCCTCCCGTGATGAGGTCCACATTTTTAATCAAGTTTACGTTCAAGATTCCTGCTGGCCCGCCAGAAGACCCTTGGGTGGCGAAGTGATTGATTACAGGAACTTCAATTTCATCTACAAAAAATCGATTTTCATTGGGAGCCCCTCCGCGAATCAAGATGTCGTTACGAAAACTTGGTGTGCTTGCAACACCGGGCAAGGATTGGATCACTCGAGAGATGTCTCGATTTCCCCCTGGATAGCGCTCAATTTCGTTGGTGTTTAGTTTACGAACCGATAGCGGAGTGTCTTCCGAACGAGTAAATTCACTGCTAACCAACACTTCGCTGAGTTCGGAGGCTTCTTCTACTAGGCTAAAGTCCAATTGAACGGGTTTCGCTAAGCTAACTTGGATTTCATAGGCTGTAGTGGACTTATAGCCTACGTAGCTAGCTCTGACATTGTATAGCCCTGGGGGCACATTCACAATTTCAAAATTTCCTTCCTCATCCGAAATGGCTCCTAGGTCAGTGTTGAGAAGAATTACATTGGCGAAGGGGACTCCTTGGTTATTAATGGAATTGGTAATCTTTCCACGAATGATTCCTTGGCCCAAGCTAGAAAGGGATATAAAGACTAGGCTGAAGAGTAGAGGTAATCGCATAAGGGAATGAGTTGGTGTAGTGACTAGATACGAGGTCGTTTTTTGCAACGTGTAAGATGATAACCAAAGGATTCCCCGACTGGTTTACACCAAATGGGGAAAGAAGGCTTTTTAGTGTTGTTGAGGGGAAAAAATTATGCGCTTTCTTTTTCTTTTACCCGCCATAGTCGCCACCAAGGAGTGCCAGGAGAATCGTGATGTTCAAAGTGGTAACCAAAGAAGTAGCAACTTATGAAGGCCCAAAAATGGTTTTTTGATTGGGAACTCGAATGGTGTTCGTTGGTCTGTTCGCCCATATGAGGCAAGAAAGTACCAAAGAAAAAGAGTTGAAGTGTGGAGAGTCCGGCGGGTACCATCCAGAATAAGATCAAGTTTTCAGTGGGCAGTACCAATTTGAGTAGATTGAAGGTGACTGCCATCAGTAGAAATTGCCAGCCGTTTAGGTATTGGAAGATAAAGCTCAGGTACCATCTCAAAAACTTTCCTGAGGCATGGTAATCTGGATCCTTATCGGTGGCTACGTAGCGATGGTGTTCGTGGTGCTTGGGAAATAGTTTCCAGTAAAAGTTGTATGAAAATAGGATAGCTGCAATCCATCCGGTGAAATGATTGGCTTTTTTATTGGAGGAAACGATACCATGCATGGCATCGTGTGCAGTGATGAATAATCCGGTGTACAGATGCGTCTGGACTAGGATGGCCAAAAAAGTCAGGGGATTTGCCCAAGAGAATTCCCAAGAGAGTAAAAAAGCCAAGGAAAGTACCCAGGTGAGGATGATGCCCCAACCGATTAAAAGGCCTTTGGGATCAACAGTACCTACACTTGAGTTAGCCTCCATGACAGAGCGATTAAAAGGTTAAAATACGCTCTCGAACCTGCTCCATGAGCCACATGGGCGTGGAGGTTGCGCCGCAGATGCCTACTGATTCATTAAGTCCAAACCAACTCTCCTCAATTTGGTCTGGGTTGGACACAAAGTAAGTATGGTCGTTTTTCTCCTTGCAAACATTGTAAAGCACCTTGCCATTGGAAGACTTGGTCCCGCTAACAAATACGATTTTATCAAACTTTTCAGCAAAGCTACGCAACTCTTTATCTCGGTTGGACACTTGTCTACAAATCGTATCATTCGTATTCACAGTGATTCCATTTTCTCGCAAAATCTCGTTGATTTCGTAGAATTTGCCTGTGCTTTTGGTGGTCTGGCTGTAGAGTGTAATGTTTTTTGGGAGGTTAGGAATATCCAATTCCGAAATGTCTTGAAATACCACTGCCTTGTTGTTGGTTTGACCCAAAAGACCAATTACTTCTGCGTGTCCGTGCTTGCCGTAAATGTAGATATTATCTTCCTTGTCAAAGGAATTTTTGATTCTGTTCTGAAGTTTAAGCACCACTGGACAGCTAGCATCAATCAAGGTAAGGTTGTTTTTGATTGACAATTCGTAGGTAGATGGGGGCTCTCCATGGGCACGAATAAGAACCTTTTCATTTCTCAACGCTTTCAATTCGCTATGGTCAATAATCTTTAACCCTTTTCGGGTTAATCTACTGACTTCCTCGTCATTGTGCACGATGTCACCTAAGCAATAGAGATAACCTTGCTCCTCGAGAATTTCTTCTGCCATTTCGATGGCATACACCACACCAAAGCAGAAGCCCGAATGATCATCTATTTGAACCTGTAGGTGTTTCATGCTCATATTAACCACGATTTGGTGAAATTGTTTGGGTTTTTCGGTAGTATTCAAGGAAGCTAATGTTCATCAGCAACAAGGTCATAGAGTATATTAAGTCTTCAATTGGTACGGTCCAAATCCGAATACCAAGATTTTCGGAGTTGTTGTAAATCACCACCGGCTCTTCCGTAAGTCCTCCAGTCAGAATCCCATTGCAAATCATCAATGGAATGAGGTGGACGAGGTAAGCAAAAATAAATCGTCCCAAATATTTTTCTTTGAATAGGAGGTAGTGAACCGTCAAGGCCAGTGCCCCTACTAAAAAGTTGATCGAGGTATACCACTTGTCTAGGTGGAGTATACTAAGCATGAGTAATAATGGGACTAGAATCCCAATAAACACCTTCCCAACTGGTTTAAATGGATCCCTAGGGAAGAAGTAAATCAAGACCTCATAAATAAATACAGAGGCAAATGGAACGATAAAAAAGAAAAGCCATTCTTCTAGCGGCAGGTTGATAAGAAAAAAACCTACAATGTAAGTAGGGTTGAACTCCCAAACACCGAGTTGGGTAAACCACAGGTCCCAAACGATAAAAAAGGCTGCGGTGATTGCCATGCCCGGAAAAAGGAATTTCCATTGACTTGCATAGCGAATTCGGTGCTCGAAGGATTGTGCTAGTGGATAACTAATTGCAAAAAGGAGAATGCCTAAATAGAGGTATTTTTCCATCAGGAGAAACCAAGTTTATTTTCTACATAACTTCCAAAAAGCAAACTCAACTTTCTAGCATTTGGGATCCTCACCCGCTGCTTTGTAATCGTCTCGGGCGGGAGCTTTTTGATCTTATCAAATAGTTTTTGGTAGTACAAGTAGGCCACTTTTACTCCGAGCTTAGCTCCATCAGGTAGACCTGCAATCCCGATAAGTGAATCGTCAAAATCTTTTTGGATATCTTCCTCGATCAGGGATTTGACAGAGGTGTCGAAACGGTTAAAATCTACCCCTGGGAAGTAGACCCTTCCTCGTTCTTCGAAATCACTTTTAATATCTCTTAGAAAGTTGACCTTTTGAAAAGCCGCGCCCAATTTACAGGCAGGTTCTTTCAGGCGTTGGTATTCTGATTCATCTCCTTGACAAAAGACTTTCAAGCACATAAGTCCTACGACTTCTGCAGAGCCATAAATGTATTCATGGTATTTGGAATCGTTGTACGTTTTGAAATCTAAATCCATCTCCATGGAATGCAAAAAAGCCTCGATGAGATCCAAGTCAATCTGGTATTGATTGACAATAAGTTGAAAGGCATGTAATACTGGATTTAAGGAAATCTTGGCTTCAATGGCCTCGTATGTGTCTTTTTTGAATCGATCTAGAAGAGCTTTTTTGTCCTGATCGTGAAACGTATCTACTATTTCATCTGCATAGCGGACAAAGCCATAGATCGCATAAATTGGGAGATGGAATTTTGTAGCCAAGGTTTTGATGCCCAAAGTAAAACTTGTACTGTAGCGCTGCGTGATCAGCTTGCTGCACTCTAGGGTAGTTTGGTCATATAGGGAAACGGCATCCATGTACGTAATATACCTTTTTGTTTACAAATTATTTTCTTTCATCACTTCTTTTGCCACCACATGTCCAGAAATTAGAGAGGGAGGAACTCCCGGTCCAGGAACCGTCAATTGACCCGTGTAGTACAAATTGCGCACTTTTTTGCTCTTGAGACTTGGCTTCAATATGGCCGTTTGCATCAGTGTATTGGCTAGTCCATAGGCGTTGCCTTTGAAAGCATGGTAATCTGACTTGAAATCGTTGTGTGCATAGGAGCGCTTGTAGACAATGTGCGAGCGAATTTCTTGGCCAGATAGCTTCTCCAAGCGGTCGAGGATGAGGTGGAAGTATTTTTCACGCATCTCCTCCGTATCCTTCAAATCTGGTGCGAGTGGGACGAGTAAAAAAAGATTTTCCATCCCATCTGGTGCAACGGTAGGGTCGGTAATAGAGGGTACAGACGCATAGAAAAGTGGTTTTTCTGGCCATCTGGGGTTGGTGTAAATGGCATCGGCATGCGGTCCTAGCGGCTCGTCGAAAAACAGGTTGTGGTGGCGTAGATTCTTCAAGCGCTTATTTACCCCTAGGTAAAAAAGCAAACTTGATGGAGCCATCACGCGCTTGTTCCAATAGTCTTCGGTATAGTTGCTGTAAGCTGGATCAAGTAGGTGTTTATCCACATGGTGGTAATCCGCTCCTGCTACCACGATGTCTGCGTCAATGCGCTCACCTGAACGAAGAAGGAGGCTTTTTGCGGTTCCCTGGTTTACCTCAATTTGATCAACTTCTGCCGAATACTTGAATTTTACGCCTTTTTCTTCTGCCAAAGCGACCATCCCTTTGATGATTTCATGCATTCCTTTCTTGGGATACCAGGTTCCTAGGGCAATGTCTGCGTAATTCATCAAACTATAAAGCGCGGGGATGTTATTGGCCGTTTCCCCTAGGAAAAGAACAGGAAATTCCATGAGACGGACAATCTTTTCGTGTTTGAAGTAGCTGCGTACGTGCTTGGACATGGATTGAAAGATGTCCATTCGAATCATGTCTAGCACTAAGCGTGGGGATGCAAACTCGAAAAGAGATCTGCTCGGGCGGTGCACGAGGTCGTGAATACCAACTTCGTATTTGTATTTTGCTTGAGCAAGGAATTTGTCCAGATTGGTAGCAGCACCTGGTTCGATTCCTTCGAGTAATGCTTTAAATTCATCCATCTTGGCGGGTATATCCAAGACATCCTCCTGCCCGTAGATGACTGCATAGGAAGGGTCTAAGCGGATTAGTTCATAATAATCAGCTGGTTTTTTTCCAAAATGGGCAAAATAGGTTTCAAATACATCAGGCATCCAGTACCAACTTGGCCCCATATCAAAAACAAACCCCTGGTGCTCGAACTTTCTAGCTCTTCCTCCAGGGGAATCATTTTTTTCAAGTAAGGTAACGGTACAATTGCCCTTGTCTGCCAGGTGGGTAGCTGCGGATAAGCCGGCAAATCCGGATCCAATGACTACCACATGTTTTTTTGACATATAATTAATTTTTGTGCTTGTAGACCATTAGGTCTTCTTTCAATAGCTTGCGAGCAATATGGATCCTATTTTTAACAGTACCAATTGGAATTTGAAGTTTATCAGCAATTTCATGGTACTTGAAGCCTCTAAAGTGCATGAGAAAAGGAGTTTTGTACACCTCATCCAATTTTTCAATCGCATGCTGGATATCATCCATGGTGAAATTACCAAAAACGCCATTTTCAATCAATGCATCGCTTGAGTTGAGGTAATGCAAATTGTCCGTGGTGTCGACAAAAGTCCCTCTACGTACCATCCGCTGGTAGTTGGTAATGAAGGTGTTCTTCATAATAGTATACAACCAAGCCTTCAGGTTAGTGCCCTCGGTGAATTTATCTTTGTTGGTAAATGCTTTTACCATTGTATCCTGCAAGAGGTCGTTGGCATCGTCTACATCTCGAGTGAGCTTCATGGCAAATGGCTTCAATGAGCTTGAGAGCTTTTGTAAAGAGTAGCTAAATTCTAGAGTAGTCATGAAATTGGCGTTTTGTTTAATCAAATCTAACTACGATTAAACAAAAAGCAAGCATTTTGTGGAATAAATTTTAAAAAAGTTTAAACATAAAAAGGTGTTTAGAGGGAATAAAACAAAAAAATGGCCTTTAAGAAGATTTAAGGCCATTTTTTAAAAAATAAAATTGTTTAAGAGTTAAATCAATTTGTTTAACTATTTCTCTTGGTATGTGGGAGTAAGTTCTTCCAGAAGGTCTTTGATGTCTCGGATGTAACTCATTTGGCTTACATTTTCAGGAAAGCTTAGATCTTGTCCCAAAACTTGGTATCCTGTAACAAGGATTTGAGCATGTGCAAATCGATCAGCAAGTGCGTTGATGTATTCTTGCACGTACTCTGAAGATGGAGAAGTCGTAATCACCGTCAATAGGTATTCTGGTTGGTGCAACTTGTAAACAGATAGCAAATCATCGTTCGGGGTACTCTGGCCCAAATAGATAACCTTGTGCCCTTTGGATTTAATTAAGTAGCTAGCAAAAAGGATTGAAATTTCATGTAGTTCTCCTTCAGGAAGGAAGAGTAAGAATTTTTTACCCCCTTGTTGGGGAATTTGCCCATCGATGGCTACGATTAATTTTTGGCGTACCAGATTTGAAATAAAATGCTCTTGAGCAGGGTTGATGGCTCCTGTCTGCCACAAAACCCCAATTTTGGACATAAAGGGGTAGATCACATTGAGCATGGTTTGCTCAAAGCCAAGTTTAAGGATATTGGTACTCAAGATTTTGTCAAAGCGCTCCTCATCCATTTCAATCATGCAGATAGTCAAGGCATGAATTTGATCGTCGTGAGTTAATGATCTTTCCGTGAGCTTCATGACTTCTTCACGCAACTCATTGGGTGACATGGAAGCAATTTTACTGATTTTGATTCCATTTTCATTGAGTAATGCTACATTCAATATTAGCTTTAGGTCATCATCGTCGTAAAATCGAATGTTGGTATCCGTTCGTTTTGGCTGCAATAAGTTGTACCGCTGCTCCCAAATCCGTAGCGTGTGTGCCTTGATTCCAGACAATTGTTCAAGATCTTTTATAGAATATGTACTCACTGTTCCTCCTTTTTAAAGAATACTTTGGGGACTAAGAATAAGCCAAAAGAAACAGCATCCTCCTTTTGGTTGGTTTTATGATGGGCCTGATGGGCCTTGTATATTCCTTTCAATAATGGATGCTTAGGTTTGCTAAACCACCGAAGCCGGCGGTGAACTAAGACATCATGAAGGACAAAATAAAGCATGCCGTACATACTAATCCCGATGCCCATCCAAAATCTATAGTCCAAGGTCTCTACTCCTAAAAAGATTAAAACCATCGCAATACTTCCAAATAGCACGGAAAACAGGTCATTCCACTCAAAAAATGAATGAGAAGGACGGTGATGAGTTTTGTGAATTATCCAAAGTGGACCATGCATCAAGTACTTATGAATAAACCAACCAGCTAATTCCATAGCGGCAAATCCAAGAGTGATATAGACAATAGACAGAAACATTGTAAGGGTAACTCCAGATGGGGATAAATTGTTGTGATTTAGGATTTTGACAAATAAGTAAATGGATTATTTCAGCACAGTAAAATTTAAAAGGGTAAAAAATAATATCCAAGTGATTAATAGCCAGGATGCCAATGGATTGTATTTTTCAAAATTTGCTTTCCTCCAGACGAGCTGAATCAAAAAGGATACTCCAAACCAGCCTAAATAATTACTCAACGGAATACTGTCCCACTTCCAAGCCCAAAAATTAAGAGATATGGCCACAGGTTCTAAGATGAAATCCAAAGCAGTCATGGCCGCAGCTCCCAAAAATGCTGCACCCCAATCGTTAGGTGTTTTGTGAAAGACTGATCCAATAAGGTAACTAAGCACAAACCAGTTAACTCCAATTACTAAGGGAACTTCCCACAATTGCACTCCCAAGGTAGGTCCATAGATATAATCACCATACAAATAACCTGTATGGACGCCAATCAATTCCGATCCAAATCCTATCCAAAAGGCAGCTGCTCCAAAAACGGGAAAGGAGTCTGCCCAACCTCGATGGAAGACCAAGATCAGCCCCATTGTGGCCAATAAATGAAAGGGAGTCAACTTCAAAAATAAGTCTCTGAACTCGGGCATGCTGAGCCCAATTGCTCCAACCAGATGCAAGGCAACTAAGATAATTTTCCCGATCCACACGCGAGATTGTAGCGTTTTACTTTCATGGGAATCTAGTGTTTGCATAGTTGTTAGTCCTTGAGAGGTATTCTGTTTGGGATTTCTAACTTTGTTTCTTTGAAATTGTTCTTCACAAAAGTAAGCAAAACCCTTTTCTTGACTTATGATCCTTTACAATATTACCTTTAATCTAAGCCCAGCCATCGAAGAAGATTTTATCTCTTGGATGAAAACTAGCCATATTCCCGAGGTCTTGGCAACAGGAATTTTCCATCATCATGTTTTTTACCGCTTGGTACACCATTCTGAGGATGGCTCGGTCAACTATTGCATTCAATATTTTACCGATAGTATGGACCGCATGTTGCAGTACGAACGAATGCATGCGCCAGCCTTACGTGCCAAAACACAAGAGAGGTACCAGGATCAAGCCATTGCTTTTCGTACCTTGTTGGAAACAATTTAAGTCATGTCCAATCCCATCAAACTCCTTGTCAGCTTGCTTCTTCCCCAAATTGCGGGAGGCTTAGGGGCATTCTTTACCCTGAGTTCCGTCCAAACTTGGTATTTGACGCTCAATAAACCTTCTTGGAATCCTCCAAGCTGGCTTTTTGGACCTGTATGGACGACCCTTTATGTGTTGATGGGGATTGCTTGTTTCCTACTATGGAAAAACAAACACCCCCTCCAAAAGAAAGCCCTTACCTTATATTTTGTGCAGCTTTTCCTCAACTTGCTCTGGTCACCCGCATTTTTTGGTGCCCAAAACCCACTTTTAGGGGTAGTGGTAATCGTTCCTCTTTGGATAGGTATTCTTTTTTGCATCTTAATCTTTCGCCAAATCAATTCCTGGGCAGCCCTTTTGTTGGTTCCCTACCTCCTTTGGGTTACTTTTGCAACGGTTTTGAACGCGACCATTTGGTATCTCAATCCATAAAAAAAGCCAGTCAGCATTGCTGACTGGCTATATTGAATTTGTTTTTAATCAGCGCGTTTCCTATTTGGAAAAAGCTTTGAGGTTCAAGGTAGCGAGCTGTGTGGTACGGGGACTACCAACAGTTGACCTCTATCCTTTTTACTCCTTTACCGAAGTTGTCACGGTTGGTGCAACCTTCGTCCACTGACTGGCATCAAGTTTACGTGGTGTAGGCAGGATTTCGTCCAAGGTTCCTCCATCGTACACTCGACCATCTTTCACAACATGGGTGATGGTGTTTGTATTTCGGATATTCTCCAAAGGATTTTTGTCTAGAATGACCAAGTCCGCTAATTTGCCCGCCTCAATACTTCCCAGCTCCTTATCCAAACCAAGAGCCTCCGCACCCAAAATGGTAGCCACTCTCAAGGCGTCTAGGTTTTTCATTGCTCCACTCGCAATAGACCAAAGCTCCCAATGGTAGCCAAGCCCTTGAAGTTGACCATGAGATCCTACTCCAGCCAGACCTCCTTGGGTAACAATTGAATTGACACCTTGTGCATGCTTTTGGAAGACATGGTCTTCTGGAGCAAACCAACCCCCAAGTCCCCCTACTCTTCTACGCGCTTTCTCATTGAGCTCGTTGTATGGCGTAAAGTGATTGAGTTTTGGATCGTGAAGGGGGCTTTCTGTGGTATAGTAGAAGTTTTCTGCCCAAGGTCCTCCATAAGCGACCAAGAGCGTAGGCGTGTAGGCCATCTTGCTTTTAGCAATAGTTTGCGTTACGTCTTTGTACAATGGGAATACGGGGATGGAATGTTCGTGACCTGGATAGCCATCAAATAGTTGAGTGATGTTGAGTTTGTAGTCCAATCCCCCTTCTGTAGTAGGCATCAGTTTCTGCTCCTTTGCAGCCATGATTACCCACTGGCGATGTTGTCGGTTGCCCACCAAGTACATTTTGATGTATTGGGTATTGTAGTACTTGCTGTATTGCTTGAGTACGCTTTTAGTTTGCTCCAATGACTTCAGGTTGTACATCCAATAGCCTACCCCAGGGCCTGTTGAGTACACCCTTGGCCCAGGAATCATGCCTGCATCCACCATGTCTCCGTAGGTAAGTACGTCGGTAGTGGCTGTTTGAGGATCACGGGTAGTAGTCACCCCATACGCCAAATTGGCGGCGTAGATCCACACTGAATTTTTGTGCAATCCCCAAGTAGGCCACATGTGCGCATGGGTATCAATAAATCCAGGGGTGATGGTTTTGCCAGAGGCATCGATCACTTTCGCACCAGTAGCTTCCAGAGTACCTGTTTTACCTACTGCCTTGATTCGGTTGTTTTCGATGAGAATATCTCCTTGTTCAATGACCTCATCTCCTTTCATGGTGACAATGCGTGCATTTTGAAGTAGTATTCTTCCTTTCGGGGTATCCCTGGCAAAGAATACCTTTACTTGATGTTCGATAGGGCTGTAGCTTTCCTTCTTTTTGAGGTCAGCCTTGTGAAGACTGTCAGCCTTAAATAGGCCTTTATCGGCCTTGAATAGGGAGTCGATACGCTTCTTATCTGCCTTAGCCAAGGAATCTGCCATTTTAACTGCAGCCTCTCCTTTTGCTTTTAAGGTGCTTACGCTGTCTGCATCAAAGCGAATTTTATCCTTTTTGGCAGTTTTGACAGAGTCTTCCACAAGTTTTGCTCTAGTGATATCATACACCCAATGTCCATTGCCTAGGGACCAGTGTACTTTTTCGCCATTGGCCTCCCAGTAAGGCCATTCTCCACCTATTTCGGTCAATTGTCTGGAAGGGAAGTTACTGGCACTAGGCTCAGCTACATTGATAGTCGGTACCTTTCCCGCGGTAGGGATAGTGACTACATAGACGTTATTATTGATTTGAGCCAATGCGTTATTTCCTACAGGTGCCATGTAAATCGTACTTGCACTAGCAGGTCTTACCGAGGGTTCTTGTGCATTAGCGCCTTCCGGAAGCATGCAATAGTTGACCGCATCTGCGTTGGAAAATGCTTTTCCCATCACGTAACGTACGTCGCTGCCATGATCGTGACCCGCATGTTTTGGGTCAGCGGTCGAACCAAAGGGAGTGATGCCTGTGATGCGTGCATGAATTTTTTCGTCTGTTCCATCCCACTTAACGCTAAGGAGTGCTCCACCCCCTCCGTTAAGGAAGATTCTGCTAGTATCTTGCGTAAAGTGCGCATTGCCATAATTTCCTGCGTCCATGATTTTGCGGAAAGTGCCGCCTGAAGCAGGAATCCATACCAACTCACCTTCTGACCCATCCACAAATGGCCCTTCTGCTTCAATCAAGGCTCTTTTTGGACCTTTAAATACGAGGATTCGGTTTTTAGGACCCCAAACTGGACCTGAATAAAATGCAGACTCCGTGGTAACCTTGGTGACTACACCTTTGTCTCCGAGACTAGCTTTGTAGAGGCTACCTCCATTTTTTTCTTCCCAAGTCACAAATACCAATTGGCTGCCATCAGGGCTCCACGTTGGCATGGCTTCGGTAAACTCGTGTTTGGTTACCCGCTTGGGGGTACCGTTTGGATAGTCCATTACGTACAAGCGGTTGAGGGCGGTGAACGCTAGTTTTTTTCCGTCAGGAGAAGGAACTGCATCTCGGATCTGGTTGGCCAACTTGTGAGTGGTATCTTGAATTGCGTAGTTGAAGTACAAACGTGGTCCCATGGCTACGTTGACATCGGCTTCAAAAGGAATCTCTGTGGCGGCACTTCCATCTACTGGAAGTTTCCAGAATTTTCCGCCATAGGATGCAATTACATGTTTACTATCTGGAGTGAAAGCCATTGCCGGAAGTACTCCTTGTGGTGCGATGGATTCCTGCTCATCCCTCTGCACGGGGTAGGCAAGCCAACGCTCGTCTCCAGACCTTAGATCTCGAATAACTAAACCCGTTTTTTCTTCCCATCTAGTTCCATAGACCATCCAATTCCCATCTTTACTCAAAGTAGGGGTAAAGGCGGATCCGTAGCGGGAGGTGATGCTAGTGATTTTCCCCTTATCAAAATCGTAGTAACCTATTTGGTACTGAGGAAGTATGGCATTGTAATTCCAGGAACCGGTTCTCCAAGAGAAATACACTTTTTTCCCGTCAGGACTTACAAAGGGGTCGATGGTCTTCATGGTTGTAGGGGAATCGTTGAGTTGGATTCCTCCACCCCCATCTTTGTGGTACATCCATAATTTAGAAATACGTCTTCCTTTAGAAACTATGATGTATTCTCCATCTGGAGTCCAATGGGCCCCTGGGACATCTCCCGTCTTGTCTTTGGTCACTTGTACGGTGTCTTTTTTAATAAGATCAATGTACCAGAGGTTGTCATTTCCTGCACGGTCTGAAGTAAATAATAGCTTATTGCCATCCGGGGAATAACGTGGGTGGGTTTCGTAGGCCATCCCTGTGGTAAACGGTGTGGCTTTGCCCCCTTCAAGTGGCATGGTGTAAATATCTCCCATCAAGTCAAAAGCAATGGTTTTACCATCTGGACTTACGTCCAAACTCATCCAAGTCCCTTCGGCAGTGGTGAAACTTACTTCCCGCTCTGGCTTGAGAGGAAGGTCTTTGAATTTGGGGTAACTCTTGAGCGAGTCTTTTTTGGTGCTATCCGACTGAACGGACTCGCTATTTAAGTTGGGGAAAAGCGATTCCGTTGTTTTAGGCATCCAAGCAGCCAAACTTACCGTTGCTCCCAAGGCAAGAAGTAAGGTGGGATGTGTTATTTTTTTCATAGAAAATGCATTTAAGTCAATTAGGAATAGGGTACTGTTGGTGAGTTATTGGCAATCAGAGGGATTGAAAGGAGTCAAATCTAAGTATTTCAAGGATAAAAATAGATTCGGATTTGTTTTTAAGATATGGCAAATTCCTTTTTTAATTTAGAGTTGTTGACCCTGGACTGCTATCTGTGTACGATTTTTTCCAGAAACTACTCCTACTAAGTCACGGGTAGAATTGAGGATGATCCATAAAAATAATTTAAATAATCTCTGGTTTTTGTTAAATTGAAGGAAGAGTTTTTATCTCAAGTCAAATGATCTATGTTTTCTTTCATTTCCTTTATAAGCCTTTTAGGCTTTTTTTCGTTTTCTGAACGTGAAGAAATCACTCCAAAAATCCTCTTTTCAGGCTTCATTTACGAAACCGCCACTTTTCCTTCTTGCCATGCTTCTACCCTTGTAGAAACTTCAGATGGCATTTTGGCAGCATGGTTTGGAGGCACTTATGAGCGTCATCCAGATGTAAGTATTTATGCTTCGCACAGAAAAAATGGAGCCTGGTCTATTCCATCTCTAGTAGCCGATGGCATAGAAAACCAGGTCTTTAGAAATCCTACATGGAATCCAGTTTTGCATCGGAAAAAGGATGGAAAAATTGTGCTATTCTACAAAGAAGGCCCTAATCCCAGAGAATGGTGGGGACATTACAAGGTTTCTGAAGATGATGGGAAAACGTGGTCTAAGGAAACTCAACTGCCCCCAGGATTTCTTGGGCCAGTTAAAAACAAATCGGTCGAACTTCCCAATGGAAAACTTCTCCACCCTAGTAGTTTTGAAATCAATAATCGTTGGACTTCACATGTTGAAATATCAGATCCAAACTTTACTAGCTGGGAAAAAGTAGAAATAAAAGGATCCTTCAATGCGATTCAGCCAACTGTTCTTTTTCATTCAGACGGAAGGATCCAATTACTTTGTCGAACGCAAGAAGGAGTAGTGGCACAGACTTGGTCTTCAGATGAGGGGACTACTTGGACCCCATTAGAAGCCACTAATTTGGAAAATAATAATTCCGGAATTGATGGGGTGACACTTTTTAATGGATACCACCTATTAGTTGTAAACCCACTAAAAAAAGGAAGAAACAAATTAGTCCTTTTAGGCTCAAATGATGGTCTAAGTTGGGAAGAACTGTTGGTTTTGGAGAATGAACAATCAGGGGAATTTAGCTATCCAGCAATCATTCAAGCTAAAGATGGTACCGTTCACCTGAGCTATACTTTCAATAGAGAAAAAATTAAATACATTCATTTGCGCCTTTGATTCCGATCCAACTTTCAACTTATGACTCAATCGACAGTATTTAAGGGCATTATTCCGCCCATGATTACACCCCTAAAGGCCGATTTTTCTCTCGATATTAGTCATACTGAAATACTGATTGAGCACTTGATTGAGGGGGGTGTTCATGGTATTTTTATCCTAGGAACTACAGGGGAATTTGCAGGATTGAGTTCAATCGTGAAAAGAGACTTGATTCGGATTACTTGTCAGCGGGTGAAAGGAAGGGTTCCGATTTTAGTAGGGGTGACAGACTGTTCATTTAAAGAAAGCCTAGATTTAGCCGCCATTGCACACAGTTTTGGAGCAAATGCGGTAGTTGCAGCCCCGCCATTTTATATGAATATTGGACAGGAAGAATTAATCAACTACTATCAAAAATTAGCAGACTTTGTAGAATTACCATTGTTTCTATACGATATGCCTTCGCATGTCAAAATCAATATTGAGGTGGAAACAGCTGTAACACTTTCCAAGCACTCCAATATTATTGGGATTAAGGACAGCTCTGGAAAAATAGAAAATTTTCAAGCTCTTTGTGCAGCGTTTAGGCAACAGCCAGAATTTAAAATCTTTGTTGGGCCCGAGGAGATTTTAGCAGAAACGCTAAAAATTGGAGGTGATGGAGGTGTAACTGGGGGGGCTAACCTTTTTCCTGAACTCTATGTAGCACTGTATGAAGCTTTTCAAAAAAAAGAATACGATACTGTCAATAAATTTCAAGAAACCATCCTTTTCTTGAGTAATAAGCTGTACCAACATGGAACGTATCAGTCCAGTTACCTCAAAGGATTGAAGGCAGCGATGTCTGTGGAAGGCTTTTGTGAAGAAAACTTTGCTCTCCCGCTTTTTCCCCATTCATTATCGGAAAAATCAATACTTTCTTCTAAATTATTACAGGTCAAAGAAAGAGTTAAACAATCTCTTAATTGAAAAAAATAGGGTTCAAAAATCTATTAATGTTTAGTAGTTGGTGATCCTCAGTTTTCCAATTTCATCTTAAAGACCTGATCCGATTGCGGATAATCGCATCACTTAAATTTAGAGTTTGTCTTCTTAGCTCCTTTACGTACAAAATATCCTCTCTCAAAATGCAGCTTCTGGACCTTGCTATTTTTCTAATTTATATGTTGGCAATCGTTGGGTTTGGAATTTCGTTTTCATTCAGAAATAGGACAGCACAAGATTTCACGACAGGAGGAGGTAGGCTTCCTACATGGACGATTGGAATGTCTATTTTCGCCACCTATGTGAGTAGTATCAGTTTTTTGGCATTGCCTGGAAATGCTTATTTGACTAATTGGAATGGATTAGTTTTCAGCTTCTCCATTCCTTTGGCAGCTTGGGTTGCAGTAAACTATTTTGTTCCTCTTTACCGAAAATTACAATGTGAATCTGCCTATTTCTACCTTGAGAAGCGGTTTGGCCCATGGGCACGTATCTATACCTCTTGTTGTTACCTATTGACCCAACTCGCGCGTATGGGAGCAATTGTTTATTTAATTGCGTTGCCCATGAATGCTTTTTTGGGATGGAGTATACCTGGCATGATTATTTTGATCGGATTTAGTGTGATACTATATGCGATGTGGGGAGGAATAGAGGCAGTTATTTGGGCGGATGCTGTGCAAGGCATCGTATTAATCTGTGGAGCTTTGGCTTGTCTAGGAGTTATCCTTTTTGGAATTCCTGATGGCCCAGTAACCATTTTTAGGATTGCAGCGGATGCAGATAAATTTAGCTTGGGAAGTTTTAAATTAGAGTTTACTAGTTCGACTTTTTGGATGATTTTGGTTTATGGCCTTTTTATAAATCTTCAAAATTTTGGGATTGACCAAAGTTATGTCCAGCGTTACTTGACAGCCAAAAGTGAAGGGGAAGCCAAAAAAGCTACTTGGTTAGGAAGTCTACTTTATGTTCCGGTTTCCTTTGTTTTCTTTTTTATGGGGACCGCATTATTTGCTTACTATACCTCTTTTCCAGATTTGCTTCCCGAGGGGATTGTAGGAGATAAAGTATTTCCCTATTTTATTGTTAATCAACTTCCAGTTGGAATGACGGGCCTGCTAATAGCCTCTATATTTGCTGCTGGAATGAGTACAGTCTCCACAAGTATTAATAGTTCTGCAACGGTGATCCTTTCCGATCATTTTAGTAAATACATCCACCCCAATCCATCGGAAAAGTTATCCCTCCGGGTACTGAGAACTTCTTCACTTGTGATGGGCCTTCTCAGTATCTTGGTTGGCTTGGCATTTAATGGGATAAGCAATACTTTAGAGGGCTGGTGGGCACTATCCTCGATTTTTAGTGGTGGAATTTTGGGCCTTTTTCTTTTGGGATTGCTTTCTAAAGCCAAAAATCCACAAGCAATTTTTGCTGTATTTTCTGGAGTTTTAGTGATCTGTTGGATGAGTTTATCCACAATCCTTATTCAAAATGGATGGTCACAAACTTTATCGAATCCTCTCCATACCAATATGACTATAGTCATTGGAACCATGACTATATTTTTGGTGGGTTTTGGCTTGACTTGGGCAGCAAGAAAATTTGGGAGATGATTATAGTCAATTGTTAAAATGAAAATAGCTGAAATATTTAATTTTCATTTTTGATAAACAAACCTACTGCCCTACCAAGAAGATGGCGTTGCTAAGCACGAGTTTTCCACTTTCCCAAAAGCCTCTGAAGATGGGGTTATCCACAAAATAAACTACTTCGCCTCTTCCTAAAGACTCTGAACCAATTACGAGTGATTGACCCATTCGAGATTTGATTTTGTAACCAATGTAGCCTGTTCTATAAGCATCATTGGAAGCAATAATTCCGGCATTGGCACCTCCATTTAGGAAGGCAAAGCGATTGGAGTTATTCTTAAGGGTGTAGAATTTTCCGCCGGTACCGTAGCCTAGCGGATGGGTTTCGTCCATCTGGATTTCATAAATTGCTCCAGCAGTACCTCCAGAAATGTCCAAGCGCTCACCCTCAATGTAAGGTTCCAAGCGCTCCTTCCTGGCCAGCTCTTGGCCAGCTTTCTCAGCAGCTTTTTTCTCCTCCTCCGAATCAAAGCTCTTCAATTTGAATCCCTCTTTATTGGCAAATAAATTTACCGAACCATCGATGGCAATTGCCTTTCCACCTGCCTTTATCCAGTCGGTCAACTTGGTTTGTGCCGATGGAGCTAAGGCAGAGCCATATATCGATGGCAGAATGATCACATGGTACCTGCTCAAATCCGCATTGCCCATCGATGCAGCATCTAGAGTAGAAAGTGGATAGTTCAACTCTTTTTCAAAAAAGTGCCAAACCTCTCCAAAATTGAGGGAGGAAGTGCCTGTGCCTCCTACTAGAGCCACTTTAGGCGCTTGAATGACGCGTACGGTAGGCGAACCGAAGTCCTTCCCTTGGTCCACATAACCTGTTTGGGTTGTACTCAAAGTAATGCCTAAGGTTGCGGCAGCTTCTTGTACCGTCTGGTCAAAATTAGTCACCCCTTCATTACCCCCTTTGGTGATTATCATCGTGCCGGCTGGGTAGGATTTTCCTTCTACAGTGAAGGGATATTCTGCGTAGCGCACGCGGATTTTTTTGTTTAAAAGTGCCGCAAGGAAGGCCGCATCTCGCGTACCCTGCCAAGGAGCTAGGTAGGCTATTGGTGTTCCTACTATTTTTGTTGATGCCGCCGCAGGGGTCACGTAGGTGCCGCTCGGATCCAATCGGGTGTCTAGTGCATAGGCTTTTAACCCATACGCATAGGGCATAGCCCAACTCGTGATGTCGTAGGTAATTGAATCATTTAGAGCCGGGTTAGGCTCAAACAATACCTGGGTCAAGACAGATTTCGGTTGGTAGGCCGAAATCACGATGTCCTTTTCACTCATTGTGAAAAGGACGCCGGGCTTTCCACTTTGGTATTCATAGCCTTTCAAGCCTGTTTTGGCAGTGCCTTTTCCGTACTGGATTCCGTTTTTATCCAATAGTTCTAGCAATTTGGCTACTTGGGCAGGATTACTTTCGCCCTTAATTACAAAACTTTTGTAAGTGCCTTTCGGGGAAGTAGCGTTGGTTTTGAAGTAGCGCTCAAATTCATTAAGGAGTCTAGCAGCATGTTGGCTGGTCATCTCCACCGCAGAAAGTGCAGCTGTATAGTGACCGGCAATTCGGCTACTTAAGGTGACCGTATCTCCGATGGCATTGTATCCACCGATGCCTGCACGTCCTCCTCCACCTTGCTCAATGGTCATTCCAATGGCGCCATTGTACATAGGGTACGTATCGCCATAGGACGGATACAGCAGGTCAAAGCGCTCCTTTGTAAAGTAGAATCGGCCCATTTGGTCGAAATACTTTGCGGTATTTTTTCCAAAAATATCTTGAAACTCGTGCTGGAAGGGGGTCAACTGCTCATGCAGGGGCTCTGCAGCTGGGGCCATGTAAAAGGGATTGTCGATGCCCTGCTCGTGGAAGTCCAAGTGAAGTTGTGGCATCCATTGTTGGTACATCTTAAGGCGCTGTTGCGACTCTACCTGCACTTGCCATGCCCAGTCACGATTGAGGTCAAAGAGGTAGTGGTTGGCACGTCCACCGGGCCAAGGCTCGTTGTGTTCCATGGACTGCATGTCGGGTTGCAATTGGGTATGCATTTTCTGGTTGTACCAGTTGGCATAACGGTCTCTACCGTCAGGGTTGATAGCTGGATCGAGGATGACCACTTGATTTTTCAACCAGGCTTGTACCTTGGCATTGTTGGGATCGGCCAAAGTATGGAAAGTGGAAATGGCAGCTTCCATGCCTACAGACTCGTTGCCATGTACGTTGAAAGACATCCAGTTGATCGGAACCTGGGTACTAGGTGTTCCGGATAGAATGCCAGTTCGCTTGAGGTTGTCGGTACGGATTTGCTCGAGTCGAGCCATATTCTCTGGACTTGCTAGGATGGCAAGAATGAGGGGTCTTTTCTCGTTGGTTTCTCCATACTGGATGAGTTTGATGTTTGGATTTTGCGCAGCGACATACTCAAAATAGTCGACCATACGGTGGTGAGGAGTGAAGCGGTCACCTGGTTTGTAGCCGAGAAACTGCTCTGGAGTCTTGAGTTGGGCCAGTACGTTTCCTATAGAAAGTAGTGCCACTAGAACAGAAAAGAATATTTTTTTCATGTGTTAAATAAAATTCGACAAGAAAGTTAAGTGGTTTTAGCAATTCTAATAGTTACTAAGCCTAGAAAAGTGACGAGTGGAAAGGGGGTGGCAATTCCTAGTGGAAGAAAGCCACAAAAAAAGGCAGACCTTTATCAAGCCTGCCTTGGGAGTAAACTAAGAAAATAATTATGCTACTGCAGTGACAGTTACTTCAATATTACCGCGGGTAGCCTTGGAATAAGGGCATACCTGATGTGCCGCATCGACAAGTTTCTGTGCTTCTTCAAGTGAGGTTGCCATTGGAATTTTTACTTCAATATCTACCCCAATTCCAAAGCTTCCAGGCCCGTAGTGGCCGAGGTGTGCTTTTACTTTGATTTCAGAATCTTTCAAGCTAGTGGTGCCAGCTACTGCTGCCAGGGCGCCGCCAAAGCAAGCCGCATAACCCGCAGCAAAAAGCTGCTCCGGGTTGGTTTTTCCACCCTCTCCTCCGATTTCTTTGGGCATAGCCACGTCGAAGTCAAGCATCCCGTCTTCGGTGCGCACGTGTCCTTTTCTGCCTCCAGTGTTTACCGCTACTGCGGTGTAGTCTACAATTAGTTTTTCCATGGTTTCGTATGATTTATAGTTTGATTTTTTGAGTTGCTGTTGGGGCCCAAAATTAGGAACTACTCTTCAAACTTAAGAAGGGACTTTAAGGTTTTTGGAGGAAGAAAATTTCTTCACAGCTGAGTGATTTAGGTCAGTTGATAGCCTCGTTCATAGGCATAGTGAAGCTTGGCATTGACTGCAGCGTCGGTGGACAATTGAGTCTGTGGATTCCAAGTGACGGGACGGCCGAGCTCGTGGGCAATATTGCCGAGGGTACAAGCTGTGCAGGTGCTGTGTCCTATTTCTACCGGAACGATGGGGTCTTTTCGCTTGCGAATGCAGTCAATGAAGTCCACATGGTGGGCGCCAAAAGAGAAGTTTTCTGGAGCTTTATCTAGTTGCAATTCAGAAATTGAGGTGTCGTAATTGCCACGGGAAACCTTAATCCACCCTTTTTCTCCAATAAATTTTACGCCTTGTCGGCCCTCATCAAACTTGGTGATCATCATCTCCACCCCATCCGCATAGTGGTAGGTTAGGGGTTGGTCGGTAGATCCTGGGATGATGGTGGTTGGGCCATTTCTATCCTTGCTTAGACCCCATTGGGCAACATCAATCATATGTGCGCCCCAGTCTGTCATCAAACCACCCCCAGTTTCCTTAAACCAGCGCCAAGCTCCCCAGGCAGTTTCGTTCTTCTCAGGATTGAGGCTAATACTTGGATTAAGCAGGTCATTAAATGCTAGGCTCGGGATAGGGCCAAGCCATTTTTCCCAGTTGAGGCCTTCCGGAATAGGTTGAGCCGACAAATCGTAGGGCTTGGGATGGGGATTGTCTCCTACGTGAACGAGCACCTGGGAGATTTTGCCAAGCTGTCCCCGCTGTACGTGCATGGCGGCAGTCTGAAAGTTGACTGCGGCGCGCTGCATAGAACCTACAGCTAGTACAACACCATTTTCACGAACGGCTTTGACAAGCAATTGCCCTTCTTCTATGGTAAAGGTCAGAGGTTTTTCTAGGTAAATATCCTTCTTCGCTTTGCAGGCATGGATAGCCATCAAAGCATGCCAGTGATCTGGCGAGGCGATGACTACTGCATCTACATTGGGATCTTGAAGTAGTTCTCGGTAGTCTTCGTAGAGTTTGGGTGCAGTCACAGTCTTGCCTGCTTCCGTGAGATTTTTTTGAACGCGAAGCGCAAATCTCTCCCGCTTGATGGCATACACATCGGCCCCGGCGACTACCTCTACGCCTGGGATACGCATAAAATTATTGAGCAAGCCCATGGCTTGTCGCCCTACCCCAATAAAGCCAAGACGAACGCGTTCGTGAGCAACTTGGAAAAGGGGTGCTGGAGCTGCCGAAGCAAAGGAAAGGCCAGGGAGTATACTAATTCCTGCAGAGGTTAAGAGGCTGGCGCCTAGGAATTTTCTTCGAGAAAAAGAAGCAGACATAGGAAATTTTGGGTTAAGGGGTCATCGAATTAAATGGTACTTATAAGGTAGTAGAAAATATTTTTCTTTTCCCAATTTCTTTTGGGATTGTGATAAGAGGAACCATTGGCCTTTTGAGTGGTGTTGATTTTTTTTTGTATCAGACAAGGTGATTTCTCCCAGTTTTTGCGAGATTTCCATAGAAAAAATCAATCGAAATGACTATTCAACAGTTGGAATACTTGATTGCTGTAGATAAACATCGGCATTTTGGTCAGGCAGCAGAAGCCTGTTTTGTGACCCAACCCACTTTGAGCGCTCAATTGAGCAAATTAGAGAAGGAACTTGGGGTCATTCTTTTTGACCGAAGTAAGATGCCTGTGATCCCTACGGAGTCGGGAGTACAGGTAATCGTCCAAGCGAAAAAAGTGTTGACAGAAAGCAAGGGAATTTTTGAGGTAGTTTCCCAACTAAAAGGCGATATTTCAGGGGTCTTGAAATTGGGAATATTGCCCACTCTAGCCCCTTACTTGTTGCATTTATTTATTCGGAAATTTTTGGAGAATTACCCCCTTGTCAAATTGGAAGTGCAGGAAATGGTCACCGAGGAGATTGTGCGCAAACTAAAGAATGACGAGTTGGATTTGGGGATTGTAGTGACCCCGTTAGAGCTACATGGGATCCTTGAGAAGCCCGTATTTTACGAGAAATTCTACGCTTATTTTTCAACTGGGCACGAGTTGCTCAGTCACCAAGAGATTCGTCCTGAGCAAATCAAGACGGAGGAGCTTTGGGTCTTGCAACAAGGACATTGTTTTCGCGACCAGGTACTTAACTTTTGCGATCAAAATTTGTCTGGCCACAAAAACTTCCATTATGAGAGCGGCTCTTTGGAGGGTCTCCGGAACATGGTCAACCGCTACAAGGGGCTGACACTACTGCCTGAGTTGGCAACTTGGGAACTTTCCAAGGAGGAAAAATCCAGACTTCGACCTTTTGTCGGAGCATCGCCTACCCGGGAAGTGAGCCTTATTTTGAACCGGAGTTTCCTGAAGCAAAAACTGGTGGAATTGCTATTCAAAGCCATTGCCGAGGCAATTCCTTACGAAATGACGTCCAAGGCCAATGGAAAGGTCGTTCGCTTCACTTGACACGTTTCAACAGGTAGCGCGCGGCATGGGGGTTAGTTATTTTTTTGCCATCGACATCGAGGTGGAGGAGCCCATTTTCTTGGAGGAGGTAGTGTCCTGACATATCCCCGATCCTACCCAACAATCGGAGTTGGGTGCTATCTTTTGGTCCCCAGGAGATTTTCCCAGTAAATTGTTCCTCGCGTGCATCATTCAGCCCGAGGTAGTTGGTATTTAGTTCAAACGTTCCTCCTTCTTTCAAAGTAAGCCAAATTTCTATGCCTTCGCAGTAGGAGCATGGCAGGACGCCTTCATAAGTACCTACCCAGGAGGAAGTAGGGTGGGCGCTGTTAGGAGGTGTTTTTTGTGCGAATGATTTTTCTTCACGAGGAGGAATTTTCTGGGAAGTGTTTGGATTACAACACGATAGTAGGCAGCAGGCAAAACCCATAGAAAACCCGATTCTCCAGGTGTCTAGTTTTTTAAAGAGATTTTTTTTGGCCATGGATTGGCGATTTAGACTCCGAACTGGGTGAGGTGGTGATCTAGGTGTTTGTAAAGTAAATTATTCCATTCCTTGGCGGTCATAGGCCCAAAGGAAGGAGAGGCCTTTCCTTCGAATGCTGCTTCGCCTGCTGCAAGAGTTTGCTCTAGAAAGGAATTTAGTCTTGCTTTCTCTTCGGCAAAGTTCTTTTCGCTCTTTATTCGGAAAGCAGGTGCTGTGGGTAAGTTCCTTTTGTAAGGAACTTCGTTAACCACCCCAGGCTTGACGAAGGTCTTCAATAGAAAGCGCATCAACGGATTAGCCTTAGGATGGGC
>Ga0181553_10000400_pt1 | contig 37437 bp, 28 predicted proteins | sample 011ome_17_FD_133753 | JGI IMG/M metagenome (GOLD analysis project Ga0181553, IMG submission 133753) | Coastal salt marsh microbial communities from the Groves Creek Marsh, Skidaway Island, Georgia - 011502XT metaG (megahit assembly) | ecosystem: Environmental > Aquatic > Marine > Intertidal...
ATTTGGAACAAAAACGTCAACTGCAAAACCTTGTGTTTCCATCCGGAATAGGTTACAACAAACAAAATGACAGAGTTCAAACCAAAAGAGTCAATTCTATTTTCTCCGCTATCCCTTTACTAACAAAGGATTTGGACAAAATAAAAAACGGAGAACCAATCAATTTTGATCAATTCTCCGCTCTAGTGACCTCGGCAGGATTCAAACCTGCAACCGCCTGAGCCGTAATCAGGTATTCTATTCAGTTGAACTACGAGGCCAGTACCCTTTCCCATTTAAGGGGTGATTCCGTTGAATCAGGGGGACAAAGATACAATTTTTTTCATATTGCCATTCAAAAATGCCAATTTTTGTTTAGTGAATTTTTGCGTCGATACCACGTTCGTTTAAAGCGCGTCGCATAGGTAATAAATCATCCATATCACCTTCTTTTACAGCACACTTCCCATTATAATGGATAATCCATGTGCATTGCTCTGCTTGAACGGTTTCATGTTTACATACCTTCACCAATGAATCAATGACATGGTCAAATGTATTGACTTCATCGTTATATATGACTAGGTTCTTTGAATACACCGTTTGTTTATCAAACGCAACCTTCTCATCTAATTCTACTTCTGTACTCATCGTTGTTATATTATTCTTGTTCTAATATTTCACGAGCCTTCTCAATTGAAATCTCATCATACTTATGGTAAGCGATTACTTTGGCATTCTCAAATCCTTTTTCTTTCAAACGCTCTGCTGCAGTTGCAGCTTCTTGGTAATCTCTCACCGAACCTGTAAAGAAGACTGTTAAGTCATCAATGGTCTCTTCTTTGTAGATGTTTTCATCCGCCTCATGCAAAAATAATAAGTTTGTGAATTCTGACGGTATATTATCCTCAAACTCTCCTAATTTCACCTTGAAATATACGGCATCTTTTTCATAGATGAAAGGGTTTGCACTGATTCCCTGCATCTCGTCATACGGGTTAAGCTGATTTAATTCTTCATCATTCAAGATCTTTTGTCCTTCGTCGTAAGGAATAACATCATATTTATAATAAGTCAAGACTTGCATATCCTCGATTCCTAAATCAGCAAATTCACGCAAACGATCAACGAGGTCGTCATTCGTCGCTAATTTTGTTGATACCAGACAAGACCTACCTTCGATATCTACCTCTATTTCGAATACATTTTCAGTCTGCAATAAAAGTGTTGCAAACTCACCTGGAATAGCATCTGCGTATTTCCCGATTAAGATTTTATAGAATACACCTTCTTTAAAATAAGTGACCTTCTCCTCTTCTACTTCAACATTATCCGTTGCATCTGTATTCGCTGCTTGTTTACCAACCAATACATCAGCTCCATCTCTGGTCAAAATCGCTAAAGCCTCTTCTGGTGTGATGCGCTCACCATTAAAATAAGCGGTTACAAAGGCATCTGTAATTCCAATTTCAACCACTTCATCCTTGCGGACGGTTGCCTCTTCTTTTGACAAGAAGATACCCGTTGAATAACGTATATAACCATTGTCTGTTCGCTGCGAGTTCAACGGCTGAATATTAAATAAGGCGTTATTCGGAACAGGTTTTGAATAAACCCCGATCTGCACCGTATAGAATAATCCATCTATAATTTCAACTTGGTTGGCTTTCGCAGCATTTGGTGTATTGGTATAATAAGCAACCTCAGCACGCTCCGTGTCATTGTTTGGTGTAAAGTCAAGTGTATTGCTTTGATCTGTGTATGTTCCAGCGTTGCCGTTGTTGTTCGTATTGTCTGTATTATTTGTGTTGTCGGTGTTGTTTGTGTTGTCGGTATTATTTGTGTTGTCGGTGTTGTTTGTATTATAGGTGTTGTCCGTATTATCGGTTAGATCTGTATTATCGGTGTTATTCGTGTTATTGCTATTATCCGAATTATTGACGAGCTGTGTTTCATCCACCTCTCCGATACATTCAATGACACCTGCTTCAATTTGTCGTGCACGATCAACGGTGATGCGATCTCCATTGCAATAAGCCACTATAAATGCGTCAGTATAGCCGATTGGTCTAATTTGATTTCTAGCTCCAAATGCAGCATCAAACTCAGTGAAATACCCAACCATATATCGTGTAATTCCATTCGCTAATTTCTCACCTGAGATTGGAGCAAATTCTTTAAAATGATCTTGCGGCAATGGTTTTCTAAATGCTCCTACCTGAACTTTATAAACTAATCCACTTGTTTTCTGTCCTACTGGAATCGGATTTTCTTCGTTATAAACCTCTCCTTCGGTACGACGGAAGATATTCTCCGTTACCTCAATTGGTGTTTCGAAATCAGTATTGACATCTGGTTGCTTTTCACGCGGCGCAACGTCTTGTGTGGCCAATGCCATCATATTCTCTTGATCAGTCTCAGACTGTGTATTCAAAATATTATTCGCTTTTTCGTAACTGGCCAGGGCTTCGTCTCTCAGTGATTTTTGCGCTGCTTTTAGTGAATCGATACGATCAGCCGTTTCTTGGTAATCTTTGTTGTTCTCGACATTATCAATCGGATCACCTTCTAGCAGAATGGCTTCACGATACGTGCGCTGTTTTCTTGCGTTTAATTCTTTTAATTCATCATCAATGGCCTTGGCTTGATTCATTTTCTCATCACCGGCTAGTTGGTTTTGATAATATTCTTCGTAGGTTTCTGATGTCGCCAATTCTTCTGTTGTCTCTTCATCAACTGTAATATTAACTTCCGTTGGAACGGTAGCTAAAACTTTCTCTTCATCAGCTGCTGCGCGTTCTGCCTTCGCCTCTGTCTGATCCGCTCTGGACTGCAATGTATTGGCTTTGTTCTCTGCTTCATCGGCTTCTAATAAAATGGCTTCTTTATACTTCTTTTTGACGGTCTCCGCACTATCTCTTAATTCGTTGGCGCGATCGTAATAATTATTCGCTAGTTCACGTAATTCCGCAGCCTCATCCATTAATTGTGTTGATTGACGATCGGCAGGATTCTCTGCGACATCTGTAACGACTCCCGGCTCCTCTTCTGCTGATAATAATATTGCTGAACGATATACGCGCTCTGCACGTTCTGTGAGGTCTTTCGCTTCTTCTTCTAACTGCAATGCTTCACTTAATAATTCATTCGCTTTAACAGGGTCTTTCTCATCTGCTGCATCTGCCCGCAATGACTTGGCCTGATTCATCTTCACTTCTGCAGTTGCTAGATCCTGATCGGCTTGCTTAACAGCGTCTGCCAGTCCTGCGCTTTGAATCTGGGCAGAATTTTCTGCCGATTGTTGATCTACTGTCAAGTTCTCTTTGGTTGTTTGTACCTCAGCTTCATTAACCGGGCCGAGTTCTTCTATAATTTCATTTTCAATCTTCGCTTTTTTGCTTTCGATCTTTTCGATTTCTTTATCGATTTTCGCCTGTTCTTTTTCGTCGTTTGTGGCTGCTCGTTGCGCTTCTAGGTCTGATAAATCATTATCCAATTCTTTGACCTCCTCAATGTCTGCTGCAAAATCCTGCATCACCGCCTTACCTTCTGGGCTGTTGAAGTTATCAGCTTTCATTTCTGTAATCTCTACTTCTTGTCCTTCTACTGCAGCAATCGCGGCATTATTTTGCTCGATTTCACTTTTAATTGACTCTTGCAATTCTTCTAATTTATCTAATTCTTCCTCATAAATATATCCTAAGGTGGGGTCTTCTTCCCACTCTTCCTGAACCGTTTCGATTTTAGATGAAATGGCGGCAAACAGCTGTTCATTCAACTCATTTTTACGTGTTAACTTATCGATTTCAGACAGTTCACTGTTGTCAATATTTGCAATTTTCGCCTCATAATCTGGCATTAACTCTCCAATACTAATTTGAGGACGCGCTTCTAAATTACCTCCTAATTGTGCAATCTGATCATCGTTTATTCTAATTGCATTTAAGGTTGATCGTTTGATATTTTCAACCTTCAAAATATCCTGATCAATGAGTGCCATTTCCTCTGGTGAATTCGCTTCAGCACGCTCATTTTTCAAATCATCTAAACGTTGGTCGACAAGGGACATCAATTGGTCGCTTAATTCATTTTCACGCTTCATCTTGTCAACATCCGATCCTTCTCCATCTCTGATTGCCTTATTATCCCTTTCATAATTCGGCATCAATTCACCAATTGATATTTCAGCACGTTGATTGTCTGAATTATTATTATCTGGATTATTGTTCTCAGCCACCTCATCTGCATTAGCAAGATCTGTTTCCGTCGACGCAATATCTTCTTCCACACCATTCTTGATCACTTCCAACTGTGCCAATTGATCATCAATTTCATCCGCTCTTTGAGGCTGCTCATTTTTCTCCTTTTCCAGTTGATCTTTTTTCCAATTAACTGCGGCTAACAGCATTTCATGCAAGTCAATTTCTTCTTGCAAGCGCTGTTTAAGCGGGGCTCCACTTGTTCTAACTTTTTCTAAATCTGACGCATAATCTGGCATCAAATCACCAATTGAAATGGTTGCTCTGTTATCTGGATTGTTATTGTTATTGTCCGTGTCCACAACATCTGAAAGGGTCGAAGCGGTTTCGGTATCCGCCATAATTTCCATTTTCAACTCTGTTTGCAATGATTTTAGGGCTTCCTCGCGCTGGGTAATTTCCTCTTCCAATTCAGGGTGCAACATTTTCATTTGCTCTACCTGCTCCAACTCAGCCTCTATTAAATCAACACTTTGTTCTTTGACTGCTATTTTGTCCAACATTTTTTGTTTATCGGATTGGTTGGACGCTTCAATCGCTTCGATTTGCTCTTCGTAATTCGGAGTAACATCAGCTAATGATGGATTCGTAATGATTGTCTCTGCAGATGTAGCAGGTAACAATGGTAGATTAGGGTTTTCTTCGATCGTTGTTTTGATCTCGTTTAATCTTTCTTTTTCTTCGGCTTCTGCGACGGTCAAATCACCTGAAACTTCTTTGGATGCAATTTCTTCTAGACGCTCATTGATCTTTTCTAAGGTTTCTTGATTCAATTTCTCAGTCGCTGTCCGTTTTGTTTCGTCACTCGGAAGTTTTTCGATTTTATCGATCTCTATTTGATATTCATTATTTGCCGCTGCAACATTCGCAGGTGACTCATAATTCATAACCAACGGTTGATTTTGATCTAACCATTTTTGGTTGGAGTCTATTTCATCCATTAAGTCTTCCTCTAATTTAGACAAGGACTTCTGACGTTTTTTAATTGTTTTATTATCCGGATTTTTAGCTAATAATCGTTCCATCCGCTCCATTTCGTTTCGCGCAGCGACTAATATTTCTTGATTCAGTTTATTCTCTTTCGATTTACGATCAGACTCATCTGTGATTCCTTCAATCACCTTCATCCGTCTCTCATAATCGCGTACCAAATCAAAAGCCGAAACGTCCGTACTCAATGATTCAGGATCAATATTCTCAGGCTCTACTATGGCTTGGTCTTTATTCGCTTTGAGATCATCTACCAATTCTTCAAGAATGACTAATTCTTCTTTCGCTGTTGCATTTTCCGGATCTGAGGCGATGATCGCATTTAGTTCTTGAATTCGTTCATTCCCTTTTTCGATCATGATCTCATTCGCATCCTCAATGGCTTGATTCCGCTCATCATCGGCCAGCTCCCAAGCTTCATTAATTTTACGTTGATAATCTTCATCCAATCCTACAATCACTTCATCTTTTGATGGACCTCCTTGATTATCATTAGCTGCTAGCCAAGTGCTGTTTTCATTATTTTCGTTTTGGATATCACGTTCCAAATTCGATAGATTTTCTAGACGTTCTTGAATATTCTTTGCTTTCGGATACTCTTCTTCTAAGCGTTGTAGTTTTTTCTTTTCTTTTTGGATTTCCTGAATGAGTCGGTTATTCAATTCATTGGTCGCTTTTCTGCGATCAGCTTCATTCACTATTTCTCCAATCGCTTCTTTTTCGGCTTGGTAACCTGGCAGGATCGTTCCTTCATCAACCGAAGCTGATATATTGTCTGGATCTTCATCAATGACCGTAAATTCAGACTCTTTTTGCGCTCTTAAATCTTCCAAGCGCGCTAATTCTTCATCTATTTGACGCTGTTTCTCTGCAGATGCGAGTAAACGCTCTTCCTGCAAACGCTGACGCTCTTTATCGATAGCCTCGTTCCAATCCTGCAAGTTATAGTTGTTTGTAGTCTCATCACTTGCATAAAGGTCAATATTAAAGGAGGAAACATTGTTCGACTCTAATATTTGATCGACTACTTGGAGGTTCTCCGTTAAATCATTGGTCTGTACCTTATTCGCTATAGCGCTCCGCTCCTGTGCCGATAAGTCTTTTGTTAGTTCAGGTGTATTGTTTTCATCTTTTAAAATAATGGCAGCAGCAAGTCCTTCTCTAACGGTTTTGTTTTGCCCCATGACTTTATCTAGAGCTTCTTTCTTAGCCTCTATTTGCTCATCAAACAATAGAATATCCGATTCATTTGCGCTAATCTTACGCTCCAATTCTTCAATTACTTTTTTCTTTTTCTCGTTCTTGATGCGCTCTTTCAGTCGTTCGTTTTCTTTTTGTAACTCACGCTTACTGCTCACCAGTGTTGAAATTTCTTCACTTAACTCTTGTACTTTCTTCTGTTCATTAGCTCCGGATTTTAATTTTTCAACCAGTACCGTTTCACCATCAGCATCCACTGCTACTTGCTCTTTAAAGAAGGATTGATTGTTTCGCACCAAGCTCGTAATAGCGGCCCTATCGTCATCAGGCAAGGCCTTTGTCTGTTGAATTAGACTTTCAGTTGTTGCCAGAATCTGTTCTTTTTCTTGGATGGATTCCTCGAGGATATTCGTTATGCTCATCAAGTTATTAGCTTCATCATTTAGTCGTTCGATCTCTGCTTTTTTCTCAATAACCTTTTCTAATGTTCGGGTCTTTTCAGCGCCGGATAATCCTTCAGCTTTTTGAATTAAAGCATTTAACTCAACCATTTTCTCATTGGCTTCATCACTTTTTTGTTCGGCTAGGTTATAGGCAATATTTAATTGTCTTTCTTCTTCCAGTTTAACCTCCAGTAAATCTTCTTTCTCATCTATTAGAATGGTTTCTAAACTCTCTCTTGTAGTGTAAGGATCTAGTCCGGCATCAACAAATATCTTATCCGTTTCCTTTAATGCATCTAAAGAGTCTAAATTGAAATCAGCAGCGTTAGGTGGCAACTTTGACATTTCACGGTAAACCTCGGCCATAACAGCCAATGGGTCATCAACATCATTCCCTAGCGCACTAATCTCAAGATATTCTTGATCGTCCACCATCTTTAAGGTCATGGTTTGCGAATAGGGCAAAAACTCGCGCCTCCCTGGCACATCGATTACTTGTCCGAAGATGTTTTCGCTGTTCTTGGGTTCAATGGCAAAACGATATTTACCGCTCTTTGGTAAGGTGATTAAATAATCTCCATTTGATTTTTTCGAGTTAAAGGTTCCGATTTGTGTACCGGTAGAAAAGTCGGTGATAATAATGGTTAGTTCTTTATCGCCTGGATCAATTTCATTAAAGAAATTTCCTTTAATCACAGCCATTTGCATAGGTATACGCTCTACCCGGACCTTATAAACGGTTAGATTTCCTTGCTTGCTCTCTCTTGAAGAGGAGAAATAAGCGTTACGATCGAGACTATCGACTACAAAAAGAAGATCATCATCAGGCGAACTGATGGCAAAGTCCATATTCTCAGGTGGGCCAAAACTTTGTGTATTCGCATTGTATTTAGAACGGAAAACGTCATAGCCCCCCATGGAGTTATGCCCTTTTGAACAGAAATAAAGGTATTGTCCGTTGGGATGCATATAGGCAAAAGCGTCGTCCTCATCGGTATTGACTTGCCCTCTTACCTTTTGCGCCATTGACCATTCACCTCCAGGTAGTTTTTGCTTGACGTAAATATCTAATCCGGTTGTACCATCTTCACCATAACTGGAATAATAAATATATGGTGACTCAGCTGGGAAATGAATGACTGGACGGTGATTCATTTTCTTATCCCACTTCGTTTGAAATTCGTCGGTAACTAGCAATGTTCCTCCGATATCACTTAAGTCGTATAGGTCATAGAAATTATCACTTCCCAATTCGCTCTTCCCCATTACTACCATGTCGGTAACGGTTGATAATAATTTCTTACCACTCTTACAGGATTCAATATCCACATCCACCGGATACTTCTTTAGATCTTTTGGAGGTGCAACTTGTTGGTATTTTTGATAGGCCCTTAGGGCTTCATTAAATTGGTAGTTTAAGTGATAGGCTCTACCCAAAAAATAATGCGCACGAATATCTATCCCACCACTTGAAGTAGCGTAGACGAGGCGATTAATGGCGCCTTCTACATCCTTTGAGCCGTTCAGCAAACAAACACCGTATCTAAAATTTAGATCATAGTCTCGCGGACGACTGGTGATGACACTCGCGTATAATTTTTCTGCCGCTAGCCAATTTTCATCATCAAAATAAGCATCCGCTTGTTCGCGTTTTTCCTCAATAGTCTCCTGAGCATAGGACAGACTGGTTGCTGTCCAGCAAAAGAAAGTAGCTAGTATGACAATTAAAGAATATTTCATTTTTCATTCACCGAAAACAATCGGCTTGTATGGTAAGTACGGCTTTTTCGCATAAAGGTTCAAAAATCGGTAGAAATTTTTATCGTAAAAGCATGACTGCATTTTAGATTTTTAGCCCGGTTTTAAAATCAAAGAAGATGGAAATTTCCATCTTCTTCATGCGAAAGCCGCCTAAAACTTTCAATATATTTCTAAAAATAACAAAACTTCGCGTTAATATTGGTCTCTCTAAAGGGCTATGTTTGCTTATTCTCCAAATAAACCTCGGAAGACGCTCAAATAGGTTGCCTTATTCTTTGTTCTGAGGGCATACAAGAAGTCTTTTTCTTTCCGTTTTTCGTCGCTTAATTCCAGTAATATGGCTTCTAGCTCCTTATTACTCGTCATGACATCCATTTCTGTATTCTTCTTCACACGATTCATAGCGAAATAATAATAATTACCTGGTTTTTCGCCGCCTGGCAGCTCGATTAATAAGCCCAGTTTATCACCTCTTAATCCACCAGGAACAGAGTATTGAATAGCTAATTTAACGGTGAAATCTTTAAAGATTGGCTCACCGTTCATTCCAACAATCCCCGTAATTGGATTTGAAATCAGAGCAATGTCATCTTGAGACCAAGCCAATTTCATATTTGTCAAATAGAAGGTCTGCTGCATTTCTTTGGGCAGTTTTTTCACTTCACCGTCTAATGTATAATCGGCTTTTAAATTTTCTGCTTCTTCCTTTGAAATTTGCTCTGAGACCGCTTGTTCCAAAGTAGTTCTTCCAATATCAATACCACTCAACCCTTCAGCTGCTTTAATATCTGTAGCTATTAAGTCCATTGCCTTTTTATCAACAAAGAACGACAATGCCCCAGACAGATTCATGGTCGTCAATTTATTGGCTGCGTTATAATTCATGACACCGTAAGTCTCTAATTGAACCCCTGGCAATTCAACACCAAGATCAACTAGTCCATCGCCCTGCATTGAGCAACTCTCAATGTGTAACGCTAAATAGTTTCCGTTTTCAGCGCGATTGATCAACTTCTCTGGACTCGCGATTCTAAATTCTTTTGCCTCTTCATTATAATTTAATACACCCGAAGACGTAAACATAATGTGATCATCAGGGTTGCCAAGTGCAGAAAGGAAAGCTGGATAAATCTCTAAACTATCCGAATCCAATGTATTTCGTTTCACCAATCCAATTGCAATTCCATTTCCTTCCAAATCGGTCAGGTTTTCTGACGCCACCGGAATCTGGATATTATTTGGGTCAATTGGCGTACGGAATGACAACCAGTTTCTAGCAAACTGATTACATTCATGATTAATTCGCGTTGCACCGTCAAACGTTAGGAATTGTTCAGCAGCATAGAGCTCTACTCCTCCGTAAAAATCAAATTTATCACTCAATTTAAAGCCTGCCTCCTCTGCTATTAGACCTTTTGCAACGGTCTGGTAAGCTGAATCTAAACCAATACTTTCAAATGTGATAACTTGCTTATTTCCTTGACTATCTTCGTACGGATATTTTCCACTTGCCTCGTATTTTCTTCTGGCTAGTACCTGTACTTTTGCTTCTGTAATGGTGTGATACTTGGTCACGAAGTTGGCTAAAATCTCTGCGTTTTCAAACGGATCCATCTTCGCCTTTTTACGGATAACAACTTTCTCACCTTCCGGGAAGATACGCGCATCCGCGACATCTAAAAATTTAACCTTTTCGCAATCAATGACGTTTTCACTGAGATAGAATTTGGCTTTTGGCGCCCTAAAATTGAGGGAGTCCTGTTCTGGATGAACCGAATAAAAGTTGGATCCCGCGAGATCAAGTCCCGTTTCAATCGAGATATCGGAGTCTTCAGAGATCGATAATTCCATTTCGTCTTGATCCATTAACCAGGTAAACATGTCGTTGTAACAGATGTATTGGTTTTTTGGGAATTTAACGATCGATGTTCCGTCATTCGATTTAAACTCCCCTTTACGCGCTTCAAAATCAACATGGGCATTTAAGTTTCTAGAATCGAATGCCAATGGATTTTGTACATCTCCTTCTTCTGTTTCTTGTTTCTTGGCTAATAGGTTAAAGTCAGAGGTATCGGCATCGATGGTCCAACGCTTGAAATTAAAGTCTTTAGATCCAAGCTCTGCATCTTTAAAGTACATCAGTCCCTGACCTGTCATACCTTGCTCTGTCAGTTCTGTTTGGCCGTTCAATTCTGCTTCTTTGTCAAAGAACTTTAGCGGATTTTTTATGGTTCTTACCCGCAATTTTTTCTCATTCGGCACATAAGTCACTAATACACCGTCTCCTGTCACATCAGGCACAGATAAGCCCTCTTTTTTTGTTTGCGGATTATTCACATATTGCGAAACACCCATTGTTGAATCTGGGAAAAAGACAAAATCCTCTGAGACTGATTTTGAAGTAACAAAGTTAATTTCACCTGCGCCCCTTAATCCTTTATTGCTCAATCGTATTTCATTATCAAATTTGGCTTCTTCTCCATAAAAGTCAAAACCTGTTGGAGGGGCCTGCGTTTTAAATCCGAATGAATAATCTTCTTGTAAAGAAATTTCTTCTTCGAAAACTGGAAAAATTCCAGCTGAGCGCATTTCTCCGCTGAACTTCATTGTTCTTTCATCAAAAGCGTTTAAACTGTCAAATTCGAATGGATCAACCTTGAAATAAAAATCAGCACTATCATAAACACTTTCATAAATCGAAGGGTGATCATAGAAGACATAACAATCTTTCGTTGAACTCAATAAGGGTAAGTGATCAAAGTCTTCGCTCTTACCAGAACGGTTGGTTGGATCATCAATTTGAATCGCTCCTTTCAATGCGCTAAAATGCGAATACATCGGAATCAACCGATCACTACCTCCAAAAATCGGAGCCACTCGGAAAAGTGCTGCATCTACATCTAATAAATGAACTTTAAAATTTTCATAATCAAAAGCGGCATCATTCAGGTAAACTTCGAGTTTACCTGCCATGACCGCACCTGAAAACAAAAAGTCTCGCCCTTCTTTAATCAGTAAATTTCCAGCATCAGGAAAAATAACGACGTTTTTAGCCGGCGAAACTTCAATCGGGTCTACCTCATTCAAGGTAAAATCTAAGGACTTAATATTCATACGACCAAACTCAGAAGCCGTCGCCTTTCGACGATTCAAAGAGTCAGCCATTACATTAAAAGAAGCCGCCTGCTTATTCGGTGTGCCATCAGGGTTCATCTCTGGCTTTTTCTTTACTTCTAGCAAGTTGCACACAAATGAAATATGATCATAGTCGCGTTTGCCTGCGCGTGCATCAATATATTTTTTGGTCTTTGGCTGAATAGTGATGGTCTTTTTCGACTTATTATAATTGATAAAACCTTGATTGGCTAGGTCTAATAAAATCGGAATGGCTTGTTCGTTTGTATAATGCATGGCCGTTGCAGCCTGACTTACAGGAATGACATCTACATCATATTTATAAGCATAACCGTAAATTGCAACCAAAGGGTTAACTTGACTCATGCCTTGAATTTCGTTGTAAACTCTCAAATCAAAAAAGTCTTGTGATTCAAATCGAGCGAGTTTTCGAGAACTCAACGGATGCCATGTCAAGGTCAAATTCGGGTCTTCTTTTGTCCATAAGATACGATCAACATACATATCCAATTCGTGATAGGAGTCTTTAAATGGTGCTTGCGCAATACCCTCTTTCCCCCTTGCCATTTGCAATTGCTCCGTATCATAGGATAATTCAAGTCCTGGATGAAATAAAGAATCATTTTCAGAAATATACATGGTAACCTCACATTCACCAGCTGAGATACCTTTTTGGTTCGCCTTAATTCGCAACGCTTTAGCAACAACAAATGGCTTCTCTTCTTTATAAAAAACAAGTTGTGCCGGTTCTGAATCATATCCAATACCGCTAAAATCTGCCCCCTCTAGAGCAAATCCACCAACATAATCAACCTCTGGAAGAATGTCTTTTCGAACAACATGTTTATTAAAAGAAATGAAAGAAGGATAAACACGATCGACCTCTCGATTGATCTTTTTAGCGATGTCTTTTAGGTTGCCGTAAAGCGGCTTTTCATAATAATCCGTGTACACCAAAACAGAATCTGATTCAATTTTTGATCCCTTCAGGGACATCATATATCCAGTTATTTCAGCGTAATTCGTTTTAGGATCTTTCCCTACTTTTTGCCAATCGATAATACCACCTTCACCCGTCCATTTATATCGAAAGGGCTCATATAATCCGGATGTATTCCGAACGATGGTAGAATCAAAATAAGGGTTCTCTTTTTTACCAGCTTTACGATTGACTGCATAACATTGTAAGTCAACATTTTCAAAAGAAATAGTTGGGTTGTTTTTTTCGAAATTAAAAACATACTTTCCTCCTCGAACTTTCCAAATATGGTTGGTCGAATAATAAATCATGCCATTCGAGAAGAAGTCAGCACATATTTCGATAAAATCTCTAAATTTCTTTACTTTCTTTGAATCGAGCAAGGCGTCAATGGTTTCGTGCCATGAATTAAAACTCTCTTCGGGCTGATTCGTCAAAACAAAGGAGTGCACAGACAATAAATAACCGTACAATTCTGGAAATGGCGGAAGTCGTTTAGAAACAATCAAGTTACTCGTTGCAACAACTTTACTTTGATAGGCTGGAGAGAAGTTGTTGAGCCAATTGGGTTCAAACTCCTCCATAAACACATTCGTTTTCGCGCGATTAGAGGCTCCTAAATACTTTTTTACATCTTTGAGAAAGGATTCAGGATCTCCAGAAAACTGAGCGTTTGCAGTAATTCCTAACAAGAGTAATAATCCCAAAAATAATCCACTTTTCATCTTAAGTACGTTTATTCATTCTGAATTGAATGAGCGCCCACTCATCTTTCGTAAATATATATTCAAAAATAAAGCCAACTTTGCTTGCGGCCTCTATTAGGTCAGCTTGATCGGTTTCAAAAAAGCCACTAATCAATAAGGTTCCCTCATCGACTATAACCTCGGCATAGTTGGCAAAGTGTTGCAATAAAATATTCTTATTAATATTGGCTACAATAACATCAAATGTCCTCCCTTTTAAAAGCTGGTCATCACCCAAGGCCACTTCAATATTCTTACCGTTATTGAGTGCTATATTTTCTTGCGCATTATTGTAAGACCATTCGTCAATATCCGGAGCAAACACTTCTTTAGCTCCTAATTTCTCGGCTAAAATGGCCAAAATACCAGTTCCAGTGCCCATGTCTAAAACACGTTTCCCTTCTAAATCTAGATCAAAAAAACGTTTGGACGCCAGCCAAGTCGTTTGATGGTGGCCCGTACCGAAGGACATTTGGGGTTGAATTGTAATCACCGTTCCTTGCGAAAATTCACCCGTGTGAAAAGGCGCAATGATGGCCAATTGATCCTCAACCAGAACAGGATCAAAGTTTTCTTCCCAAGTCGCATTCCAGTTCTGGTCCTGGATCACCTTCGTTTCCAGTTTTTGGATGGCTTCCATATGATCTAAATCGACTAGCATGCTATCCTCAAAGTTTTTCTGAGGGATATAACTCTGCAATCCTGTTTTGGTTTCAACAAAACTTTCAAAACCTTTTTCTGCCAATTGAGAAACAAGAATATCTCTCCAAGGTTCAAGGGTTTTTAATTCGATATTAAGCTCTACGTAGTCCATTAATATGCATTCGCTATCGCAACAAAACTTTCGGCTTCTAATGAAGCGCCTCCGATTAAACCTCCGTCAATATCTTTTTGAGAAAAAAGCTCTCCAGCATTGTCTGAATTACAGCTGCCGCCATACAAAATACTGACTTGATTTGCGGTTATCTCATCATACTGAGAGGCAATTCGATTTCTGATCAACTGATGGATCTCTTGTGCTTCTTCAGCGCTCGCGGTTTTACCTGTCCCTATTGCCCAAATCGGTTCGTATGCAATGACAATTTTCTGAATTTCCTCAGCACTAAACTTAAACAAGCTATCTTCAATTTGTTTGATCACAAACTCCTTGTAGACATTGCTATCTCTAACTTGCAATTGCTCTCCACAACAAAATACGGGTCTAATTCCGTGTTTCAATAATGCTTTTACTTTTTTGGAAAGAATGCCATAATCTTCATTAAAATCATTACGCCTTTCACTATGTCCGACAATACAGAAAGAAACACCTAAACTCTTTAGTTGTGTTGGTGATACCTCTCCTGTATGCGCGCCACTATCCTCAAAATAGTTGTTTTGCGCTCCTAACTGCACCCACTCCTGATCTTTTAACACTTCTGAAAAAGCGCTTAAATAGGGTGTAGATGGGCAAATAATAATGGTTACATCCTCTGGGAATTTATCATTTTGTCCCATTAGAGACTTTAAAAGGGTCTTCGCTTCGTTATAATCGAGATTCATTTTCCAGTTTCCCGCTACGATTCTTCTTGTCATTCTTTTTCTTATAATTGGTTGGGAGCACGCCAATGAGCGCATCCATAAAATTGGTTGCTAAACCACAGTTTAGTCTTCTGACACTGGCAGTTTGATATGTGCTTCGAATATATCTTCGAATTCTTCAACACTGCGAGATGGCCATTTATCCAATACTGTTCCTTTTTTCAGGAGGATTAATCCTGGGTTTGATCTTACGATAATTTTAATTTCCGTTCCATCAAAACCTAAAAACGTTGCGTCAAAATCATGCTTAGCTTTAAAAGCATCGACAGCAACCGTTGTAGCAGGTGAAAGCACATAAAACGGAATACCATTTTCTCGAGCACCGTTGAGCACTTCTTTGAAACTGTCCAAGCTTCCGAGATTGGCTGACTCCATATCGCGTATTGTCATTAAAAAGATATAGTCTTCTGAGACGATATAATTTGTTAAATCCATCGAGAACGGCATAGAAGCATCAACTAATCCATTATACTCAGAAACAATCGTGTACATTGAATCAGGATAATAAAGGGTGTCGTAGTCCATCGCCGCGATGGTATCGGTATATCCTTCTACTGACTTTAAGACCATTTTATCTTCGTAATAATTCTCAATCTCCGCTTGGATAATTGAGTCAATCACCGGTTTCTGACGTTCTTCTTCTGTCAACAACTCATAATCAACTCGCGCGACAAAATCAGAGATCGATGCTTCTTTTCCTTCTGAAATCACATCCAAATATAGATCTTCATATACATACTGTGTAGTATCAGAATATTTATCCTCCCAATTTAAAACAGAGTCAATTTTACCTGTTTTTACATTTTTATATAGCATATAATAATCTGCCACTTGAGGTTCTGAATCATTCATTTTCTCGGACAAATTATTGCCAATAGCGTAAGGGCGGTAGTCTTTAACCGGCAAATAAGCAGTTGTATACGTACTAAAAAGCAAAGACACAATTCCCACAAAAATCGCCATTTTCCATGGTTTACCGATCTTACCAATATTGAGGTTTGCGGCGACAAATGCTCCCAACACAGCAATCAATGTAAAGAAGATTGGGAAATACCATCCGAAAACCCATGAAAAGAACACAACTACTAAAAGCGAAGCCGGAACCATGATCCAGTTTTCTTTGACTGTGTTGAGTTCAATTTTCCATTGATTGATAAAGATGATGAAGACAAAATAAAAGAGCACTAAGTCTTTCCAAAATGATTCGTAAGGTGTTAATGATCGACCGACGGATCCACGCAGTGCATCACCAAAACAGCCACAATCTGTAACACATTGTCTTGAAAATTCTTCTCCCAATTCCATGGCCATGGTTTGGTCCACATTACAAGAATGAGTATACCATGTTAACCATGAAAAAAACATCATCATAATCACCAATGACCAGGACGCCAGTTTAATTTTACCGCCAACAATAATGGCAACACCAAGCACTATTTCTGCCACACAAATTAAGATGGACAATGGGAGCACATAGTCACTAAATGCTTCAAAAAATGGAAAGTCAAATGACAAACCATTCGGCTCAAAATATTCTTCTAATTTAAATGCAAATCCCCAAGGGTCGTTTGCTTTGACTAGCCCCGACACAATAAATAACCCTCCAACCAAAACGCGAGAAACGTATGAAAATAGGAAAAGCCCCTTAAGGGCCAGCATGATTAATAATGAGATAACGATTAAAGCACTACCGCCAATCACCATTAAATTTTCATAATTCACTGTACTTTCATGTGCGCCCTTTACTACAAAAAACACACCTATTAAATTGAGTACAATAGCTGTGACATTCAGAATCGGTGATCGACCGATAATATCGCGCTTTGTATTTCTTAGTCTCATTTCGTCCATAACAAATTTTAATCTAAGTTACTGCAAAAACTACTTGCTCATTTGGGTTTAACATTCTGCTAACAATCCTCTCCTTCTCCGATTTTAATCAATGCAAAAACGGCGTAATTCAACATATCCAGATAATTGGCGTCTATTCCTTCCGAAATCAATGTTTTTCCTTGATTATCTTCAATTTGTTTGGTTCTCAAGATTTTCATCATGATCAAATCGGTGAGTGAGCTAATTCGCATATCGCGCCAAGCCTCGCCATAATCATGATTTTTCATCTCCATTAACTGAAAAGACTCTTCCGTTTTTTCATCATATCGTCTCACCGCTTCTTCCATCGACATTTCTTCAGATGCTGTTCCAAGATCTAATTGAACGAGCCCCATGACACAATAATTGACAATAGCAATAAACTCTCCTTCAACAGATTCTCCAACTTTATTCTCTCCTGTTTCTTGTATTGTTCGGATACGCTGCGCCTTGATAAATAATTGGTCAGTTAATGAACTTACTCTCAAGATGCGCCATGCGGTACCGTAATCTTTCCCTTTTTTTTCAAAAATGGAGCGGCAATTCAGAATTACTTTTCTATATTGATCGGCTGTTTTACCCATTCAAACTAAATCTATTTTTAGCTGTGAAAGATACATTTTTTTCCTCAGATTTTACTTTTAACGCGAAAGGTATTTTACACACTTTCGAAAAGCCTATTGTCATGGGTATTCTCAATATAACACCTGACAGTTTTTTTGCCGGAAGTCGGGTCAATGAAGAAGACGAAATACTTGCACGCGCAAAAGACATGATTGAAGAGGGTGCGAGTATCTTAGACATAGGAGGTTACTCCTCGCGACCTGGCGCGGAGGACATTTCTGAAAATGAAGAAATAGAACGTATTATCACCCCCATTTTAACCATTCGAAAAGCTTTCCCTGAGGTACTCATTTCAGTGGACACATTCCGCTCAAAAGTTGCTCGCGCCGGCATTGAGGCTGGTGCAAATATGATTAATGATATTTCAGGTGGGCAGATGGATGCGGCTATGTTCAGAACCGTAGCCGAATTGAATTGCCCTTATATTCTCATGCACATGCGTGGCACACCTCAAAACATGTCGAATAATACGGATTACAATAATATTATATCAGATCTTGTTCAATATTTTTCGAAGCGAATTGCCCTTGCACATTCGGCAGGCATAAAGGATATCATTATTGATCCTGGATTCGGTTTTAGCAAAACGGTTGAACAGAATTATGTTGTTTTGAAAAGCTTGGAATACTTACACGTTCTTGAAAAACCCATTTTATTGGGTGTTTCGCGAAAATCAATGATTTACAAAACATTAAATACATCACCAGAAGAAAGTCTAAACGGCACCACCATATTAAACACAATTGGATTAATGAAAGGGACTCAGATTCTTCGGGTGCACGATGTAAAGGAAGCAAAGGAAGCAATCGATTTGCTTCACAAACTAAACACTTCGGATTAAAACTTATGGAGCGTCCAAGACAAAAACACGAAAACTCAGACGTGTTCGTTTTTTGACGTTAGAAATGATTTCGATTTTCCGACTTTGAAACCCCTGTTTACCTGTCGTATCAAACTCTAAATGAATCTTGCCAGATTCACCGGGTTGAACAGGTGTTTTAGGAAAAAGATCTTCGTACACGTGCATGCGACTTTATAATCGGAAATCAGAATTGGCTGGTTACCAGAATTGGTAAAGGAATAGTCATGCTTTAAAACGGTTCCAGCCTTGGTGTCCGTGAAGTCATGATTTTTTTCAGAAAAAAAGAATTCCGCACCGCCACCCAAAGGGTAAGCAAATGCGGAACTCAGCGCTATTATGATCGCAAAAAATAGCCTCATTAATTCGTTGGAGGTGGAGTTGTAATCGTCGAGTTAGACGCTTTCGCTTTTACTACACCTTTAATCTTTACTCTTTGAGACGGTGCATTTACCGCGTTAGAAGTAATGGTAACCGATTTATTAAATGGTCCAGTTCTTTTTGTGTCATACGTTACTTTAATTTCAGCTGATGCACCAGGAGCGATAGGCTTCTTAGGGCAATCAGGAACTGTACATCCGCATGAACCTTTACACGTTGAAATAATTAGCGGAGCTGTCCCAGTATTTGTAACTGTAAAGATACATGATCCATCTGAACCATTTTCAATTGTACCGTAATCGTGTAATTCTTTATCTACAGTGATTACTGGCCCGTTTTCTTGGATAGCAACTGGCTGTCCTTCCTGCGCCATAGCCGTTGAACCAATCAAGGCCATTAATGCTAAGCCGAATGATAATAATGCTTTTCTCATGATAATTCGTTTTTAATATTTCGTTTTTGTTTCTTTAGTTTACAGTTGGCCCACCTGTTGTTGTTGGTGCTCCACCAGAAGGCTTAGGTTTAACCTGCCCTTTAATTCGAACTGTTTTCTTAGGCGCATTCACTGCATTTGAGTTAATGGTCACCGTTTTATTAATCATTCCTGTTCTTTTTGTGTCGTACTTGACGGTAATCTCAGTTGATGCTCCTGGCGCCACAGGCTCTTTGCTACAAGTTGGAACAGTGCAACCACAAGAACCTTTACAGAAAGAGATAATCAATGGCGCATTACCTGTATTTGTTACTGTAAACACGCAAGTACCGTCTCCATATTGTTCAATTGTACCATAGTCGTGTTCATTCTTATCGATAGAAATCTTCGGGCCATCTTTTGGCTCAACAGGTTCTTCTGTTGTGATTTCTCCAGTAGTTTGGGCATAAACGCCATTCATTCCAACAACTGCTAAAAGCAGTAGACTCATTGTAAAAAACAGTTTTTTCATCTTTTAAATTTTTAATTGCTTACTTTTTGCTGAATCAAATATATAAAGGTTCTTTAAGTGTTAAAATAGTTTAACAGAACATTAACAAAACGAATAAGTTCTGACAACGTTGCTTGTTTCCTCATTTGCTTGGTAGGGTAAATTCAAAATGCGTGCCAAATTCAGACTGAAGAGTATGATATGTTTGTGATTATCTCATTGATAAGCAGAACATCCACACTTAAATGGCAATTAAACCGATTGAGTAATTGTTAAAAACCCTACTAAAACTTTTTTGGGGCACCTCTTTTATAAGTCAGCAAATATCTTATCTTTATTCTAAGCAATTGTTATGCATGACGAACAAATCAATTAATTAAGAAGTTCATGGAGACCAAAGATGAGTTAGATATCAAAGGATCATTGAAGAAGTATTTTGGATTCAATGAATTTAAAGGTGAACAAGAAGCCATCATAGCAAATGTAATGGCGGGTAAGAATACGTTTGTTATTATGCCTACAGGTGGAGGTAAATCTATGTGTTATCAACTACCGGCTTTAATGCTAGGAGGAACAGCTGTCGTCGTTTCGCCGCTTATCGCACTCATGAAGAACCAGGTTGACGCCATGCGTCATACTTATGGATCCGACTCCATAGCACACTTTTTGAATTCCTCACTGACCAAAACAGAAATCAAACGAGTTAAGGAAGATATCACAGACGGCAAGACAAAATTATTGTATGTTGCTCCTGAGTCACTCACTAAAAAAGAAAATATTGCTTTTTTAACTGGTGTAGGCATATCCTTTTTTGCCATTGATGAGGCGCATTGTATTTCTGAATGGGGACATGATTTTCGTCCAGAGTATAGAAGACTGCGCGAAATATTTGAAGCGATCAGTGATGTTCCGATCATTGCGTTAACGGCTACAGCAACGCCAAAGGTGCAGCATGACATTCAAAAGAACTTACACATGCTTGACGCGACTATCTTTAAGATGTCGTTTAATAGAGAGAATCTTTATTATGAGGTAAGGCCAAAAGAAGATGTAGAAAAAAACATCATTCGATTTATAAAAGAGAATAAGCTCAAGTCAGGCATCATTTATTGTCTTAGCCGTAAAAAGGTGGAAGAAATCGCAGAGGTTTTACAAATTAACGGAATTAATGCTTTGCCCTATCATGCAGGATTAGATTCTAGCGCAAGAGCTAGGCACCAAGACATGTTCTTGATGGAAGAAGCCGATGTTATTGTTGCAACGATTGCTTTTGGAATGGGCATTGACAAACCTGATGTGCGTTTTGTCATACACCATGACATTCCAAAAAGTTTAGAAAGTTATTATCAAGAAACAGGGCGAGCTGGTAGAGATGGGGGGCAAGGTCATTGCCTTACCTTTTACAGTTATAAAGACATTGAAAAATTGGAAAAGTTTCTTCATGGGAAGCCAATTGCCGAACAAGAAGTGGGAAGACAGTTATTGCACGAGATTGTGTCTTATGCCGAAACCTCTGTATGTCGAAGAAAATATATTCTCCATTATTTCGGAGAACGGTTTGATGAAAATCGTTGCAGCGAAATGTGTGATAACTGTAAAAACCCAAGAGAAAAATTTGAAGGGAAAGACGCCGTTCAGCTTTTCTTAAAGGCCGTTGATGAATTAAAAGAAAAGCAAAAAGCTAAGTACGTTTGCAACTACATACTCGGAAAAGAAAGTCAAGAGACAAAATCTTATCGTCATGATACTCTTGAAGGATTTGGAGCAGGGAAAGACCAAGATTACAATTTCTGGAATGCAGTTTCAAGACAATGCCTCGTGCACGGTTTCTTGAGCAAGGAAATTGAATCATACGGGACCTTGAAACTTACAAAAGAAGGACGTAAATTCATCAATACACCTACTTCATTCATGCTCTTAAAAGAACACGATTACTCAAGTGGTGAAGAACATGCTTTTATCAATCCAAAAGGAGGAAATACAACAGATGATAAGTTGTATCAAATGTTACTCGATTTAAGAAAACGTATTTCAAAAGAGAAGAACGTGCCGCCTTTTGTCATTTTCCAAGAGCCTTCTTTGCAGGATATGACAATTCAATACCCAATAACATCAGAGGAGCTAGCGAATATCGTAGGTGTTGGAATTGGCAAAGCTAAGCGTTATGGACAGCCATTCATAGAATTGATCGCTTCTTACGTCAAAGAAAATGACATTGAACGTGCGCAAGATTTTGTTGTAAAATCGATGGTCAATAAGTCTGGACTCAAGGTACATATCATCCAAAATATTGACCGGAAAATGCCGCTAGAAGATATTGCCTCTTCAAAAGGTAAAAGTGTTGATGAAATCATCTGTGAGATAGAGGGGATTGTTGGTTCAGGGACTAAAATTGATATCGATTATTATATCAAGGATCAGCTCGATGACGAGGATCAAGAAGACATCTACGAATATTTCCTAGAAGCCGAAAGCGATAGCTTGGAAGATGCTTATGAGGAATTTGAAGGAGATTACGAAGAAGAACAACTTCGTTTAATGCGCATCAAATTCATGAGTGAAATGGCGAACTAATGATCGGAGGTTTTACTATAAGACGTCCTTTTCAATTGGGCAACCTTTTATTCGCTCTTTGTTTTTTGACCATTGCTTGTCAAAAGATAACAGAACCCGATCCGACAAAACTAATCAGCGACCAGGAATTCGAAGAGACCTTAAAAATAGATGGTCATGATTTTGACAGACTCATTATTGAAAATTGCACCTTCATAGGAGGTGGTTTATCTATATGAGATGCAGATCACGTTATTATACGCAATTGCACATTCGAGGATATTCGTCTCAACGGAATTGCTGTAGGTTTCACCGGACCTGCTTCGCATATACTTATAGAAGACTGCTCGTTTGATCAGATCAGCTATAATGCTATCGATAGCCATGAAGACGCCCCTAACGGAACGATTCGCGGGTGCATCATTAAGAATGCAGGACTTAGTGAGACCGGAGCTGCAATGGGTCAGCCGCATCACGCCATATATTGGAAAGGGAAAGATGTTCTAATCGAAGAAAATCAATTTGAAGCAGGTGAACAACCACATGGTAATGCTATTAGCGTTAGAAGCTCGGGTATTATTAGAAAAAATATTATCCTCAACTCCCCGAAAAACGGTATCATGTATTATTCCAATCACCCTGGGTCAGACAGCTTGCTTATTGAGAATAATTTTTTAGCCTTTAATACATACGGAATCAGTTGCGCAACGCTTGGCAATTTAGATTACCATAACGAAAATGTGATCATACGCTTTAATACGGTGCTCAGTGCAGCCAACTATTCCGTTTATATAGCAAAAGATTATGAAGCGACAACCAGTTTTTCAATTTACGGGAACCTACTTGTCAATGCTACGGAAGAATACTTCACCACCTTTTATGATGTCTCAGGCATTGAAAATAATCTGGCTGTTGCCGGAGGAATAGATTTTATTGACCCGACCAAGGGTGATTTACATCTAATGCCTGGATCGATTGCAGGAGATTATTGCGCAGGATTAGCTTTTTTTCCATTGACAGACATTGATGGCGATATGCGCTTAAGTGAAACACTTAATGCGGGAGCAGATGAATAGGATCGTCATATTTATTTATTTTTTCGCATCATCCTACTCGATCTGTCAAGACACTGCGCAAAGGCCCATCCAGCTCAGCACGCAATTTGATTTGAGTTTTTTTCATTTGGGTAGTTATGGTAAAGAACGATCGATTATCTATCTAGAACAGAGTCTTGATTACCAGTTTGATAACGGAATAGAAATCGGAGGCTCATTTGGGATAAACGCCTACCCTGCCCTATTAGCTTTACCGATTGGTGCGCAGGTTCGCATTCCCTTATTCCCAAATAGCCTAAGAAATTGGGTGCTGAGCCAATCCATTCATAAAAATCTACCGGTCGGAGATATATTTTACACTGGGAATCGTTACCGTGGTGGATTTAGTATGACCGTTTACGAAAAAGACAAAATCCACATTTCACCCGAATTGGGTTATAGCTTCGTTTGGGATCGTTACGGTGGAATGGCACTTAGTTTTTTGGCCGGAATACGCGTATCCTATTAACCAGCATACACGATTAATAAATCTGCTCTATTCCAATATTTATTCGCTAATCGTTTTAGATCCTCAGCCGTGGTTTTATGAACTGCAGCAATGAAGTCATTGTAATAAGATGTTTTCAAATCATTAAAATGAATATTCTTAAAGTTCTCCATCATGGCGATGGAGCCATCTGCATGTCTCAGAAAATCACCTAACATATAGTTCTTCACTTTTTGCAGCTCTTCATTATCTACCAACTCTTTCTTAAGCTGTTCCATTTCTTTAAATATCTCTTCAATAGCGGCATCTCGAACATCTACCCCTACTTCCGTTGAAATGAAAAAATAAGCTGCATCTTGCATAACAGACATACCCGACCCAATACCATACGTATATCCTTTATCTTCCCGAATGTTTGTCATCAAACGCGAACCAAAATAACCTCCCAAAAGTGTATTTAACAATTGGAATTTAAAATAATCGGGGTGATTTTTAGAGAACATTAAACGACCTACCCGAATGGCAGACTGAATGGCATCTTTAACTGGAATGTGTTTTGCACCTTTTTCTTGAACCTTTACAGAAGGTTCAAATTCAATGTCCCTTACCTCTAATGAGGCAGCCCATTTTTCAAACTCTTCAATTAAATCAGGTTCCGCGTCTCCTACTAAGAAAATAACTGGAGCTTGACTGCGATAATACGTTTGGTAGAATTCAAGAATATCTTCGCGTTGAAGATTTTCAAAATCCTCATCTTGAGCAACGCTACCGTATTCTGTATCAGCTCCAAAAAGGGATTCATTAAACACTCGTCTGGCAATTGTCTTGACCTTCTTCGCATCTATCTGAAAACGTTTTAAACCAACCGTTTTTTCTTTTTCAACTTCTGCTTCTGGAAATTCGGCATTGATAAATGCTTTGTAAAAGCACTTAAAAATGTTGGTCATATTTTCTTTCAGACCATACAGTGAAATTCCGGCATGATCTCGGTCGATTTCGTGTTGCACATAACCGCCATAGAAATCAATCTCTTCTGCAATCTCTCCCGCACTTTTATCCGCGGTACCTGCGAGCAATAGTTTATTCGTATATGATCCAACTAGTCTTTTTTCTTGGTATTTGCTACCAGCTGTCCATTCGATATCCAATTTAATGGACTCGTCTTTATTGTGCTTAATCCAATAAAGTTCCATTCCATTAGCTAATTGGATTCTTTCTGGAAGAATTAAATCCAATTTTTCCGCTTGTTTAAACTTAGGTGCTATTGATCTGTTCATGACGTCTTTTTTACACGTAAGATGGATTGTTTCTTCGGGCTGATTGTCCTTTGTAAAAATAATTGCAAGTTCAAAGGAGTAATTGCATCGTAAGCCTCTAATTCATTATTCAATTCTTCCAATTTCCCCATATTCTCGAAAAAAGCTATTTTCATCACGCGATTCAGTAAGTTCTGTTCGCCAAATACCTTACCTGTTTTATGTTTATTCTTTACTTTTTGAAGCTCCATCTCCTCTATTTCATGGATCATGAGTTTTTCGAGCTCTTCCCAGATAGATCTTTCGGCTTGTTCAAAACTTATATCGTCAGAAAGATGACCATTTATAATTAAGAGTCCGTCCTCAAGCGCTCCTGTGATATAAGATGAGATACTTGAAAATAAACGATCTTTTACCACCAAACGCTGATAGAGCCGAGAGGATTTACTGCCGGCTAAAAGGTCCGTACAGAGATCCCCAAAGTAATGATCCTCTGAAGTTCTTCCTCCCATTCTAAATGCAATATAAACCGCATTGGAAGGAACATTACGTTCCAATTCCAATTCTCGTTTATCATTTTGCGGCGCTTCTGGTTTCCAGTTACGCGGCTTAATCTCGCGTCGCGGTATGTCACCAAACCATTTATTGACCATTGATTTTACAGCCTCCAATTGCAAATTACCTCCAATAACCAAAGTTGCATTATTCGGTGCATAATGTTCATAAAAGAAGTCTTTTACTTCCTGCATGCTCGCACCTTCAATATGCTCTATGGATTTACCAATGGTCGCCCATTGATAGGGATGTGTTTTATATATGAGCGGTCTAAAATTTAACCAAACATCACCATAAGGTTGATTCAAATAGCGTTGTTTAAACTCTTCTATCACCACACCTCTTTGAACCTCCAAACTTTTCGGAGTAAAAGCCAATTCAAGCATACGATCACTTTCTAGCCAAAGCGCTGTTTCAATATTCTCTGCTGGCAGTACCTCGTAATAATTCGTGATGTCATTATTGGTAAAGGCATTACACTCACCACCTACCATTTGCAGAGGTGCATCAAAATTTGGAATATTTGCCGATCCGCCGAACATGAGGTGTTCAAATAGATGTGCGAACCCTGTTCGATCTTCTTCCTCATCTCTTGCACCAACATTATACAGTAGATTCACGACCGCTAAAGGCGTTGTTTCATCCTGATGAAATAAGATCTTCAGGCCATTTTCTAATTCAAATTTTTCGTATTCAATCATGTAAATTGAAATTTTGATCCTGTTAACTCTTGTCGAGCGGATTCAAACTCATTTATAATTTCTTTGACAATTTCCGCTGCCGGCTTTACTTCACTAATAATGCTGGCAATCTGTCCAATTTCAAGTTCGCCTTCCTCCAAATCTCCTTCAAACATCCCTTTTTTTGCACGCCCTCTACCCAATAGTTCTTTTAGTTCTTCAACACTGGCTTCGTTTTGATAAGCCTGTTCCACTTGCTGGAAAAAAGAATTTTTAATCAACCGTACAGGTGTCAATTCTTTTAAGGTCAATTTCGTTCCGCCATCTTCAGTTTCAACCACTTTATCTTTAAACGCTTGATGCGCCGAAGACTCGTCAGATGCAACAAAACGACTACCTATTTGAACGGCATCCGCTCCTAGCGCCATCGCAGCCAGCATTCCTCTTCCAGTGCCAATTCCACCCGCTGCTATTACAGGTATATCCAATACCTTTTTTACAGCTGGTACCAAAGTCAAGGTTGTCGTTTCATCTAAACCGTTATGTCCACCCGCTTCAAATCCTTCAACAACGACAGCGTCCACTCCCGCCGCCTGAGATTTGATCGCAAATTTCTGACTTGAAACGACATGCACGACAGTAATCCCATTCTCTTTGAGCATCGAAGTCCATGTTTTCGGATTTCCAGCTGAAGTGAATACAATGGGAACTTTATATTTAACAATGGTTTGTATGTGTTTATCAATGTCCGGGTATAACATCGGCAAATTAACAGCAAAAGGTTTGTCCGTTGCTGCTTTACATTTTTGCACATGCTCCTCTAATACCTCTGGGTACATCGAGCCAGAACCTATTATACCAAGCCCACCTGCATTGCTCACGGCCGCTGCTAATCGCCAACCCGAACACCAAATCATACCTGCCTGAATCAAGGGGTAATCAATGCCGAATAATCCAGTAATACGGTTTTTTTCGTTCGTCATAATGATAGGATTCGCGCTTCAGGTCAAAACTTCTAAAAGCGCCTATTGATTGTTCAAAATTAATGATAATAAAAGGTAAATCAACATCACTATGGAATGATTCGTTTTTTTTTTATAAATTAGATGGTTTAGAATGCCACAAAAGATTAACTTTGTGGTAAATGACTATGAACGAATGAGAAGACTGCTCCTACTATTCACTTTACTATGTTTGGCAATAAGTGCTAATGCGCAGCGCTATAATCTGGGTTTTGGTATTAAAGCAGGTGCTTCCAACTTTTTAGGAGATATCGGAAGTGGTGATTTAGCACGTGATTTCGTTTACAATATGGAATTGCGTGACACGCGTTGGGCCGTCGGTGGTTTTTCACGTTATCGTTTTCATCCTTTATTTGCCGTATCGGCATCTTTTGACTGGGTGCGTGTTCAGGGGATGGATGCTAATTCGGATAACCGAGCGCGTCTAGGTCGTAACCTCAGTTTTAGAAATGACCTTTTGCACTTAAATGCTAAACTTGAATTTTATCCGCAAATCTTGTCGGTTTCGGATGTAGGTTACCGTGGACGATATCGAACAGATTATCAAACGTATTTCTTTGCAGGTGTTGGAGGTGTTTTTAACAATCCTAAAGCTGAGTATGGTGGATCATACGTTAAACTTCGCCCGCTAATGACAGAAGGCGTCAAATACTCACCTATCGCGCTTACTTTCCCATTTGGAGGAGGGTTCTTTTTTACGCACAAAAAAATGCATCGTTTTGGTTTTGAGTACGCTTGGAACTGGACGATGACCGACTATTTGGATGACATCAGTACAAGCTATGTTGATCCTTCCCAAATGACCAGTGATCCGCTTGCACCCGTTTTAGCTAATCGCTATGCAGGGTTTGGAGATGTTCCAGCCGGTGTTCACTACGGTCCAGGAAGTCAACGTGGTGATCCCACAGATCGTGACAACTTCATGACCATGACTATTTCATATAGTTACCTCATCCGAACAAGAGGAAACTTCTATCGTAGAAACTATTCTTGGGTGTACGGTCGTCGTCGTCGCTGGGGTAGTACAAAAGCGAAGTTCTAAGGAACTACTCTTGTTTCCATTATTTTTGTATTCATTTATTAACAATTTTAACGATTAAGCCTGTAATGCTTTGATCAGTTCGTTTGTGAGGTTTTCAATACGCAAACGATTGAAATCATAAGAAGGATTAAACTTATGTTGATCCGGGTTTTCAACTAAATTAATCAACGCTTCGTATATCGTCGTTTTCAAGTCTTTATCAGAGCGATAAAATACTTTCCCTATTTGATGGGTATTGATATAATCTGTTACTTCCCCTTTTACGGAAAACGTCCAAATAAATTTTCTTATTGAAATATAGTCGCCAAACTTGGTTGCAAAATCACCCGGTGAGCCGTCATATTTAAACCATAGCGCCACGTCAGCCTGATTTAACTCGCTGTAGGCTTCAAAAGGTTCTAATATCCCATGAATCTTTACATCTAAATTCTTCGATTTAATATAATCACTGACTTGGTGTGGACAATACCCCACTAAATCTATTTCAAGTTGATTATAATATGCGGGTTTATCTTTTTTTAATTGCTCATATGCCTCAAAAAAAGGAACCCAATAATAATCCTTCAGATAATGTAAAGTGCCAAAATGAACGAGATTTATTTTATCAGACTCCGCTTTTGGCCTGAGGTTATCAGCATAATCCTCATGATCGAAACCATTTGGAACAATATGAATGGGTGCTGAACTTGGCTGATTTTCCTGAATTAACCCTTTTTGAAATGCCGATACAGTAATGATCTTGTCCACTTTTTGAAGCATTTCTTTTTCTAAACTGCGTTCGAACCGGTGTCGATCTTCCGTGATTGGAAAAGGATCATTAAAATCATTCCAAGGATCACGGTAATCCAGGATAACCTCTAGTTTTGGAAACTGCTCTTTTAGTTTTTCTGCAAAAACGATATATTTATAAGGTGGTCCGGAAACGATGAGCTTGGTAATCCCTTTTCTTTGAATCAGGTCTGGAATAGTTTCCTTAAAATGCTTTTCCCAAAAAACGCTAAAATCCCAATAATTTCCTTTTACCTTTTGTTTTAAGAAAAAAAGCTGATAGCGAAACATGATTTTCCGCCAAAGCGAGGGCTCAGAAAACTCAAGAAATTCTAGGTATTTTGGATATCCAGAAGGTAGTTGAAGATGGTAAAAATCAACCTTACTTAACTCTTCTGCAAAACTTGACTTTACGTCTCGAACAGTATTTTGAGCCGAAACCGCAGATACATTGACCCCTTCTTTGCGACTAAGATACTTGACGAACTTTGCCCAGCGTCTACCCCCCACTCCAGGAACAGGTGGAAAATAATGTGTGATTACTAATATATTCAAATCCTTCGGCATTTGATTTTAAGGATTAGTTGATTTCAAAATATTCATATTGGTCAGATTCAGCCTTATTTACATTTTCAAATCTTTCCGCTCTTTAACAACCTTAGCAGGATTTCCAAACGCGATCATTCTATCTGGTATGGACTTGGTAACAACCGCTCCCATGCCAATTTGGGCATTATGCCCAATTCGAATTCCGTTCTTCACAATAGCATTCATTCCGATATATACATTATCCCCCAGAACAGAAGATCCACCCGTTGAAATATTGCAGGCTAAAAAGGCATTTCTGCCAAATACGCAATTATGCCCTACGTTAATATTAGCTCCTATTTTACTCCCATCATTAATTATCGTTTGGCCTAAGGAACCTCTGCGGATTGTAGAGTTTGGCCCAACATCTACATGATTACCCAATACAACATGTCCTATTTGCGGTAGCTTTTCATATAAGTCGGTTTCAGCATTGTGTGCGATCCCTATCCCTTCGCTTCCAATAGAGGTATGTGGTTTAATGACACAATTCTCACCAATTACAGAATCTGCTTCGATAACTGCAAACGGATAAATAATAGTCCCGTCACCGATGACGACATTTTGGCCAATAAAAACGTGATTCGCTATTTTTATAGTTGGATTCTTACGATGGAGTTCGGTATCATCCTTTAAATAATAATCTGGTGAAGGTGCAAAGAAGTCCTTCATGATGAGGGATAGTGTTAGCTTTGGGTCCTTTTTTGTCGTCAAGTAAGTAACACCTGATTTAGGCTCAAATTCTGTGTCTTCGTGCAAAAGAATGCAACCCATTTCAATTAAGTCTACATATTTCTCAGCCTTCGCCCAGGTTAAACCATCAGAAACCTGGTTTGAAAGTGCTGTAACGCCAGAAACTTTTCTATTTAATTCGCCAATAACCTTGAGGTCAAATTGGTTTACGATATCAATTAAATCAATCATCGTTATTATTACAATTCATCTATCATTTTATAAAACTTCGCTGGACTGCCAAACCAAACTTCATTTGCTCCAACTGCATCACGAACTTGTGAGCAACCACCGATCATTGCTCCCTTTCCTATGGAAGCTCCAGGCATCAAGGTTACATTAACTCCGACAATAGCTCCATCGCCAACCGCTCCTGCGTCTAAATCTTCTCGCGTTTTAAAATCAAGTGTTGTGGTCACAAAGCCATACTTTACATCGACATTGCTTCCGATTATTGTATCGGCACAAAGCGTACAGCGACTACCGAAACTTGAATTGTCTCCGATAGTAACATTGGTCCGAATCTCATTGTAAGATTTAATCCGGCAATTTTTACCAATCCTAGAACCTTTACGAATCAACGTAAAATCACCAATAGTTGTTCCATCTCCAATAACGACATCATCTTCTATGATGACAAATTTACCTATTATTACATTTTCGCCAATTTTGGCTGAAGCAGCAATATCCCTCATAGTATCATGGTTTTTAATCGAAAGTAATCAATATTTTCTGTACGCTACAAAAGAATCTCTGACAATTTTGTCGTGTAACGTTTTTCACAATACCTTTCTTCTATCAATTGCTTTGCCCTTTTTGCCATTTCTTCACGCAATGAAGGATTCTGATATAAAAAAAAGACTTCTTCGCACAACGATTTAACTTCGTTTGAAGCATCGATATATCTGCAGTGTTCGCCTGACTTGAAAATGGATTGAATAGTAGGTGTTTCTGGCGCAATGAATGGAATACCAGACTGGGCATATTCAAATAACTTCAACGGACTGCCGTACCAATTAGACCCCGGCATAACAGCAATGTGGCTGTTTTTTTTATATTTCAAAAGTTCAGATTCAGAGACAAATCCGGGCATATCGACATTTTCTTCGAGTCCTTTTTTATTGATTAAATGTTTGATGCTCTCCCACTCCTCACCATATCCTATCAATTGTAATCTCAGATTTGGAATGACAGAACGTAGCTCCTCGAAAACCTCTACTAATAGATCTACTTTATGCCAAGACAAAAAAGAACCAATAAATGTTAAATTGAAAATGTCCGCGGCAGGTGCATTATTTACCCATGGCTTACTAACAACACAAGGTAAGATTCCGACATCAGACTGTATTTCATAACGTTTTATAATATATGATTTACACTCAGGCGAATAAGCCATTATTTTGTTTGCTTTCTCTAGTGTTTCTTTTTCCCTTTTTTGAATTTCCGTCCAGTAATAGGTTTTGGTTCCGTGCATCTCTAAGAACTGTTCATCAACAGGAGCATCATAAACAACAGACAATTTACATGTCCATAATTCAGCTAACTGCTTACCCAATTCCGAACCGACTGTATAAAACTCGATAATTTGGTCATACTTTTCTCCGGCTTTCACCTGTTGAATGAGCTTATCATGTTCTTTTAAATGCGCCTTCATTGAGAAGCTATGGTACAACCAAGGAAAACCCTTTAAAACTTTCTTAATCGAGTTAATTAACCTCTCTTTAAAACTGATATTTTGATCACCTCCTGTTAGGAAATGCTCATTGTTTTCGGTTGGAAAATACGCTAAATGCCCCTCTGCCTCAACAGCTGTTTTTATCGTTTGTAAAAATGAACAAACGGCTGATTTTTCATTGGAATAATCAAAATGTGGGATACCCACTACTATCAAAATTCGTTTAGCCATTTTCCATTTTCTCCTTCATTTTTCGAATTCCGTCTTCAAATGTAAACAAAGGTTGCCATCCGAGTTCATCCGTTACAAATCTAGTATCACAACGTGTTATCGGAATTTCATTCTTTCGAACTTCAGCAGCACTCTCGACGGGTAAATTGGATCCAAAAACTCGTTGACAGACACCGATTACTTCTTCAACAGAAAGTGCTTCTCCCGACCCCGCATTAAACACCTCGTTCTTATCGTAATCCATCACACGAATTAATAGACTGACTACATCATCGATAAAGATATAGTCGCGCTTAGGTTTAAGATCTTTGACTTTAATTGAATCTCCCTTCAATATTTGCTCAATGATTTCCGGAATAAGCAACGCTTTATTACCCAATGCTCCATAAACATTAAAGGGCCTCACAATAGCGTAAGAAAGGTCATAATAAGCTCCGTAAAACTGACAGAGTTCTTCGCTCATCTTCTTGCTTAACGCATAGGGATTCACTGCTGATAAAGGATGTTTTTCATCGATAGGCAAATACTTCGGAATCCCATAGGCATAAGAGCTAATCAATATAATTTTGCAGTCATGCGCGCGACAAAACTCCAAAGTTCGGGTTGTACCTAATGTATTAACTTCTATAAAATCACCGGGATTTCCCCAGCTATCAGGGACGAAACTTTTGGCGGCCAAATGGTAAACTACGTCAATAGTATTCGGATTTTTAACCTCAGAAAAATACCCCTTTTCTTGAATACGCAATCCGTTATGCGGAACACCTTCAACCTGATGCCCCTCGCGCTCTAAGCTTGAGGCGAGCTCGGATCCTATTGTTCCGGACATACCAGTTATGAGGACCCTAGCCATTCTTTAAAAATGTAGCTTTATTTTTTTCGAACTCGTCAATAGCGATCATATAATCATCTGGGCGACCAATATCTAGCCAATACCCTTCAAAAGGTCTTACTGTCGCATTCTTATTTACTTTTATCAAGTCCAACATTAAATGATCAAAACCATAAGGCTCGTTGTGTGGAATATATTCAAGGACTGCTTTATTTAGCATATAAATGCCCATACTCACTTCAAAGCGAGTAACAGGTTTTTCTTTGAAATCAACCAGTTTTTGATTTTCATCTGACTCCAAAACACCATAAAGGTTAACATGCTCTCTGATATATGAAGAAATCGTGAAAATATTCTTATTCGCTGCATGATCATTATAAAAAGCAGCAAAGTCTAAATCAGTTAAAATATCACCATTCATCACCAAGAAATTCTCAGGTAAGTCGTTGATTAAACTGAGCGGCCCCATTGTAGATAATGGTTTATCTTCCAATGAATAATCAATCTTAATCCCCCATTTTTCTCCAGTCCCAAAAAAAGTTTTGATTAAATCCGCCTGATGATTAACCGTCATCGTTATATGATCAAACCCGGCGTGCACCAATTGACGTAAAATTACTTCAAGGATAGGATAGTCACCAAGAGGCATTAAGGGTTTTGGCAAAACGACGGTGTAAGGACGTAATCGGGTTCCTTTACCGCCAGCTAAAATGACAGCACGTTTAGACATTATAGATGTTTGATTTATAGTGTTTTAAATTTTCTTTATTTATAAACCAATCTATGGTTTCTTTCAGACCGGCCTCAATGGTGAAGTCGAGTTTAAAACCTGTCAATTCATTTATTTTTGAATTGTTGCACCAAAGCCGTTGAACTTCACTTTTTCCGGGACGAATTCGCTGTGGATCTACCACAAAATCGACATCGGATTGCATGATTTTCTTAATCAACTCAAACGTGTCTTGTATAGATATCTCAAAATTAGAACCTATGTTGAAGGTTTCTCCAACCGTTTTGTCTGACTCTGCCAAAGCAATGAAACCGGTACATGTATCCAAAACATAATTAAAGTCTCGCGTCGGCGATAAATCTCCTACTTTTATTTCTTTGGTGCCATTTGCGATTTGGGATATAATAGTGGGTATGACTGCTCTTGCCGATTGTCTTGGTCCATAGGTATTAAACGGTCGAGCAATAGTCAAGGGTAAATCAAAGGCATTAAAAAAACTCATAGCCATATTATCGGCTCCAATTTTACTAGCGCTATATGGAGATTGGGGTTGAAGCGGATGCTTTTCATCTATCGGAACATATTGAGCCGTTCCGTAAACCTCAGAAGTTGACGTATGAATGATGCGCTCACATCCATTATCTAATGCTGCTTGACAAATATTTAGCGTTCCAGTGACATTCGTATCGACATATGACGTTGGTGCTATATATGAATATGGAATTGCAATTAAAGCAGCCAAATGAAAAACAACATCCACCCCTTTGGTTATATGTTTGCAATAATGTGGATCTCTTATATCTCCGGATAAAACTTCAATATCATTTAAACAAGATACCTGTTCTAACCATCCCCAATTATTAAATGAGTTGTATTGTGAAAGGGCCTTTACCTTGGCTCCTTTTTTAACTAGTTCTTCCGTAAGATGAGAGCCGATAAAGCCGTCAGCTCCGGTCACAAGAACAGTTTTCCCTATTAAATTCATATCAATCCTATAAAACCAAATTTAGTCATTCTTTTTTGAATTGCTTTGATGCGTAATACCTTAGCAACCCTAGATTTTTAATGGACGCCTTCAGTAGTTCTCTTTTCCCCAAAGTGCCATTATCAATTAATTTATAAAGTAATTTCTCCCTTTTTCTTTTGAGCACTTGAATCAACTCAGCTTGGGGAAAAAAACGCTTACCCTTATTGGCACCAAGCAATAGCGCTATATACTCATCTATTTTTTCCAAACCAAAAACTGGTTTGATTCGCCCTGCCAATTGGAGGTGTTTTTGAATATTTTCAGGTGAGGAATTAACTTCTAAATCGTTAAGTATTCCGTTGTAAAAGCTCATGTAAGCTTCGGTTTTCCGTGCTTCAATATAAGGGTTATTATTATATGCCGCCTGTCGGTACAAATAAAGTGGTTCATTCATACTGGTTGTTTTTGCAATATCTTTTAGCGTATAAAAAAGCTGATAATCCTCAAGTCTGTAGAAATCATTTTGGTATGCTATTTTATTCTCTTTTATGGTAGACGTTCGAAAGATGCATGACGCATGTCCAATTGAATGCCCAAAGATTAAATTAGCCTTGTTCACCTTTGAACTTGATGGATAAATCTGTAATTCTTCCCTTAAACCGAAGGTTTGAATTGCCGAGCCACAAATGTCAACATCTGGATTATCATCCATAAATTCAACTAATTTCTCGAAACGATCGCAGCGCATGCGATCATCACTATCGAGACGAATAAAATATTCTGTATCAATAAGCTCTAAACCGACATTCAGCGTTTCAACGATTCCAGAATTTTTTTCTTTTCTAATGACTCGAATACGTTCATCCCCGTGTTTATCCACAATTTCGAGGCTGTTGTCACTTGAACAGTCGTCAACAAAAATGACTTGAAAATCAACAAATGTTTGATCCGAAATGCAATCCAGACACTCTTTGAGGTATGAAGCATTATTAAAATTAGGAAGTAAAACAGATAATCGCTTTTTCATTTCGGAAGATATGCCTAACTGTTAGTTATTAGTTTTTGGAATAAAGCCTCATAATTTTTTTCGGCGCTAAACTTATAGTAAATCTGCTTCTGAATTGTAGTTCGATATTCATTCGTGTTTTTTTCACTGTTCAAAACGCGTTTTATCGCAGCTGCTAGTTCAGGCCCCTCTGATTCAGGAGATAAAACTTCCCCAGTGGCTTCACTTACAATATCAGGAACACCTCCAACACCAATTACTACTACCGGGATCCCAAAGCTTTGCGCCTCGATAATAGCCATTCCTAAGCCTTCCGTTTCACTAGTATGAACAAACAGGTTAACCGGTTCATTTTGGTATGTTTCAATTATTTCTGAATTCAACACATTCCCCCTTAAATCAACGTGAACATTATCCCCTAATTTTGAGGCTTTTTCCTTAATATCATCCATCAAATAACCATCGCCAAAATGAGTCCAAACAATACTTTTATCCTTAATTATTGACAGTGCAGAAATGATCTTATCAATTCTTTTCAAAGGTATCACATTAGCACATGAAACTATTCGCCATTTCTGGTCATCCTTTAATTTATTTTGGGAGTTTTCAAAAATACCGTAATGACTCAACCTTAATTTTTCAGGGTAACAATTCAATTTATGCAAGTAATTATAGGCTTCGTTTGAAAGAACAAAAACCTTATTAACCAAAGAGTAATTGTAGTAACGAAAAGGCATATATCCCGACTCCTGACGCTCGTTGAAAATATCAAACCCGTTGACACGAAAATTAAATTCCTCAATGCAGTTTTGGTCTCTTAAAATCGATAAGAGTAAAGCTCCGTCATTCATCCAAAAGGAATAAAAATAATTCTCCTCTTTTAAGTCAATTTCTTTAATAAAATTCTCCCCCAAAATACTGCACTGAATGATCGACACAGTCCATCTTTTTATTTTCTTTAGGATGTAGACTTTTTTATTTGACCTTGTCCACTCAAAAAAAACGATTTTGAGAATTCTGAAAACATATTTCAACACTTGCGACTTGGAGATTTTTCTTGGTGTCTTAGCCAGTACGTCATTAATAAAAACGCTTTCTGGCAACTCTCTCAGTCCTTCCCTCTTTTGAAGCGGAAATAACTGAATCTTATCAAAATACCTAGAAAGTTCTTTTACCTCCGCGTCAAAAAATTGTTCACCGGTACCGTAAGGATAATTCTCTGAAACAATATTTAGTACTTTTTCGGTGGCCATTATTTTCATCGTCAAATTTATAAAAAGCAATGAAACAGTCCACCGAATAATCCATAAAAGACCGTTTATATCTCTCTATAATTAACCTCTTTTAATCAGATTAGATTAGTATTATTGTAAATTAAAACGAAATTGAGAGGATTACATATGCGAAAAATTCTAGTAACTGGCGGCGCTGGGAATGTTGGAAGCACCCTTGTCAAAGGACTTTTAGAAGATTCAAACACTCAAATTACCGTGGTGGACAATCTTTCGACAGGTAGTCTATCTAAGTTA